>JAAUYM010075167.1_pt1 | contig 16451 bp, 10 predicted proteins | sample 7278001 | NCBI WGS metagenome assembly JAAUYM01 (sample SAMN14350224, study PRJNA611818) | marine sediment metagenome | isolation source: surface marine sediment (1.8m) | place: French Polynesia: Moorea | collected 2018-08
ACCATCGATCAATTTCGCATGCAACTGTGGAGGAGAGAATCGGAAGGAGAGTCCTTGATCTAGAGACATTTGCACTTCACTCGAAATCCCCCCCCTCTTTTCCCGTGGGTAAACGAAGAGAGCTCTCCTCCACTCTCAAGACAGGGAGGAGATGAAAAAAAAACATTATGTTTTTACCCCGCGAGGCGGCGGAAATGTCGAGCCTGTGAGAAGCTATTGAAAGAAGCTGTGGCTCCAGTTGGAAATTGTCGTGTACAGCAGAACTCCGACATGTACTGCAACAGTAAGCTCGGTAATCGACAGCAAAAAGTTTGCTACGCAGCAAAGCAAAGTTTTTGCTATGACGAGACAGATAATTGAGAGAATATTTCAAATTTGGTAATTCAGATGCAATCCTTACTACAACTAGCAGAGGTTACTAATCGAAGTTCTACTGTACTACACAACATGTAATACACGTACTTATGGTTTTTGTGCGTTTCTCCGTATCATTATTCTTACTTTTTCCTTTCGGAGGCCATAACTGGCCCCGATTTGTGGCCATGTGTTGGGCACTCCTGTCTTAAAAACGAGGACACCTACTCATGCATGCACAGCGTGACAGGCTGCCCCGCATTGGTGCCCAGTTCTGCAGCATTTGCATGTGTACAGTACTACGTATAGTAGTAGCCTGGCTGTCTGGATATGCTATATCCCTGAGGAGGGGGACAGTCACGTCGACATTCCTTTAGGGGAAAATGGGACAAGCAAAGACGGCTGCGGTGAACAGTAGTGTACAATAATATTCTCTGTGGCCTCCTTCTTTGACTATTAGGAATTTCTATTAGGAATTTCTATCAGTTCTAATGTTGCCTCTCCTCCATTTCCCACTTATTTTGAAAAAATATATATATTGAATCACTTCTCTCTTCCACAAGAGTTCTGCGTAAATTTTTTCGAATCTCCTCCTCTTTGTACTATTTGCACTGCGTCTCAGCCAGATTTACTACCAAGTGTTACGTTACGGCCGCGACGTCTCAGTGCAGCATACAGTACAGTAGTACCACAGTAGATAGGGTCAAACGGTGCGAAACGGTGCTAAATAAATAAGTGGAAATCTCACTTAATTAGTAAAGTAGACAATTTTTAGATGAACAGTAGGAGAAGTCCCATAATTTTGTTCCAAAAAGTGAGAATCTTAGTTGGGTGAAAAATCTTCCTGCTCCTATAACCATTTTACCCACTTTAAGCGGGTTTGACTGTACTAGAAAAGGGTGGCCGTTCGTGTGGGAAACGGAGTGACGCGACACAATCTTTAGTTTGCAGTGCTAACGCAAACTTTTTCTCTCTCTCCTTCTTTCGGCCGAAGAAAAAAAAGAGTACAAACACAGAAGAAGACGCCAACATTTTTCTCCCCCCAAAAAGACGACTTGATAAAAGTACTAGAGAAAAAAGGAATCCTCTTGAAACCTGCTTTTTCTGCTCATTTTTGGGGGGAACTACATGTAGAGGCTGTTGCTACTTCAAAATCTGAACTTTTGGAGGGAAAAAGAGGAAAAAGAGAGACAGACGTAGTCTTTATGGGACGACAGGGGCCTAAAAAGAGTTTCTCTCCTCCTTTCTCTTGAAAAAGTGAAGAAAAAAGTCTTCTTTTCAGTTAAATGAATGCCTCGGAAAGACAGACACTTTCGTCTTTGCTTTCTTTCCTTCAGTGATGACTGAATACTCTCTTTCCTAAGACTCTCCCCTTCTCCTCCCAGCTTGGAGACAGATTGCGTTACTCTCGCTTAATTGATCCAGGCAGAGAAGCATATCCATTCCGGGCTGTTGCATTTCGATCCGTTCCGGGATGCCCCGCAGTCCGCGAACAAACATTCTCTTTTTTTTTATAGATACGGAAAAACGAAGTGAGTTTTTATCCCCTCCTTTCTTCTTCCTCCTCTCCCTCTCTTTTTTTCTCTTGAGGCGCCCGAAAGTCTGTTGCCAGGGAGCGGAGAATACCAAACATTGTATTTCTGTGCTGCCCAGTAGCTTCCTCTCTCCCTCCTTCACTTGAATCACAAGAAAAAGAAGCCGGACTCGAGCTCTCGACTTCCTCCCTCCCATCTTTTACGAGTATGGCTTCCGAGAAAAAAATGGACTTAATTGCCATCGGCCTTTTGTCATTTTCGCTGTACATCTCAATTTGAAGCGGATGATTAATCACAAACTAGCTTCACCAAGTGACATCGACATCGCCAGAGAATTTTTATGCCCATTATAGCAAGTACTTTTTAACAAAGATTGAGTGCATAATTTTTTTAGGTCAACAAGCGTTGGTTTCTACGTAGTATTGAAATGTCAGTTTTCACCGCTGAGGTGAAAAAAAGCTTCTAGACACTTTTTTTTTCTCTGGCCCACGGCCCACCCAAGTCGGACGTATGGGGTCCGTCTACCCAACCAACAATGCACTTTTTACTAAATTACCAACCGAGCTCCTATGCAGAAATTTTGTTAATAAGCACCGACTGACCATACATATCAGCGCCAAACGTGCTAAAGCGTGTATGCAATGTGTACATATTCCTACTGAGCTTCCATTTTGCATACCACTGTTGGTGGTTGGGTAGGCTGTCCCCAAGTTCCGGGAAATTTCCTGGCGGAATCCGTGGTCGGTCTTTGTCGGCCTTGTCGAATTGCTTTTGTCCCACACGCTTGTCCTCCGCTCATGATTGTCAGTACTGTCGAATTTTATATCCTGAGCGTTTAACAAGTGCATTTTTTTGTCCTGATCCGAACAATAAGTGGATATAAGGTAATTTTTCCTTCCTCTTAACCTTTTCTCCTAGACAAGCGTTCCTCACGCTTTAAAAAAAGGTAGAGACTACACCGCCTTGCAACACATTGCATAAACTTTCTTTTTTTTTTTTTTCTTTGTTCATCTCGCAGCCACGTTGAAACTCAGACGCAGAAATATTTTTTTTCCCTTTCTAGTTACGTAAGGCAAGCGGACTTAATTTGTAAAGTTCCGAGAGCGGGGAGAAGACCAGTGTGTGATGAGAGTACAAACACCCCGGAGTTGTGTTTGTGTTTGTACTTCTGTTGCGTGTGTGTGTTGGTCCTTCTCATATCTGGAGAAGAAAAAGAAGAAATGTGGAAAACGCATAAAGATTTTTTTTCGGCTTTTTTCCACTCTCCCACTACTCCCCCTTAGGTTTAAGCACTCTCCAAACAGGAAAAAAGTTCCAGCAAAGGAGAAATAAGCTTTCATCAGACGTGAAATATCCATTTAACGATCGTTGCATCATCAAAGTCTGTTTTTCTTTTAGGCTCAAGTTGTACTACTCTACGTGGTGACCACACGTGATTCACGCGTGTTGCAAAAAAAAAACTTGACTTTTTTTTTTCAATCTGTTGAAAGATGGGCTCTAGGACGTTCTGGCAAAAAATGTTTCTCCAAACGAGAAAGTACATTTCTCGAAGTCCGCCAAACAACCGACTACTTCTTTAGTGAAACTAAATTTATTTAAATATTTTTAATGTAAATGTTATGACGTTAATTTCAAGACTGTTGAGATGTTAATTTTACTGCACGTGCAGAAAGTGCCTTATCACAATACTTTATGAAAAAATACACTAAGTGTGCATGTGTGTATGTTGCAATTATTTTATTTAAGATTTCACTTCATGATCTGTTGCAGGTTCCTGAACATGAGCTTCAACCTGCTCCGCTCCCTCCCTCGCTCCGGCTTCGAAGGTCTGGAGACCCTGGAGACGGTGGACCTCAGCTTCAACGACCTCAGGGAGATCGACGAGAGGGCCTTCGATAACCTGCCGTGGCTCGCCACACTCAAGGTGACGACGCGGCGGTCGAAAGTTGCACATGTTCTTGTTGATCTTTTTGAAAAGTGCTGCTGTTGGTTTTATTGATTGTAAAACCTATTGTACAAAAACAACACTGACAGATCTTTCTCTTCTTGATTTAGCTGTTGTTGATCGATTACATGTATTTTTTATGTTGTACAACTTTGTAAAAAGACAAGTAACTCTTCCTATATTTGTCATTTTTTTTTCAGTTGAACGACAACAACATCTGCCGGCTGCGAGCGTCCGCCTTCCTACGCGCCCCCTCCCTCGTCTCCCTCAGCCTCAGCAACAACAGGCTCACCACCATCCCGGAGGACTCATTCGGGGAGGCCAGGACGCACATTGACAGGCTGGAGATCGCAGGTGACAGTTTTTTTTATTAAAGCATTTGGAAATACATAAGGACTCAGAGGTTTTCAACCTGTGGATCGTGACCGAAAAGTGGGTTGCAAAGCCCTTCCAAAAAGTCGATCAGGAAAAAGCAGAGGAAACCCACTGTACGAGTACTAATTAGGGCAAAATTCTGAGGAGCAGAGTGGGTCGCAGGATGCTCTGTGGTCCAAAAAAAGTTGAGAACCTCTGCTTATGGTGATGAAATGTGTCTTTTCATGCAGCCCGTTGTTGCGCCTCCTCGGAAAAAATGTGAGTCGTAAACAACTGTAGCGATTGCCTCCTCGTCCTCCTCTTCTTTTTCGTCGTGTGTCTGCCCATGCTGCTCCCTCGTGCAAAAAAACCTTGAGGCAGGCACGGTTGCATCATCCTTCCCTTCTACTGCTACGTGCTCAAAGTGACTGTTTTTTGGGTCAAAATCTCGCTATCACAGAGCTTGAAATTTTAGGTTCAAGAATTTGGACCTTCCTTCTCTCAAAAAGACTAGGTGTTGAGGGGATGTTGATGCATTGTTACCTTTTTTTGTCATCTCTCTATATGTACAGTACGTACACAGTGTACCGGGAATCGCCGCTGTTCTGCTTTTTCCCCCATCCTTGGCCTGGTGCCAGCGACCTCCGGAATTTTCACAGTTCAACGGAACAGAAAGAGAAGAGAGAGGATGAAGTAGGGCCATCCCTTCTCCCTCCCTCCTCCTTGCTCCAAAATAAATATCACGGGCCTGAGTCGTGAAGGCAGGTCCCCTTTGCTGAGGGAGGAGGGGAGGGGGGGACAGAAAAGTACAATCAAATGACTTAGTGGCGGTGATGGCCAGAATGGAAAAGGAGGACACATTAAAAGAAAGAGGAGGAGAAAAAAATCTCTCATTCATTGAAGCGTTTCGTTAGGACGACATGAAAGGGCAAAATCTTCTCTTTATTGATGAACTGGACGTTTTAGTTTCCCAAGCTTTTTCTCCCCAAAAAAAGAGGAAAAAGAAATTCGAAGAAGAAGCATTCTTGACATATTCATGTCAGAGCGGCCCTTATAAGCGAGTATGCACTACCTATTCAGACTGTACTTTTCGCGGCCCGTCCGTACACCTTCCAGAAGTGGGACAGCGATTGGGGCAGGAGGGAAGAGGAGGAAAGATCGATTATGGGTGGGTGGGTGCGTTGGCGATGGATGGAGATTTCAGAATATGTGCTGATGCCGTCCTGTGTGTAATCTTGCAAGTTGGCGCAATCCGGTGTCGTCAAGCAATCCACACATACGAGTAGTACTTCTGCTGCACTCACATGTGTGCGGAGCCTTTTTTGTTTATCCCGTCGGACTCATTTGTTGATTGGGCATAAATAGGGTGGGCTTGTTCGGCATACCCACCCCCCACCCCACACGCCACCCATCCTCGATTGAAGGGGAAAAAAAGTTCTCTTCGAACCGGACAGAACCGGTTCTTCCTTCCTCCGTAACCACGATGACATCGCATGAACATTTCTTGAAGGGGAGTGTAGGGCCTCCTCTAGTATGTTGCGCAGTTTTTTTTATCCAGATTTTCCTTGGAAATTCTCAAGTGTACACACAAGTAATAGTACGACAATCTTAAAGGTCCTAAAGTACCAGAAACTCGATTATTTTTGAACACTTGCCAAAGTGAAATACTATATTATTATAGTACGTAGAGAGATCTATACTGTACGTACTAGTACCGTATACGACACAGTAGTCTTAGAAAAGCAGGTAAGTGTTGCATTTGCTGTGAGATTTAACATGCATTGAGAGATTTCACTGTGCTACAATGACAGGAAACCCGCTGACGTGCGACTGCGAGACGCTCTGGCTCCGCAACTGGGCCTCCGAGACTCCCGCCTCCTCCATCAGAGACGAGCCCAGGTGCTACTTCCCCAAGTCGCTGTCAGGAAACCCGCTCAGGAGGCTCAGGACCTCCAGGTTCACCTGCGACGACGAGGACGGCGGCCGCAGGGGCGACAGCAGCAGGAGGCGCAGGAGGAGAAAGGGCCTGATCGGCGACGCCTGCGCCGGTGTGCCGCTCAAGACGCCGCCGCAGGCGGTCGCCATCGAGGCCGCCTCTGACAACAGCCAGCTGGATCAGAGTGAGCTTGGCAATCGTGTCACGCGTTTCCGTTGAGAGTTGCCAGGTTGGCTATAAATGGCTTTTTGGTTTCTAATAAAAACTAGTGAATAGCTCACTTTTTTGTCATTAGGGTTTGTGGCTATTTGACCTTTCTAAGACCCGGCAACCCTGTTGTTGATACTGATGGCAATTGAGATTCCTGTATTGCATGTTCTTGTTCTAACTGTACTAATAATTAATAGGACATTAGCACATTACATATATGAGTCACTGTGCTTTTTTGGTTGGATTGCTGCAACTCTTTTTTTGAGTTATGATGCCATTGCTTAAGATGGAGAGGAAACAGGAAAAAAGAAAATGACAGACACTTGGCAAAGCAGCACACCCATAGCGCCTTGGCAACGAACAATGTAAAGAAGCTCTTGAGTCCGAAACGCATTTCTTCTCCTGCTGTCATTTCGAAAAGAAAGGGAATGTCTGGGGCGGAGAAAGGACATTTACTGTACAGTATTTTAAACCTTTTACTCATTAAGGCTGCAATGCAGTCCTGTCTCTTTTCCTCCTTGAAAATGTCAGGATAGATCAGAAGATATCGTGAAATCTTTACTGAACAGTATTTTTTTAAACAGCCTACTTCATGTATTAGTATATCATAAAAGGTTGCTTATGCTGACAAATTTATGTCGTTTTCAGCCACCTACCCTTATCCCGTCCGCGGCGAAGAATTCGACAACAACGGCGACGTGTCCGCCCTTGAGAGCTCCTCCTCCACCTCGGAGAACGCCATTACCGACGCAGACGTGGATGTAGTGGACGTCGGCTCCGACAAGGCCGACACCGCCCAACAGGCGGGGCTGGACGGGGACGAGTACTTCGAGTACTACTACGTCTACTACGACGAGGAGGGAAACCTGCTAAGCAACACCACCGCCAAGCCCAACCAGTCAGGCGCCGCCTCCAACGCCCTCGCCGCCGTCGCCGCGCCCGACCAGAAGCAGTCCAACAAGGTGCAGGAGATCAAGATCTCTCCTCCGGCCGCTGCCGCCGGCGCCGCGTCCTCCCCGCAGACCGGCGACACCCCGACGATCTACGCTCAGATCAAGGACCCGGCCAAGCTGCAGGAGAACGACGAGGATGAGGACAAGGACGAGGGTCTCTCCATCTTCGGCATTCCCATCCCCAAGATTCCCATCAGTCTGAGCTTCGGCCTGGCGCCGGCGTTGGCGTCCGGCCTCCTCCCTCTCCCCATAGGGAGGAAGGGAGACTCCCTGGATGCGGAGGACGATGTGGTGGCTTCTTCCTCTCACCACCACCAGCTACAGCAACAGCATCACCGCCCTTCGTCCGCCTCCGCGCCGTCGACTAGCATCACCCGTGGCCCCGACGTGTTGGACCCAATCTGGGTCGAGACCGGTCTGAAGGCCGCCTCAGACATCATTATTCCCCAGCTGAAGAAAGCTTTCGCCGGCGGAGGCGAAGCCGAAGAGAAGAAAGGCGGCCAGACGGTCAAGGAGAAGTCTGGCAGCGTGAGCCGCTACGGACACCGGAAGCCACAAATGTACAGCTACCAGCACCCGCAGAACCCGGTGATCCCGCTGCAATCCGACGGCGCCGACTCGAACCAGGACGGAGACACCCACCACCACCACCAGCAGGTGAAGAGGAAGGGCGAGTACTTCCCGCAGGGTTACTTGCCGGCCATCAAGTTTGACCACCCGCTCCCGGGCAGACCCGGCCCGCTGCCCGGCGGGGCGCCGGTCCTCCCGCCCCCGCCTTCTGCCTCAATCGCCGCCCAGCCCAGCAACAGGTACAACACCTACGTGCACCACCAGCAACACAACCACCACAACCGCGACCCTAACCACGGTTTGGGCAGCCCAAGAGACCACATCAACGGCTTCCGGCCTCTCTTCCGGCCCCACAACATGGACCCCAACTACAACCGCAACAACAACAACAACAAGAACAACAACAAGTTTCGTCCCCCGCCTCCCACCTCCGCCTTCCCCGGCCTTGACGCCACCCTGACCCTTCCCGCCGGGTTTCGTTCCCCTGCCCAGATCGGCCCCGAGGTCAGCAGGTACCCCCCGATCAAGGCGCCCTCCATCCAGTTCACCTCCCCGTCCAACAACGTCCTGCCGGAAGTCACCACTTCCTCCTCGAATTCGGACGCGACTCTCGGACCCGCTTTTGCCGCCGTCCCCAGTAGCAGCAGCATCGGAGGAGGAGGAGGAAATCGAGACTCGCTCTCCTCCTCAGCAATTGCTAGGCCGGAAGTAGCGCTGCTGTCGCCGGCTCCTTCCTCTTCGGTCGCCGCCTCCGCCGGCACCGGGACAGAAAACGGCCTCGTTGGAGGAGGGACCACCACCACGGACGTCGCCGACAGAGACGCCTATTATTACGACGACAACGGGGAGATTCAAGACCACGAGTATGACGGCACTCAGGTACGTACGTAAAGGGAAAAATTCAATTAGTTATTTACTAATAAATTAGTGCAATCAAAATAACTTCGCCTTCCAGGTTGGCAGCGAGGCTGAGCTGTTCAAGCTGCTGAGTGACCTGAAGGAACTGTCGACGGCGCCGTCCAGGACCGTCCCGACTCTGAAGATCGAGGAGGTGATGACCACGACGACGGCGGCGGCGGCGGACACGACGACGACCGCGGACACGACGACGACCACGGAGAGTGGCAGCCCGGACACGACTACGGTGGAGATCGCCCACAGAGGGTCTCCCAACGGGGGGACCCCAGCGGACGCACAGTACGACTACGACGCCACCACCACCACCACCACAGCGGTGGAGTCAGTCACTGAGGAACAGCAGCAGCGACCCAGGGAAGAGCAGGAAAAGCAGCCCCAGTACGAGTACGAATACTACTACGAGTACTACGACGACGACGAAGAAGACAGCGCCACTAGCGCTTCCGAGACGACCCCCGCGGCCATCTCTTCCTCCTCCTCCTCCTCGTTGCCCGAGACGACCACCACGGGAAACGAGGCCGCCTTCCAGAACCTGCTAGGACTCATCCACGACCAGAGGGAGCAAGAGAGGGAGCAACCTAGGTCGGGATCGGGACTGACTCTTCCCAACTATGGCAGCAGGAGCAACATCAACAGCGCTAATCTTTCTCCTCCGTCTCCTTCGCGTCTTCCGCCTCCGCCGCCTCCACCTCCCCCACCTCTCCCAACGAGGCAGAGGCTCCCGACCCTCTCCCGCCCGACGCCGGCTCCCCCGATCCGGACGTCGACTCAGCTCTACGACGTCAACGGCAACTACCTGGAGAGCCACCGCAGCTCGGTCACCGTCGACTCGGTCGGACTGCTCCACCCTCAGGTGTGTTCCATCAAGATTTTTTTCATTGGTGGACCTCAGATAACTGAGGTCGGGAGATGGTCTCATCCCCAATTATCCGAACTTCCTGTTAAAGACGAGTGGCTTTATGCGGCTTATTCTGTTCTCTAGGAATTTACCACTTAACTGAGATTTTCTATTAACCGAGTCCAATTGTGTCTCCTTCCTTCCCCCCCCCCCCCCCAGGCCTCTTCCCAACGTCAGCCTCCAGACTTCTTCCCCGCCTCCACCACCTTCGCCAGCGTAAGCAGCCGCCGACCCGCCTCGGCCAGGACTTCCTCCTCGTCCCCGTACCCATTCCACCCCGACAGACTCGACCCGGCGGGCGGCCCGGCCGACCCGGCGGTCCGGGACAGCTCGATCAACTGGTACTACAGCGGATACGAGGAGGAGGAGCTGGGTGCCGTGGGGGGCGCCCCGAGAGGACCCTTTGTCGGGGGGGAAGTGGCGTCGTCGTCGTCGTCGGAGGGAGATGAGAGGCCGAAGTTGATGCTGGCCGCCATGCTGCCAGTCCTAATATCTTTTGTACAAAGAATGTTGCTCTAAGAAAAAAACTTTTTCTTTCCTTCCTGAAGACTTCTCTTCTCCTCCGTTTCCAGTCATAATGTTTCTTAAAGAAATTTTACCCACAACTGCATTTGCCAAATCGCGTCATAGTCATGATTCTGTCTCTATTTATTCGTGTACTGCACTTAAGATAGTACTTCTATTTGCGTGCGTACTCATACCAAAAAAAGAATAATAACGACTCGTCTCTGAGGTTTAATAAACTATGGTATATTCTCATCTGATTTCTTCTTGTTTTTTCCTTTTACAGCAACGATGTTGTTACCTTTTGAAGCCTTTTGCTAATTATCATCACATGAGAATTGCATTAAAAAATGTTTTATCACTAGACTTGCGGTGTAGTCTCAATCAAAATAAATATGCGGGCACGAAAGCCAAAAAAAAACGCTAGTATGTTTCACGTGTGTGTTGTGTGTATAACTTATGTACAGCATCCTGGGTGAATAAAATATGGGTGATCGGCGATGACGTGGGAGGGCGGCGCATGATGTTTTGAGTTTTTTTTTTTAAATTCCGGAAGCGAAGTGAAGAGGGCCGAGGGGAGGGGGTGATGACAGCTTGGATGGCCTGGACCTCTTTAGGGCGCCAAATAACAATTCAGATTTCATCAGAGTCTCACAGCACGTGGATTTTTTTTTCGCTTTAGCTCTCTCTCTCTTTTTTTTTGACACTTAAAACATTCCGATTGCACTGAGCACCTAAGAAATAAACAATGTCTTCGCTTGCATATCTTCAACATTGCTTTCTGCGTTATTATTATTATTATTACCATTGTGGCGTGCGAGGAGGGAGTGACGAGGGGGAAGGGAGGAAGGCGTGTGTCGACTTTGCTTCTTTTCGCGTGTTGTACTGTAGTACTAGTAGTAGAGTGGATGGATACCGTGCGTGTTCTGTAGCTTTTCCTTTTTTTCTGCGACTTTCGCTGTTGCCTTTTTACTGGATGTATAGCGATAATTGTGTGTGTAGTACCGTACGTATGTGTGTGAGTGAGTGTGTCACTGAGGTACCATCTCGTATGAGCACTGCAAACGGTGAGCTTTCGTTCAAGACTTGAAACTCAGAGATATCTGAGCCATGGGTCCTCTGACATGACGGAAGGCGAGTGTGAGACCATGGTGCCCCCGAAGCCGCCGCTCACGCGGTTGTGCTGCGGCACGGCTCTGGCCTGAGACGGTTGCTGTTGCTGCTGCTGCTGCTGCTGCGCCTCGTTCCCCCTGGGTCCCCCAAGGCACTGGAAGACGTAGTTCCTACTCAGGTTGTTGTCCCAGAACTTCTCCCCGTTGACCTCGTATCGGAGGCAGAACTGCAGCCTCTGCCCGACCGCCATGGAAGAGGCCAGCCGCAGGTCAAAGGTAAATTTGTCGGAGAAGCCGTCGCAGGAGCCCTGCATGTAGTGCGCGTCCATCTCCGACTGCGTCAGCCACTCGTTGGTGGTGTAGAGCAGGGAGACGCGCTTGTGGAAGCCCACGTTCTGCACGCGAATGGTGCCACGGACGGAGGAGGCCGACTCCCCCATGTAGGCGTTCTCCAGGCACACCTTCTTGTCCCGCAGCAGGTCAAAGAAATTCGGAAAGCCGCCGGGCTGACTGAACATGGGCACCAGCGACGTGGGCGGCGGGGACGACTGGCGAAAGTTCTTTCCCGCGGAGGTGGCGGAGGAGGAAGTGGCGCCGGAGAGGAAGTTTCCGAAGGGGTTCCCGTAGGAGGGAAAGGGAGAGTCGGAGCCGGCCTCGCTGTCCAGGTCGTCCAGCTCGACGCCCTTCAGGTCTTGGTAGGCGCTCTTCGGCACCTTGGGGACCTCGTCAAAGAATGTCTTCACGTCCGCCAGGTCCAGGCCAAACACGTCCGCAAATCTGAATGAGATTTTAATACAAAGAAAGTCAACATGCTGTAATTAAAAAATTGCGCAAAGATATGAAAATGTGGATGCCGTTCGCTTGTGATTCTCACCTGACAATTTTCCTTCGCCCCGGGGTGCCCGGAGGCGTCTTTCCCGACTTGAGCGAAGACGCCCTCCTCAGCTTGCCCGGCTTCTCCTCCTCGTCCTCCCCCTCCTCAGCCGCGTCCGGCACCGCTCTCCTCCTCCTCTCCGGACTCTTCCCCTCCTCACCCTGCTCCCCCGGCGCCTTCTCCTCCCCGGCCTTGAGACCCTTCCTTGCCAGCTGCGGCGACTTGATGAGCTCCCTCTCCTTGATGGTGAGCACGGGCGTAGAGTCACACCTCACCATGGGCGCCAGAAGGGCGCTGTCGTTCCTTCCGCTGTAGCTGCCGAAGGTAGTAGTGGTGGTCCCCTTCTTGTCGTCCTCCTGGTTTTCCCTCTCCTTGATGGACGCCAGGAAGGAAAAGTTCGCCGGCGACGCCGCAATGGTCGGGAGGGGGCACTTGTACGACCTCTTGCTGGGACTAGACGTGGGCGACTCCCTCCTCTTGCTCGGACTGTGAGACTGGTGCTCATCCTCCTCAGCCCCTCCCTCCTCATGTTTGGGAGGGGAGTGTCGCGCGTACTCGCGGTCCTTCTCCAGCAGAGCGATGAGAGCGTTCAGCTTGGAATGGGCGATCTTGTGCTTGTGCTCCCCAGTGTACACGCTGAAGGACTCTACGTCTGACGCGTCCGGAGTGCTCTCCGACAGTTCGTCCGCCTTGACCTCCTTCTCCATGTCTTTCTTCGCTGACGATGACTTGTTGAGCTCTACTACCCCCCCTTTTCCTTGCCCCCCGCCTTCCTCCTCGGAAACTAGTTTCGAAGTCGCTGCAACTGCACTCTGTTTGCCGGAGGACGCTGGTGTCTCCTCCTCTTCCTCCTCTTCCCCTTCACCACTCACGGGTGCCGCGCCCGTGATGGGCTCGTCTAAGAGACTGTCCGGAGATATGAGCGGCGAGGACGGACCCCCGTTGGGACTCTGCGTGGCGATCGGGGTGGAGCTTGAGGTGTTTGACCCGGCAGGGGAGCCCAGGTCCAGCTGAAATCCCCTCTTGCTTGCCAGCCAGTCCGCCGGCCTCAAAGCCAGCCCCTCGGCGGCTGCGTCGGAGGCCAGACAGACGTCCTCCAGCACGTTCTCCAGCGCCTGCATCGACTCACCTCTCTCGCCGTAGGAGGAGGAGGAGGGACCTTCCCTGAAGTCCAGGTCGCTGCACAGTCCGGAGGAGGTGCTGCCGAAGGCCACGCTGTTCTTGTCCGTGCAGCAGCCGGAGGATGAGGCGTAGTCGTCCTCCTCCTCCAGGCTCTCGCTGGAGCCGGACCTCAATCTGGATGAATGATGGTGGCGGTCGCCGCCTCCGCCGTCTCCGTCTTCTTCCGCTTTCTCCACTTCCTCCTCGGGTGTGCCAATGTCGAAATCGAAGAAGAGGTCGCTGTCATTGCCGTCCTCCTCCTCCTTGTCAATGCTCTTGAGACCGTTCCCGTCGTCGTCGCCGCCGCTGCCGACCGCTGCCGCTGGGGTTAAGTCGGGTTCGGAATAGAAGCTGGTGGGCCTGGTCTGGTCGAAGTGGTGGGCGCACCTGCTGGGCGGGAACGTGGTTCCGGGATACGGGAAGGAGTGCGAGTGTGTCATCCCCACGATTAGTCCCCCTCCTCCTCCGCCACCGCCTCCGCCACCGCCTCCGCCTCCGCCTCCGCCTCCGCCTCCTTCATCATCACTCCACCCTTTCTCCTGCCTCTCCAGTCGGTTGATGCCGTGGAGCTTGGACTGGAGGTGCCGGGCGAAGACCTCGGCCTGGTTCTTGCAGCTGGTGCTAATCATGCCGACGAGATTGCACAGCGTGAAAACCGGACAGGAGTAGAGAAGCGCGATCAGGTGCGGCGGGTACAGCCTGCTGAGGAAGCCGCCGTTGTCCCCCTGGTGCAGGACCACGTAGCTGTCCACCAACTTCGGAGGGGAGTTTCTGTCGGAAAGTCTGCTGCCTCCCTTCTCCTCTTTCTCCTCCCCCTCCTTCTTATCCGTTTTGTTTGGAAGTGTGTGTTTATGGTAGTGGTGTGATCTCTTCGGCTGCCGAGTTAGCGCACCAGCGCCCGGCTCGAAACTGACTTTTGCGCGACCGTGGACGGACGCATCCCTCCTCTTCTCCTCCTCCTCCTCCTCCTTCGTCCGCCGGCCCAAATGTGTTTGAGGAGGAGGAGGAGTGCGCGAAGAAGGAGGAGGAGCCGAACAAGAAGAGGAAGGCAGAGGAGCGATCACTCGGGGAGCGACTGACTGTAACACCCTCCTTGTTGCTTCGACGTCTTCTCCTCCCTCGCAACGAGAGTCGCACCACTCCTGCAGCTGCTCCTCCTCCTTCCTCTCTTTCTTTTCTTCCTCCTCCTCGCAAGAAATGGATGGAAAGGGAGGAGGAGGATAGTGCAGTTGGGCCCCTCTTGCGAGTTCCGTCGTCGTCGTCTTCCGTCCTCCTCTTCTCCTTCCCTTTCTGTCCCTTCCCCCTCCTCCTTCGTCCTCCTCATCCTCACTTTCTCCTGCCTTTCTCGCCGCCGCCATCGCTGCTGTTGCCGCAGTTGTTGTTGCCACCGCTGCTGCCGTCCCCGCCGTCGCCGTCCTCTTTCCTTCCGATGGGAACTGCATGCTAAGAGAGAGGGAAAGGAGAGAGGTGCAGTCACGCCGACCTTCTTTTGCCCTGTCCGCGGCCTCCCTAGTACTACTACTATACCTAGCATAGTGTACGAGTACTACTACAAAATTAAGTCCTTCGAGAGGGAGACGGGGGCAGTTGTGCCCCCTACACAGGGAGAATGCCCGATCAGACGAGGGCTTTAAAATGCAGGAGGAAACCTTCCTCCCTAACGTTATATGAAGGGGAGGCAACTCTCCTCGAAGAGTAAGAGGGGCACGTGCTCGGGCCTCCCGTTTATGGGAGCTCTAACTTGGTGGGAAGGAGAGGAAGAAGGGCGGTATCGGGTGACCCCCCGCACTTACCTGCCACTCTATAATCACGCTGAGGCAATTACCCAGAGGGGAAGGAGGAGGAGGAGGCCACCTCTTATGCGTGGAGGCGTAATGAAGTCGACCGTTTGTGTCCCCCCTCCCCTTTCTTCTTCTTTCCCGTGGGACTGAAAGGCTTGGCGGAGGAGAGAGTGAAATGGAGAGGAAGGAGGAGGAGGAGGAGAAAGCACAGCTGATGACGAGAGTTTGCCGGGAGAAGGCGGAGGAGGATCTCTTTCTCTCTCTTTGGCTCTCTCTGTCCTTTCCCCCTTTCGTTTCTTTTTGAAGGCTTGCATCACGTGGGGGAAGGAGGGGGAGGAGGAGAGGGAGCAGAAGGAGGGGGAGAGACCCGACAAGGACCGACATGCCGGCCAACGGGAAGAAGCGAGGGAGGGAGGAGGGGATGACCTTCCTAATACAGTAGTAGTCAGAGTACAGCCCTGAACTACACTAGATGAAGGAAGGTAGCGGGGCGGCAAAAATCTGGACCATAGAAAGAGTCAGTTGAAGCAAAAACTTCTGTTTGTCTTTGAATGGAAAAGTTTGGTTGCGTGTGTAGCAACCCCCAGGGAGCCTTGGCTGCCAGTGGCAGCCTCTTGAAAGTTTCGATTCGTAGTAAAGAGAAGTGCTAAGTGGATCCCGTTGCTTCACAAATATTTAATGCGCAGGAGTCGGTCTTTTCCGACATGAGATCTGCCTAATAGTACTGCTTTGGGGGGTCTACGGTAGGTGTGCGGTCTGCAAAGACAAAAGCGAAAATGCCAAAAGGGAAGGAGGAGGAGGAAGATGCGGATCGATGAAGGAGGCCAGGTTTTTAGACAACACTGAGGAAGAAGAGATAGAGAGAAAAGGCCGAAGTTGCTTGGAGTTATGCCAGATAGCTAAAAATTTATGCAGGCCTACTACCTTAAGGGAGGAAGGAAAGAGAGAGGGGGAAAAGGTGGAAAGAAAAAACTCACCCTGATTTCCCTTTTTTGCAGTTTTTTTTGTACGCAGGGTTAAAATTTTTGTCTTGGCGCCAGACTAGATTTTTTGGCCTGTTCGCAAGGCTGTTGTTGTCAAGAGGAAAACGCGTTTTGGCTATGTGAACATCATTATCAAAATGTTCCGTTGAGGAAAAAATTGACAGACTTTTTGCAACTCGTCTAGACGATTCCATCTTTATGAGCAATAGCTTTTGCTGACAGGAGGAGAGGAGGAAGATGAGAAGAAGGTTCTTGACCTTAGCATATAGAGGGGAATTTGCTCAAGCGAATCGTATGACGAGGGCTTGCGCTGGATGACGCGGCGATGCAAAAAAGGTGGAAGAAACAGCAATCGAAAAAAAA
>JAAUYM010022620.1_pt1 | contig 16448 bp, 16 predicted proteins | sample 7278001 | NCBI WGS metagenome assembly JAAUYM01 (sample SAMN14350224, study PRJNA611818) | marine sediment metagenome | isolation source: surface marine sediment (1.8m) | place: French Polynesia: Moorea | collected 2018-08
ACTCGCCCCGCCTCCTCTCCAGCGGAGCCGGCCGGGAGACAGGCGACGATCGTTGCATCTGCCATCGATTCAGTGGAGGAGAATCTGCTAGCACTGAAGGCGCCCTCACTGGCACTAGCAGTGCGCTCTGTCGGAAAGTCCTGCAGCAGTCAAGTGGATCTGGACGGTTGGGGAGTATTAGTACCAACATACCTAGGTGGCGGCGACTCGACAGAATCGGAAAAAATCGCGCGTGGGTTGGGCGCGGTGCGGACACAGCCTGTTCGGGACAGAAGAAAAATTATTGTGAATATCGATCGGGCATTTCAAGATTTCAAGTCAAATAGTAGTTCCTTACACTATAACAACCAAAAAATGAGTTCTAACGGCAGCAACGGCGTGTCGTCAACCGGAATCACCTCAACGAAGCTAGGGTTGGACAGACAGGTACTACCTACCTACCTACATTGTACAGTGGACACTACAGTACATACACGTATTTATCCGAACTTCAACCTCACCCATCTTCCCATCCAAGGATTCCTGCCACTCTGGCTCGGCCTCTCGGCAGTCGGTGGGGAGGATGCGAGTCAAAGTGCGAAAGGCCAACAACCACTTTGGTGGGGGAGGAGGAAGACTGGGGAACGGCGACAAGGAGGCCAGCAGCGGCGGCAGCCCGAAGATCAAGTCGTACCGGATGAGCAGCCTCCCTCGTGGGCTGGCGCTCATCGTGGAGATCCAGGAGTACGACAACAACGTCATGGACACCAGGCACGGGTCGCAGGTACAACTCATTACAAGATCACTGAAGTTAAGCAACATTGAGCCTGGCTGGTACTTGAATGGGATGACCGTTCAGGTGGTGCTAGGTGCTGCTGGCCAGCGGAGTATCCAGAGCTGAAATAGGTCAAGGAGAGACCCGCTGAGGCAATGTCCTAGAGTAGGTCTGGGAGTTATAAACAAAAAAAAAACCCATATTTTTTTAATGTACTGTAATAACTTTAATTAGCTTTTTTATAGTATGACGTGGAGAATTTGACGCAACTGTTGGAGCAGCTTCATTTCGAGGTGCGGCACAAGAAGAACCTGGACAGGAGGAGCTTCAACAACACTCTACTAGAATTTGCTAAAGACAAAGGTAGGACTCGAGATACTTTTAAAGTGGTTGCATTTTATCAATGTGGTTATTTTGGTTTAACATAGTTCATGCCTCCGCGGACATGGCGGTGGTGGCGGTGCTGAGTCACGGGAGGGAGGGTGGCATATACACCTCGGACGGGGTCCACGTCGACACCGAGTCCATCTACGAGAAGTTCAACAACGAGAACTGCCCCGCTCTCAGGGGGAAGCCCAAGTTCTTCATCGTGCAGGCCTGCAGGGGGGATCTCAGGGACAAGACCTACTACAGCACGGACGACCCCAACCGCCTCCCCGTCCGCGGGGTCCTGAACATCGGGAGAAAGAGGAAGAGAAGGAGCAGGAGAGACAGTGCGGGGCAGGCAGCCGCAGCCAACGCCAACCTGGAGAAACAAGACGAGGACAAGACCGACGGCAGCTCTCCTTCCTCGCAGGAGCTGAACAGGGCCGGCCCCACCTGGGAGGACATGATTATCGCCTACTCCACCATCCCGCGGTACCAGTCGCTCAGGGACCACGACACCGGGTCCTGGTTTGTCCAGTCATTGGTGGAGGTGTTTATGAACCATGCCTACGACCTGGACCTGATCGACCTGCTCCTGATCACGTCGGAGGTACTGAGTCGCTTTGGAAACGAGGAGAGCGATGCCCAGACCTGCAACATCGAGCTCAGGCACATCTACAAGAGGATCTTCTTCAATCCGGGCCTGTCCGGGCCGTCTGCTGCTATCCAGCAGGAAGAGAACGGCGGCGACTCCAGAGGCAGCAGTGAGGCTTCCTCTCCTCCTTCTCTCCTTGCACCCTCTCCTTGATTATGTAATAACTGCTGATATTGTAGGACCTACATACATTCTGTTAAACGTACTCCGCTGTACTAAGTAATACAGTATTCTTGTTACTGTACAAAGTACGCATACCTCACTCAAACAACGTTGTTATTACTAGTGTATTGACGTAAAGTTGACAGCACGGTGTGCACAAGTGTTCATGTAAATGAGTTTAAATTCCTTGAAGAAATGTCAACGATAACGGTACACGATAAAACGTGCTCCACTGCTTTAAAAAATCACAAAATCTTTCACGAGCTGCTTGACACATATTCCTGCACCTCAGGGAGAAAAGAAAAATGCCAAATTAGCAAAAATTCTTTAGTCTTTAAAAATCACTTTTAGTTAAGTGTGAAATAAACAAATATGTTAGGTTAGCTTCGTTCAAAAAGTTCAAAGGTTGCTAAATTTACATACATGATCTCCTTCTCTCCCCTGATCTAGAATTTTACCTATTTTTGATTTACTATAGTTATGTGCGAAATCATGATTTGTCTATTTGACCTGCATGCAGCCCAGTCATCCGCGGAGTCGCCCCCGGATGAAGGACAGTTTTGCAGCAGGACAGAGGAGAGGACTTATTTCTTTTTTTATTTGAATTTGCCAGCACATTTCTACTGCCGACATAACCGCTCTCTTCATCTGAGAAATGAAAAAAAATCACATCATCATCAACATCCACCTCATCAACTCCAGCTACATGCGGCCGACGAGCGCCAGAGCGACGCCTCCTCATACGTAGTGATCCTGCCGCAACTGCACAAGCAAAGTTGACGAGCGCATGTAACGGCAATAACGGTCATTGCTGCTAACTGCACTTAATTTCAATTATTTATTCAATTATTTTATGAACCATACCTACTAAAACAAAATGTTAAGAAAATATATAATTGCTACGCTAGAGCGGCATGAGTGGGGAACAGACCCGCCCGGTTGGTTCAGCACGTTTCAGTACTAGCTAGTACGTAACTAGATACTCGTAGAATACAATCTTCCCTACCGTTCACTTTAGATGCCCACCCGACCTACGTATGAAAGATAAGACGACTGTTGGGGGGGGGGGAAGAGAAGTGAAGAGTACTCGAGCATCAAGAACATGGGAGACAACCTGCTGCACAGGGTGAGAAGAAAAACAAAGTGTCTGAAACAGTCGTTACTTGAATTCGATCATCCCCGACCTGGCACTAGGTTGAGCTTCACGTCCACCTCGACGGCTGCCTCCGCCACCAGACCATCTGGGACCTCCGTCGCTCCAAGGGGCTGGAGCTGCCCGGAGACGGGCGGGTGGAGGACGTGCGGGAGGCGGTCAGGGTGCGCCAACCCAGGGACCTTGAGTTCTTCCTCAGGGGATACAAGTGGATTCTGCCCGCAGTCACGTGCGTGCTCCTTTTTTTTTCTCGCCCAGGATCGACTTGAGCGACTGAAATGTTTTTTTTTAGTGACGACCTTGATGCCGTCCGTCGGGTTTGCCTCGAGTTCTGCCAAGATTCCGCTGCCCAGGGCATCGCCTACACCGAAGTCAGGTCAGCCAGTGCAGTCAATGCTGTTGTTCCGCGCTGCTCTGTCGAGAGTCCACAATTTTGTTCTTTTTCAGATACTCCCCTCACCTCCTCCTGAGTGGCAAGTCCCGCGAGCTGACTCCGGCCGACGTCGTCGACGCCGTCTGCACCTCCCTGAAGGAGGGCGAGGAGAGGTACGGCCCGCAGGTCCGCAGCCTCCTCTGCTGCATCAGGAAGGAGCCCCAGTGGGCGCCGGAGGTGGCCAGGCTGTGCGATCGGTTCAGGGACCGCGGGGTGGTGGGCATCGACATCGCCGGGGACGAGAAGGGAGGAATCGAGATGGCCGGCAAAAAGAAGGGTGAGGCACAGAGCTAAACTTGGAAATATATACATAAATATAAATATATAAAAAACCAGCACCACTTTGCTTCCACTTCCAGATGGGGAGATGTTTGATCCGCTGGAGATCGCGGCCTTCCAGGAGGTGGGCAAGCTGGGTCTTGGTCGCACGGTGCACGCAGGCGAGGACGGACCGGCAGAGGCTGTCAAGCAGGGAGTGGAGAAACTGGGGGCCACCAGGATTGGGCACGGGTAACATCCAGCACATTAATCAGACTTAGTTTGCCACAATAGTTAAGGGTTCCTCTCCAGTTACCACACGGTAGACGACGCTGCCATCTATGCGGACACCCTCCGTCGGCGCACCCACTTCGAGGCCTGCCCGGTCTCCTCCTGGATCACGGGGTCGGTGCCGAAGAAACCTGAGGTGCAACACCCAATCAAGACTTTCGCGCTGGATGGAGCCAACTTCTCTATTAACAGGTGGTGATCAAAGTTTTCTCTTTTTTTTATGAAAGGAAAATTCTTAAACGTCAAGCGTCGATCTCCTGCAGAGATGGAAGCACCATCAGCATGATGACCCTGAATGACGAGATGGACGTGCTCAGAAGCTGGGGATTACAGGAGGCATACATGACTAGAGCGGTCAGTTTAAACTAGCCTGTTAGGTTAGACTTAGGTTGGGATGGCTCAAAATGTGTGATCTTTTTTCTTACACTGTACTTTGTATCTTTTTTTCAGGCGTTTAATGCTGCCAACTCTTGTTTCCTGGACAAGGAGGAAAAGGCGAGGCTGATCAGGAGGCTCGAGAATGCCTACGGCATGGACAACTGACCTAACATCACAGTCACCATAACTGCCCAGTAACAGGAATAAATGCGATTAATGATTTCCCCCCAAAAAATTACAGACTTGTCCCGTCCGTCACTTAATTTTTCTTTTCCTCTCCGCCGTACTGACGGAGCTTGTTGGCCTTCCAGGAGAAGTAGATGTTCCAGAAGAAGGCGGTGATGCTGACGACCAGTGGACGGACGAGGAGGGGGACAAAGAAGAAGTTGCACAGTTGGACCCAAGGCCATAACTGGGGGGAAAAACATAGTACTGTACTATATTAAAGTCCGCACCTTCCCGGCGGGATTTTTAAAGTTACGAGCGTAACAAATTCAGCTTGGAAACATGTAATGGAGCATGTCATTAGAATACCACAGAAATGTCACATTTTTTTCTTAAATATGTTACGCTCGCAAGCTTCAAAGTCCCGTCGGGTTCTCTTTGATGCGTAATCGACTATGCTGTTTGTTACCATCCATCCGGCCTTGACGACGTCGGACCACTCCTTCTTCAACTTCTGCTTAATCTGCCAGGACTTCTGGCCCTACTCGTGGAAGGAGAAAAAATGTTGGAATAGGTAGGCACCAGTGACCCCTGCCACGCCTGCGGGTACTAGCAGTCATCACCTGGGCCAAGCCTATGACGGCGATGATGGAGGCCTGGAAGGGTGGCGCAAAGGCGAGCTGGTCCAACGCCACCTTGGCGACGGTGGCCCTGGCGGCCGACAAGGACATCGGGGTGACCAGGCGCTCAAGGGCACTGTACCACACTCGGATGATGGGGGCCACAAAGAAGGTCCCGATGGCGGCGAACCTGACCGCCCTCTCGGCCTCCAGCTCCGACCTCTTCTTACCGTCCACCAGCACCTGCGCCGCCAGGTCCCCCGTGCCCATGAGGAAGCCCCCCTGGACCATCTGCGTGGCAGTGGGCCACCTGTTCAGGGTCTGGATGTAGGCGCGCCAGGCCCGCAGAAGCATCGTCGAGGAGGTTCGATTGCAGGGTCCACCTGTTCAGGGAGTGCCTCAGGACCATAGGGAAGCGATGAGCGCTTGTCACGGCCTGGGGTCTGGAGCAGGAGTAATGAACTCAGATGTCTGATGTAGTGCAAACAAGCTGAAGGCTTGGCAAAAGCATTTCAGGATTCTTGTTTTACGAGTATTTGCGTGCGTGTGTAGCATAACCGTGCCATGCCTCTCTCTGGCCATGCCATGCGATGATGTGATTTGCCGATGGAGGGGGGGGGGTGTCATTCATCGGATGCTTGCAAGTATCGGACACGCAACCTTCTTTGTGAGCGAGGATATGGATATTACGCGTACTACTGTACGTTTGGAATTAGTTTGTTCCATTTTATTGCTAGACAGGTAGTATTGCTGTTCTTGGGTGCTATTAATCATTGTGGGGAAAAAAACTATTGACGGCATCAAGGAAATGTTAGATATTCTAGAATTTGTATACACCCGAAAGCAAAAAATTGCATTGCAAAATCAGGCAAGTATTTGGCTAATGAGCTATTTCAAAACAAGCTTATCACCTCATGCATGACAATATACGTTTCATTATAAGCAACAACGTACAGCTTAGATCGTCAATTGTACCTATGGTACAGCTCACGATTAATTCTATCGGGTGCTCTAACATCTTGTTGTTGCTTGGTGTTACACGGCAAGGGTGTCAAGAAACTCCACGTTCTCATGTGCAATTTTGTACTTTCTGCATGCAAATAAGATTACATGAGGAGTAAATTTAAATTGCTTAGAAGCTGTGTTCAGCATACTTCTATTGTAGGGCACAGCTTTTCAACTCTGCATGAGGTCGCGCACAGAAAAATGCAGCACATCATTAAAAAGTGTTGTATTAAAGCAGCAAGATAGAGGATATTTACAATTAAGTCTAAAAAATCCACCTTTCCTTTTCTCCTCGGTCATAGCTTCCAAGTCATGGAAATAAAATAACATAGAACATCAAGCAGTAAAATGGGGACTCCAGGAGCCATGCGCTGTCAATCCTGTATACTAATACTGGAATGTGAATGCTACACTGTTGTCAGTACGTTGTACTTTGAAACTGTGCCACCAGTCCCACATCACGGACCATACGGCTTTGCAAAAAAGTTACGTGGATGAAGGAGGTTGGGGTGTCATCTTTCTTCCTTGTTTTAGTTGGACAAAGAAACGTATGTGCTCTCCCCCCAATTTTTTTTGTGGAAGGTCACAAAAGTAGCTGTGGTCATTGCTCTGTGAAAAAGTGTGGGGAGTGAGGGAGAAAGAGAGCGCTGTGTTTGGATCTGCAAGTCTTGAGCAGGGCAGAGATGGGGATGCCTACTATTCTGCTATGTTACATCAAAATGGGACAGAAACGGACGATGATTCTTCGTCAGTTCCTTTTCCACGCTCAAAAGGTCTGGAAGCTTCCCCCCTCTCCGCTGGACCCACCGCCACCACTCGCTCCACCACCTCCGCCACCGCCACCACCACCAGGAAATGGTGAGCCACCACCCCATGGTGATGAGCCGCCAGGGGTGCCACCTGCTGCAGCCGCTGCAGCCTTGGCCGCGTACATGTTGGCCTCCTCCTGGGCCTTGACGATATTCTTCTTGTAGCGGATACGTTTGTTGCCAAACCAGTTGCTGACCTGGAAAAAGCCACCAATTAAATTAACGTAACGCTTTGCAACTAACAGTAATAACTAATAACATTGGGAAATGAATAATTTAAAATTAAGTAGCTTTTACCTGTGACACTGTAATGCCACACTTCCTGGCAAGCTCCTCTTTCACCTCTTCTGAAGGATATGGGTTGGCGAGATTGGAGTAGAAGTACTCATTCAGAATCTCAGAGGACTTTTTGCTAAAGTTGCGCCGTTTCCGCCGGGCATCCAGAAAGCGTGACCGTAGGATCATGACAGCCTCACAGGTGCTCTGCTTCAGTTGGATCTGTAAACATAATGGCAGGAATGTTGCTATTTCTATTTTATGCTAAATAGTGTGTTTTTTTGCACACTTTTTACACTGAGTGTGGTTGATTGCTCACCTGGATCGCACTGAACTTTTTGTTGATGATCTGCACCATCCTCTCAATCTCCTTCGGTGTTATGGGCCTGGTGCGTGACTGCTCCCTCAGCAGGTTCATGACATGGGTGGTGAACTCGTTGCAGCCCTGGTCATACTTCTCCACCTCCTGTTGGTAGATCTGGCGGATCTGGGCCAGCTTGTTCTTGTAGTCAGTGTGCTCAATCGCTGTGCTGTCCTGGCCCAGGCTCTGTGCGGGAGAGGCGCTCTTGTCTGGGCCTGTTGAGTAAAGATGCAAGTTTGCATTAACCTTACATGAGAAAAGTTGTCTCTCCCTTACCCATGATTCCCTCTGCCACCAGCATGTTGTCGAGTCTCATAAGCTGCGGATCTGGCGGGTTGTCATCCTGCACGTTCCTGAGGCTCAGCACGGTCCGCTCCTTGATCTCGCACAAGACAGAGAACAATGCAGACTTCATCCGGTGACAGTTGAGAGTGTGCTTCCGTGCCTGGAGCAGAAAGATAGTTGTGGTCAGGTAGGGGACACATACGTACTATACATGAGCTAGGGCATCCTTCTCTCCTCGCCGTTTAATCAGTAAAAGACATTCAAACATGCCTTAGCCGAGGTTATAGAAGAAAGGAAAGAATGGGTGAAACAAAACGAAAATAGCGTTGTAAAAAAAAAAAAAAGAGCAAAACCTGTGCCTCGTCCAGAGATTGGTCGGTAATGTTGAGGATCTGGTCCAGGATCTGGTTGATGTCCGAGTACTGCGGAGTCCCGCCAGACCCGTTCTGTCCCGGGGTGCTGGCGCCTCCGGAGGCGCCCTCGCCGCCCCCGTTGGACGGGTCCCCGGGCTGCACCGGGGACCCGGCCTGGTGCTCCCCGCCGGGCGACTGTTGCCCCTGCGCCGCGGCCGCGGCCGCCGCAGCGGCCGCGTCCATCCCAGAGTATCCTGCCGTCAGCGGCTGGTATCCGCCGCTGCCCAGCGGGTGCATGCTGCTGGCCCCGGTTGGAAACCCCTGCGTGTGGAGGTGCTTCCTGCTCGGAATTGGCGGAGGCGAAGGCCGATCACAAGTTCGATGCACTTCTTCTTGCTATAGAAGTACTTGGTGATCTGCTTCCCCAGCCCCCCACTTTCTCCGCCTCTTGCAGCAGCAGCAGCAGCAGCAGCCGTCCTCTCTTCGTTCACTGCATCGCCAGAATGGCTTTTCAGAGGAGAACAAAAACTGAAACAGATAGCACCTCATTTTATACTTTGGAGGAAGAAGGAGAGCTCTAGAGCCCGCTATGCAAAATTTCATTCATACAAGTACGGTAAGGAAGATTCTGCTGCTTAGGAGAAAAGGTCGGTAATTTTAAGAACCACATTAAAGGACCACTGTTAACAAAATGTCCAACTTTACGAAAAGTTCCCAATAGAGGCCACACCACAAGACCTTTTTCTTTTCTTTTCCTTTTTTCCCTCCGCCAGTCCCCCTCGTCCGCCGTCAGCCCGCCCCCTTGGCCAATGTTCCACTCACACTCACACCCACCCCGATCCCCAGTTCCCAGCCAGTCTCCACCTCCAGTGCATCAGCCATCCGCCGGCTGCTGCTGTTGCTGCTGCTCCTGCTGCCTATGTTCGGATACCCTTTCCTTTCTACCTCCCTCGCATCACTCCTGCTGCTGCTGCTGCTGCTGCTGGCTGCCTACAGAGTGTTTCACCAAATACCAACTGTTTTTTAAAGTGAGGTATTGCATGGTGAATCATGCTTGTAGTTACCTTTGCAGAACATTATGTTTATGTTTTTTTTTAGCACTACCTGCATCAGTCCTAAGCCTTTTCCTCTCTCCTGGAGAAGACGAGGCTTGTTGTTGGGAAGGAAAGGAGAGAAGATTCGGTCTCCTCTCCTTGTTTCGAGCCAGGTTGGCCATGCACGTCTGTCTTCTTCCTCCATTCCCTCCCCTCCCATGCCATCCCAGTCCCCTCGCTTGCTTCTCTTTCCCTCCCTCCCTCCGTCTGTTCTGTCCCTGGTTGGCTTGACTGACAAAGACTGCCAGAGTCGACACTTCTTTCTCCACCCACCCTCACCCGGGGCCAGGACGGTGTGTTCGCCTCCAGTGTATACTGTAATAATGAGTGGGCGAGTATAGTAAATTTTTGCACCATATGGTGTAGATATTAAGCTTTGAGCTGTTACAAGAGTATCCAAGTGCTGCTACTTGCGCATGTCCACTTCTGCACAAGTTCTTCCTGAGCTGTTATTTTTGAAATAGAAAAATGCTTATAAGATGCAACTTTGAGATTATGGAAAAAATAACCTTGAAGTCGCACGACCTCGTGCATAATTCGAAAAAAAACCAACCCTCTCAATGTATTCGTGTAAAGCGGAGCAATTACAGGTATATTATGAATCACAGAGGTGTCTTGATCAATTAGTCTAGCGACCTGGGTGCTATAGCTCTTCCCTTTGGGTCGTCTCGTTATTGTTGGTGTCCTCAACGTCCCCACCATTTTCATTGTCTTCGTCATCGTCAGAAACTGTAAAGAGTGAAATAAATTCATTTTTACATAACATAACATGGCACACCTTGGCAAGACTAGATACATAGATAAATAAAGTCATCGTCCGATACCTACAACCTACAACCTACATCATGGCTTTATGCAGGTTACACCTTAACAGAAAGTCGTGGCAAGTGAGAGTGCCTAGGAGGTATAACAGTCTTTTATTGGGTGGGGGAAGGGAAGGTAAGAAAGGATTGCCTTCACCACAGAAAAGAGATGAAAAAATGAAGAAAAAAAAAGGTAATGCTCGACTAGAATTACTTTGTGCCATTCTTTTCAACACGTCACAGACAGCAAGATGGGAAAGGGGGAAAAAAATAGGGATTATCACACCAGAGGCCGCGGGCTCATCGTATCCATCGCCCCCCTTGATCCCGGACAGAACAGCACGGTGCAAGACTGTCTCAACCCCACAAGAAGTCAGAACTCCGCGCTCCTGAGGAAGTATTCGGACAGAGAGATGTACATAGCAATGACCACCCCCAGCGCGCCGGCCAGGGCCACCGAGCGCTGGAAGATGATGCAGGCGACAAGGCAGAGGGCGCCGTAGGTGAAGTATCTGGTGTTGGACAGGGTGAGCAGTTTACCGGCGTCGTCCGGGGAGACGCACGTCCTGCCGTCCTTGCCCCCGAGCGAGTGCCCCCCGGCGCACCGGAGGCACCTGTCCGGGCCGCGGCCGTCGCACCCGTCGCAGGCGTCGCTGCACGCGGAGCAGCGAAAGGAGCCCTCCGTGTTGACGCAGAACCTGTTCCCGGAGCAGGGCAGGCCGGACAGCGCGCACTCGTCGATGTCCGCGCACCCCTCCTCGGGGCTCATGAAGTAGCCCTCCTTACAGTCTACGCACGCCTTGGGCCCGGCCCCGGTGCAGTGCGTCTTGCAGCTCTTGTGGCAGGCGGAGCAGAGCCGCTTGTCCTCGTCCTCGTAGGACTGGTAGTGTCCTACGTCACAGCTGTCGCAGAGTTCCCCCGTGTAGCCGTCGTGGCAGGAGCACTTCCCGCTTCCCTTCCGCGTCCCCTCCCCCTTGCACTTTCCGCTCCCGGAGCAGACGCGTCCCCGAGAGTCCTTGACGTTGCACTCCTTGCACTCCGGGCCGTACCGGCCCTCGGGACAGCAGACCCTCAGGGTCTCCACGCACAGCCACTGCCTGAGCGGCTGCCGCGCCCTCTCCTCCAGACGCCACCACTCCTCCAGGTCCTCCTCCCACTCGTGGTGGTTCTGGTGGCACTGCTGCTCCCCCCTCTCCACGTCCTTGCAGAGCTCCTCCTCGATCTCCACGAAGCGGACCTCGCTACTGGCGTACCCGGCCACCTGGTTGCGCTCCTCCCAGTCGGCGTCCCCGCCCTCGAACTTCCCCCTGGCCGTCCTCTTCATGCCCTTCTCGAAGGACTGGACCAGGGAGGTGCAGGCTGCGCACGGGGGCAGCTTGGCCGCGGAACGCTCCTGCTTCCTGGCCTTGGCCTTGGGGTCATCCGCGGAGAGGGCCGACGGCGGCAGCAACGCCGCCAGGAGCGTCAGGAGAGCGGTCGTGGTGGTTGTCAGGGGCCTCATCTCCACGGTGGGACGAACATCGGAGGGAGAATCGTGGAGAAGGCCCTTGCCTTGATCTGGGCATCAATCGGTGACGAAATGGCCGTCAGCTCTTCGGAAAGGCCATCTTGAGCTGAGCACTGAACACACAAGAAGCAAAGCACAGCAATTTTTGCTTCAAATCTGGGCAGGCACCTTCCGTTCCATCCCATTCCATCATCAACCGGCGAACGGCCGTCGACCGCGCCGGTCCAACAGACAGCAGCCCTCTCTCTACAAGTAGAGATGGGTCCCGGACCGACCCAGCCCGAGCCGGACCCGGGTTGGGCCTCTTGTCTTTCTGGCCCGGACGTAAGTTAGTTACGTGCGAAAAAGATGTGAACTCGTACTATACTGTAGTGTTTGAAAAATAATTATTATTAATGCAAATAAAAACGACCGCTTACAATTTTATTTCTACTATAGAAAAGCTAGGGCCTCTTTTCTAACAGTACAGTAGAATTGGCAGCCCGCAGGCGGGGTTGGGTTAGGTCAGACCGATTTTATTTCAGGGTGGGACCCGGTTCGGCTCGGCCCTAAAAAAAAAAACCGGCTCGCTTCCACCTCTATAAAGTGTTAAGGAGAAGAGAGCACGTTGAGGTAGAAGCGCCCAATGGGAGATCGCCACGGCAGGCTGCTGCTGATCCTTCCTGCTCTCTTTGGTGCTGACTGCTGAGAGCTGAGGCTGGAAAAATATTGGGGAATGGATACAACAGAACCACTGTTAACCCACCCATCCCCCGCCAAAAAAAAAAAAAAATAATGACACCATGCATTTCTTTGTGATTGGCTATGTAATCGAACTCAGGAAGCAATTCTACCTAGTGCAGCACATATTTAATTCCTACATATACTTTGAACTTCGTACGTTTGTACTAGTACAAAACTGTAGAAAAGTCATGTTCCCAAGGAGAAAACCGGAATACTGTCCGATCGCAGACTGAACAAAAAATGAGAGTCTGAGCAATGTCAAACTCTCCGAATCAAACTGAAATCTCTCCGAATCAAACTGAAATCTCTCCGAATCAAACTGAAAGCTCTCCTAATCAGACAGAAAGCTCTCTGAAAGATGGGGAGGGCTTGGGGGTGTGTGGGACATTAATGTACTTTAAAAAAGAAGTGTTGGGGGGGGTCTACACATAATAAGAGCATTGATTTTTTGGTGGTGTTGGATCTGCACAACCAAGATCAAAGTATAGTCTGCATTAAAGTGTTCCATTTCTCTCTCATTTAAGTTAGCGGTGCCTCATGTGGTTGTGATTGTTGGTAAAGGACATGGGTAAATGTGTTCCAAAGATAGGCTTCCCAAGTCCACAAACAGTGAAGGAAGCTGAAAATAACCTCTCAACTATAGATCTTTCCTCCCCCCGCAAACTGTACGTACCCAACCAACAACACACCCTTAATATAAACTTTCGACTGAGCTCCGATGCAGATATTTTGTTAATAAGTGCCAGTTCAGCATACATGCAAACGTGCAAAAAGTGTATGCAATTTGTACATATTCCAACTGAGCTTCCATTTTGCAGTTTGCATACCACCGTTGGTGGTTGGGTATGTTCGGTTAAATGAGTGGCTTGTGTTTTGCCCTGGAAAACTGTATGTTCGGAAGGTTTTCTGTTCTGCTTTCGTGGAAAGATTTCTGTGTATTCATTTGAACAGTTTTCATCGTACCCCCAAGGAACCCTCGTTCCTTAGTCACACAGAGTTGTACGTACGTACTAGTATGCCTATGAATCAAACATGGCATTATGAAGCGAAAGTAAAAAGTAGAGTATGGAGAGAGGTTAGGAGAGCAGCGCAGGTCGAACTTGCGTCCTTTGTTGTTGTCAAGGTGTCAAAAAAAGTGTCTTGGTAGTAGGGATAAATCGAGGCCGAGGAATAATCAAGTTGGGCCCTCACTTACGAGAGGGAGAAACTTAATGAACTGAATCAACCGATTAGCACTCTTGCACCTTTTTGCTGGCACTAGCTACGTGATTCTGATATTTCAATACTTGTGAGATCGAGCACCTTCTTGTCCTCATCTCTAGTCAACATAGGACAAGAACTGAGAAGGAAATTGCAAGTACTGTACCTTTTTTAAGTCCGTCTCGTCCTCCCGGACCAGGATGGCGCAGGACGGCATCATCGTGGAGCTGGAGACGGCCGCACAGATTTTACTCGTGAGTCGGAAAGTATTTTTTTGCAGGTCTCTCTCAGCCGAGAAGACTGTGTACAGTGTACTTGTAATTATACATATGTTACTTCTTCTTCCACCCGTCCAGGCCCCGCCCAACCTGGTGAGCAGCGAACAGCGCCACGCCGCAGAGGGGATCTTCCTCAACTTCAGGAAGACCAAGTCTCCCTTCCAGATCTGCAAGCACATATTGGGTGAGCAGAGGACGAATGCCAGAAGTAAGGAAGGAGTGAGTGTTCATCTCTGCCATTTATTTCCCTCCGTCAGAGACCTCCAAGGTGGACTATGTGCTGTTCGAGGCCGCCAGCCTCATCAAGGAGGGGCTCATCCGCGAGTGGTCCTCGCTGGCCAAGGAGGACATCAGGACTCTCCGTGCCTACCTGCTGCAGTACGTGATCGCCCGCCAGATGCTGTCGGGATACGTCAGGGAGAGGATCGTACAGGTGATGGCCATCATTATCAAGAGGCAGAGCGTGGAGGACTTTGGCGAGGACCGCAGGGTGGTGCTGGCGGAGGTGCAGCAGCAGCTCATTGCCAAGGGGAACATGCAGATGCAGATGATTGGCTGCAGCATCCTCGGGGCTATGATGCAGGTATGGGGACCACTCTCAACCTAGGATGTTGAATTTTCATGACCAAGTGTCTTTTCTAGGAGTATGCAACTACGGTAAAATCGTCAGACGTGGGTCTCCCCTGGGAAGTGCACTTCAAGGCCAAGAAGCAGTTTGAGCTGACTGACCTGAAGGCCATCTTTGAGTTTTGCGTGCAGGCCCTGCAGGAGTTGTTTTCCAGCATCCCTCCTGTGCCACCACTGCCTCAAGAGATGAATAACCTAGTGCTGAGACTAATCACGCTAGCGGAGAGCGTACTCAGCTGGACCTTTATCAACGTCAACCTGCCCAAGAAGCTTATTTCAGTCTTTGAATCGGATCAAAATCCATCTTTGAGGCCAGGGGCTCCGTGGAAGGAGACAATCCTACAGCCGACTATTGCACAGCTCTTTTTTCAAGTGAGATTTTGAAAATAATCCTCAGAGAACACAGTTTATTACTGAGTGACCCAAAATTATCTTTGCTCAAGTCAGGTCTTAGAATTTGCGTTTGGTTTTGCAGCTTCATCTTAAGATCCGCCACGATTCCGAGCTGGCCCACCACACCCTGAACTGCTTGATCCAGTTGTCCAGCCTAAATGGGAGTGTGATGACCAAGAAGGAGACCCGACTGGAGTACCTCTCAAACTACCTGAGGTCCTTCCTTGGACTGCTGGACCAGCTCCGCATGGGTGGGTGTGTCATCCAGCCCATTGAAGCCCTCGGCTTCTCCAACATTGTGCGCAAGCTCATCCTCTTCTTCCCGCCTTCCCTGATGGTCTGCATCGAGTCCAAGTTGCTGGAGAAGTACTTGCATCAGGTCACCCACCTCACGTGTCACTTCATGAAAGCTGCCTCCCACAAGACCACGGTAAGCGCACAACGGGAAGGAATGCACCTGCGTCAAGGCAACGAACACATGAATTTCGTTCCTCTCTTCCTTTCTCAGATGGATGAAGACTCCACCCTGTACGAGGAGGCGTTCGAACACATGCTGGAGGTGTGGGTGTCGGTGCTGCATGAAGCACAGAGCTTCCCCGGCGACTTCTGCCGTGCCGCCGCTGTCACCGTGTTTGACACGTACCTGCAATGCCACCTGTCCCCACCTGACGGCGTGCGTGGCGTCCCCGCGGGCGAAGCCGGGGAAAATGGTGGTGCCGCTGATGACGAAGAAGAAGAGATTGGCGAGACTGAAGAGCCGGACAGAATCAGGTGGGACAAGCATGTGGCAACGGGTGATGAAAGTTAAAAGAGTGCTAGTTCTGTGTTCTGCGTTCATTCAGTGACGGCTCTTGTTATGAGCATCACTCATTTTATCTGACCGACTGGGGATTTTAACCCTTCCCCCCCTGCAGGGTCACGAGCCCCAACCATCTTTGTGACAGTATCCTGGGACCGAGTGAGTCACCCCTCCCCGCCAGGAGGTTGCAAGAAGCACCCGAGCAATATTGGCTCGGTAGAATTAGAGTCGAATCCGGGTCGATTACCGAGGCCATTGCCCCCCCTCTTTTTTTGCCTGCATTTTTTCAGTTTACCCCCGGGGGTGAAGGGTTTCCCCCCGGGGGTAATAAGGTAGAATTCAAGTAGATTTGAGGGAAAAAAAGCCCTATTTCGCCAAAATGATCCAAATGATCAAAAGTTGAGATCGATTTCGGGTCGAATACCGAGCGCCAATATTGGTCGGGCAAACATACTAGAGCTTAACTCATTTGCATACCCTGCCCATAATGGTCCGGTAGAATCCGGATTAAATCTGGGTCGTATACCGGAGACCCTTCCCGCCTCTTTTTTCTCCTGCATTTTTGGGTTTACCCTGGGGGTAAAGGGTAAACCCCCTGGGGGTAAGGTAGAATTTGAGTTGATTTTATGGGGAAAAATGCCCAACTTCGCCAATATTATACGAATCGGATTTCGAAAGTTGAGGTCGAATTCGGGTCGAA
>JAAUYM010132936.1_pt1 | contig 16411 bp, 15 predicted proteins | sample 7278001 | NCBI WGS metagenome assembly JAAUYM01 (sample SAMN14350224, study PRJNA611818) | marine sediment metagenome | isolation source: surface marine sediment (1.8m) | place: French Polynesia: Moorea | collected 2018-08
AGACAACATGAAAAAAAGCAAAATGATCCAACTTTTAGTTTTACTATTATACTTTTTTAACGCACTTAAAGCAAAAAAAATTGAATAGTAACTAATTTTTTAAATATCTTTTTTTTAAAGCCATACTGGCATTCCCTGGCTCCAAGTCTACAGCAGCAGCAGCAGCAACAAAACAATTCTGCCCTTCCTTCCCTCCCACATGTTGGAAAGTCTTCGTCACTGTTGGAGGGTGACATTTAACTTTCAGTTTCAACATAAGTGTAGTGCGTGTATAAAAATCGCTCTCATACTTCAACTTAACACTTTATACACCATTTTAAACAAATAAATATTGCTATAGATTATTAAAATATTTTTTTGGTAGTGGCAAAAAAACCTGGATAGGTTAGGGTAACGTAGAAATAAAATATGGTGGTTGGTATCGGGTAACTGTAACACTGGACTACCAAAGTAGCACCAAAACTACCGTATGCGTGTCGGGTTACTATGTAGCACCAAAGTAGTGTCAAACCTATGTTCGAGAAACAGTGACAACATTACTACTGTGTACCGAAATACATAGTCTCAAGCATCAGTTTATTGAAGAAGGTTGCATACACAAAGATGCATAGTACGCCGTATCCTCATCTGTGCCGATCCTCTCGGAGCTTTGGCGGCGGAGAGGGCGGGGGCGTGGGTGGGGCGGGGCGGGGTGGGTCGCGGACATCGGGCGAGACTCTCGCGGCGACAAGGTGACGCTTGTGCGAGATCGCCGTCATCTCTGGCGCGAAACACAACACCACCACCACCGCCACTATCGCCGCCACCGCCGCCGGCGCCGGCGCCGACTTTCCAATGCGCCACTCCGACGTCGTCGACTCCCGTCATTTACATGTCCTCCTGTCGCTGAGGGCGGACGCGGACAGCCTGGAGAAGTTCAAACATGGGCAGAATCAAGGCGCACACACCCCTTCATGTGGCCCTTTCTTCCTCCCCCACACAAGTCTCTTCTCTTTTCGTTTTGTTTCCGGATCACATTCACGAGTTCTGCGAGCACTCTAATTTGAAGTCCTCCTGTTCACGAACCCCCTCCTTCTCCGAGGAAGAGACGCAATCACTTTCTACTAATAGAATATTGCAACAAGCACACAAAAATTAAATAAGAGGAAAAAAAAAACCTAATTCGTGATAGTAACGTTATTGTTCTCCTCGTAACATTGGTGGTTTCTCTCTTTTTTTCTCTTCTTCTTCTTCTTTCATCTTGCGGACTTTGGTCCCCTCCCCTACAATTCGTCCCTGAGCGCCTGCAGGTGGTCTGCTGCCCCGCCGGGACTGTCTCCGGTGTTGAGCTTGAAGTGGTTCTCAATGATCTGGAAGAGCTCTGGCGGCTGCGGGATCCTGCCGGACTCCAGCTTGGACCAGACCGGGAGGCTGTCCAGGGAGATCTCGAAGGCGCCGGTCGAGATCAGCTGAGTCTCAATCGCGTTACCTAGTGACAAAACAGGAAGAAATTTCTCAGACAAGGTTAATAAAGCTCTGTGGGGCACAACTTGTTGTCAACACCCGTTAGGCTTAGTACATGTCTAGAACATGTTGCTATGCGACTTTCATCTTCAGAACATGTTCCTAAACCTTTCGCACTGGCGAATGTCGTTCGCCGTGCGCTTACTTATGAAGAAGATCATGAGACACCCGTAGAGCTTGTTCTCCGTCAGCCAGATGAACCAGCTCGGCGTCTGCGCCAGCCCGAGGAAGGGGAAGGGGTTGATGTTGGCCATGATCATGACGATGACGGCGATCTTGGCGAAGCCGAAGATCTGGGCCAGCTGGAGCCTCCAGCCGGGAGGGGGGAAGTTCTCGCCCTCCACAGAGAGCTGCGGGTACTTCTGATGCAGTATTCCGGCATACTGCTCGAAGACCCGACGGTACCCTCAGGAGTAGCTGCGGAGAAGGAGGGGAGAGGAGGGGAGGGGGGAAAGGGAGGAGGAGGGGGAAAAAATGAGGCTGATCTTGAAAAACAAGGAAACGTTTCACGAGTTCGCCTCGTCTCACCAGTAGAGGAACCTGATGGTCGGCCCGGCCATCATGGAGGCGTACTTGGGCTTGGGCACGTCCTTGGCCGCGCCCTGCGCCGAAGCCTCCGCGCCGCCGCCGACGCCGCCGCCCGCGCCGCCCAGTCCGGACACGTCCATCAGGGAGAGCGCGCCCAACGCCAGGAAGAGTCCCACGAGAAGCGCCGTGCGGCCACCGTCGCCTCCGCCGCCGCCGCCGCCGCCGTTGTCGCCCTCAGGAGGGGGCATCGCCTCACACCACCACCACCGGGGGGGGGGGAAGATAAGGGCTCTCTTAATTCTATGATAGTCGAGTCCCTCCTCTTCGGGGTGAGGTCAGTCAATGCGATCTCTTTTTTTTACGTCTGCCTGGGTCGGCAAAAGATCAATCAAAAATTTACAGCTAGGGTGAGGTATCGCCTTGGCTTGAGCTCGAGTTGACTTGAACCGAAGAAGAAATAATATAATATCAGAATTTCACTTCACGTATTAAACTTGCAAAGATGAACTTTGCAAAGATTTCGACTTTTCTTCTACACTATTTCTTTTGCTCAACTCAAATCTATGGAAATTCGTGACGGCGTCCATCTCTAGTGCAATGATTTTTTTTTCTTCCAGAAGAGGTGTCTGCTCTCCTGCTGCTGCTGTTGCCACACACAGTCACGTCACAGACACAGGGTTGCCAAGTCGCCAAAGTTATCAAAGCCAGAGAGTGCCCTCCCAAAAAGGCCAAACAGTAAATAAAACAATGTCAAAAAGGCCACATGACCCCGGTTTCTGGCTTTTTTCAAGCTTTGTAACTTCTTAGGCCGATATGTTAAAAAGACCAAAACTTTAGAATCTGGCTTTGAAAGGGACAAACTGGCATCCCTGCACAGAGACAGTAGTGTAGTGGTCCGACGCGAGCCCAAGAGCATCACGGAAGAGTGAGCCACCGATCCTGGTGCTCCAAACCTCCCTCATCTCATGCTTTTCAACATGTCACTTTGGTCGTAGTGGTACAGTATCCCCTCGCTAATTCGACGCTCGATATCTCGACAACCCTCGCTAATTCGACATGACATTTTTTGGCTGGTAACCAATTTTTTTTACTACAGTGAAATCTACAAAAATAAGCAAATCCCTCGCTAATTCAACATTCTCCCCTGTATACGAGTATGTACATACCTCCTTTTACTCTTCCTCCTCTTACTGCTCCTCCTCTTACTGCTCCTCCTCTTACTGCTCCTCCTCTTGCTCCTCCTCCTCTTACTGCTCCTCTTCTTGCTCCTCCTCCTCCTCTTACTCTTCCTCCTCCTTTTTCTCCTCCTCCTCTTCTCCTCTTACTCCTCCTCCTCTTACTCCTCCTCCTCTTCTCCTCCTCGTACTCCTCCTCTTCTCCTCTTCTCCTCCTCCTCTTCTCCTCCTCTTACTCCTCTCCTCTTACTCCTCCTCCTCCTTCCTCCTTCCCCCTCCCCCCTCGCTAATTCGACATTTTGACTGGCAACCGAATTTGTCGAATTATCGAGGGGCTACTGTACTACGTAGTACAACAAACTTGAGCGAAGGGACTCGTCTTGCCGGTTCAGGATTATCAACGCACTTCAACCTGGAAATGGTTCTTTTTCAAATTTTATTTTCAACCATCCCCAGGTTCAAATTCATTTATTGAAAACCTTTAAGTATGGACTTTTTTAAAAAGGTATTTTACCTTTTTAAATCCTTTATAGTAAGTCTCAACAATACCAGTACAATAAAAACAATACTTCCTGTCTCTAGCCTAATGCGGTGAAATTGTGCCTAGTGCTAATATTTTTAAACTTATGGTTTACGTTGTAGCTCTTAAATAAAAATTAGGTCTTTAAATTATTTTAAAAAAGTTTGCAAAGATCACTTAGTGGATTCGAACCGCCGCCCTCTGAATCCACCGCGCACTCGTAAGTGTCTCTTATATCCGTGGCTTACTGTACTACCTTTTACGCTGTGCCTGTGGCTGCGGGGGCTGCACCGGCGCCATTCTTTTGCCAGGCCCGGCGGAAATAAAAAAAATGTTTACTCTTTTTAACCTGAGATGTCCAGATTGCAAATAGAAAAGTTTTTTTTATCTTTGATGGGTTTGATTTGCTTCTTCAATTTTTTTAATCTTAGGTACCGTAATTTTTCAGCTGCTTCTGTAGTGTATCACGTAGTTCCCCCATGCAAAAAACTTTTCTCTCTTTCTAACTATCTAGGCCAGCTATTCCCCTTCCCTGCTTTGTGCCCTCCTTGTCCTTAGCTACTGAACAGTTCAGTTCGGCTTCAACCGTCCTACGTCCCACGAGTCAGTCACTTGGGCCACTTGAAATGAGTTATCTCCTTCTAAGCAGAAGGTTGAGGAAAGTTCAACCAGCACCAGTCACATTTGGTGACTTCGTTTCACTTTTTGATGTCACCGATCAGCAGCAGAAGCAAAACAAGGGTGGAGAAAGAAAGGGCGACAGCCGACACTTCTTTTCTCCTTCCTTGTGCAGTACCGCAGAATCCGCACCCATCCGGACACTTCTCCACGCTCCAGCCAGACAGACAGACAGGCACCACCGTTTTTTCTGTCCTCCCCGCGACGACCGCCGCCGCCGCCATGTCCTTCTCCACAGACGAGGTCAACTTCCTGGTCTACCGGTACCTGCAGGAGTCCGGCTTCAGCCACTCCGCCTACGTGTTCGGGCAGGAGTCGCACATCTCGCAGTCCAACATCAACGGGGCCCTCGTGCCCCCCAGGGCCCTCATCAGCATCGTCCAGAAGGGCCTGCTCTACGTGGAGGCCGAGATCGCCACGGGGGAGGACGGCAACGAGAGGTCCATCGAGTGCCTCAGCCTCATCGATGCCGTCATGCCGGACGTGGTGGCCAACGCCAGCAGGAAGCAGCCGGGAGGATCCGGCGTCGGCGTGGACAGCGCCAAGGGCGGCGTGGCCGGCGCCGGCGCAGGAGGGGCCGGAGGGCCCGGCGGAGGGGTCGGAGGGATGGGCGACGGCGGAGGGGGCGCGCACGGGGGACAGGGAGGAGGCGGGCCCATGGAGACCGACGGAAGACAGCAGAACCAGGAGGTGGGGATCACATTTTTTTTAAAATCTAGAGTAGTTGCCCGGATGATAAATAATTTCGATCCTCCTTTCTTCCCTCCCCACCCCCAGAACGTCGGCAATTCCATGGATATCGATGAGGGCATCGAGATTCCCCCCGAGAAGGCATGCGTCCTGAAGGGGCACGACTCCGAGGTCTTCATATGTGCATGGAATCCGATGCAGGTGCGATTACGACCGCAGTAGAGCAGTAGGTTACGTACATACTACCCTCCGGTCGGGATGTCCTTTCTCGCCAGTTGCTGAGAGGTCACTTCTAATGCAACTTGCTTGGGGACAGGAAGGAGCCACAGAAACAGATTTTTTGTGCACATGTGCAATGTCTTTCTCTATCCTTAAACTCCACACTGCACATCTGACTTCCTGGAGTTCTGTGTTTGGTCCTGCAAAAGAATTAACCAATTTGAGATCTACCCTGCATCCACAAGGTGAACCTCAGTTGGACAATTCTTCTGCCAAACCCACAAAGCTCTGGCTAAACTGTTGTTTTGTAAAGATCAAGGATAGGACATGAGAATCCGGGTGGAGCTTTTTTTCTACCAAACAGATAGGGAGCGTGTCAAAAGTTGGTCTCTTAGAATTTTCAGCCAGAGAGGACTTCTCGACCAGACGGTATATAACGTACAGTACGTACGTAGTAGAAACCGTGTGTTTAACGACTCTTGTCCAACGTACGCCAAACTCATCATTGTTGCTCGATGTAGGATCTCTTGGCCTCTGGCAGCGGCGACAGCACCGCGCGCATCTGGGCCATGGACAACACCCAGAACGAGATCGTCCTGAAGCACTGCATCCACCGAGGAGGCCAGGAGGTCCCGAGCAACAAGGACGTGACGTCACTGGACTGGAACAGCGCCGGAACCCTGCTGGCCACGGGCTCGTATGACGGATTCGCCAGGATCTGGTCCACGGGGGGCAAGCTGGAGAAGACCCTGGGACAGCACAAGGGACCCATTTTCGCCCTCAAGTGGAACAAGAGTGGAAACTATATCCTTAGTGCAGGTACGAAGAGTTGGTGGGTCGTACCCCGAAGAGACAACGACATAGTACCTATATCAAGTAACCTGCATCCTTTATCCGCCACTTCGCAGGCGTGGATCGCACCACCATCATCTGGGACTCGCAGACGGGGGATCACAAGCAGCAGTTCGCCTTTCACTCTGCTCCAGGTGAAGACGCACAGCAAGTTGGGCCGCCGTGGTGGTCCGAGGGTTGAGGGCTTTTTTATTTTAATTCTCCGCTTTGTCTTTCAATTTCAGCTCTTGATGTCGACTGGCAGACGGACGAAAGCTTCGCCAGCTGCTCCACCGACAAGTGCATCCATGTCTGTCGCTTAGGATCGGATAAGCCAATCAAGTCCTTCCAGGGGCACACCAACGAGGTGAGGACGTCGTTGACGAAGATTAACAGAAGATTAACGTTTTTTTTTTCCTTCTTTGTTTAGGTGAACGCAATCAAGTGGGACCCGCAGGGCAAGTTTCTTGCCTCCTGCTCGGACGACATGACCCTCAAGGTCTGGTGCATGGACCGTGACTCCTGCGTCCACGACCTGCAGGCCCACAACAAAGAGATCTACACCATCAAGTGGTCTAGTACCGGTTCGCATCTCGCATCCTCCTTCCGTCCTTCCCTTTTGGTTTTGTAGCATTTCGCCTGACCTCCCGCTGCTCTCACAGGTCCCGGCACCCAGAATCCAAACGCGAAACTGGTCCTGGCGTCCGCCTCCTTCGATTCCACGGTCAGGCTCTGGGACGTGGAGAGGGGAGACTGCCTGCACACCCTCACCAGGCACAAGGAGCCCGTCTACTCGGTCGCCTTCTCGCCGGATGGGAAGTTCCTAGCGTCGGGTGAGTTGGGGTTGAGGGGCTTGGATGATTAAGCCAACGTGCTTTACGTATACTGTATATCTTTTTTTTTTTTTCTTTTTTCAAGGCTCCTTTGACAAGTGCGTCCACATCTGGAGCACTTCCACCGGGCGTCTCGTCCACAGCTACAAGGGCACGGGCGGCATATTTGAGGTGTGCTGGAACAGCAGGGGCGACAAGGTCGGCGCGTCGGCTTCCGATGGGACTGTCTTCGTGCTCGACCTCAGGAAGTAGAATGAACGAAATCAGTCTCCAGTTGGTCTTAACGTACGTACGTTTTCCTCCCCCTCCTCCCTCTCCCAAACTTTCACGTTTGCAAGAAGACGCAAACAATCGCAAACTTGGCAGAAGGCACTGATGCATTAGTTGGAATCTGTGACAGGGAACATGTGCAGACTATTTTTATTTTTAAGTCGATATTTTTTTTTGCCGACTGAACCAAAGGTATTTTGAAAGCGCAATTAAGTATCCCGAATCGCTATTGTTGACGCCATCATAGTACAAGTTTTACAGGAACATTAAAAAGGAACACGGTACAATGATTCATGGTAATTACGTACCATTGAGAGGGTCAGCAAAGATCAGCACTCAGTTCGAAAAGAGCTCTAGCGATCCACAGACATGCTTGCAAAACGAGTTTTTCCCCCCATACCAATTGCGCTGACGCTAATTTTCTTTGTTGTATAGCAACAATTTGCTGTTTTTAAGGTCTGCGTGTTTGTAAATACAGATGGAATACCGTTGGTACCACACTGAAAGGAGAGATGGCATCAATGTGTATGTAGCGTGAACAAAATTGCCAAACAAGTCGTCGTCATCAGGCATGAATCACAGGGTCAAGATCTTCCTGGTTGACGCCGTTCCGCAGCACGTATGCGAGGATGGCTATGGACATGAAGCAGTAGAGGTAGACCCAGAAGATGAAGAGGTCGTCGTAGGTCTTCTGCGTGGTGGCCAGGTGCAGCGATATCTGCCCGACCGCGAAGATGTACTGCCAGAGGGCGAAGGAGGCCACCGCCACGTCCATGTCCACCAGGGGAGACGACATGGCCCCGTAGTCCACCAGGTAGGACTGGAACTTGGAGTACAGCTTGATGAACATCTCGACAAGGGAGTGGACGAACATGACGGACTTGGCGATGGGGCCGTGGTCAAACGCCAGCTTCACCCACACGTTGACCAGCCCGCTGAAGAGGAGCACGTGCATCTGGATGCAGCGGTGCGCGTCGTTCTCCAGCCCGAGGATGCGGAAGGACTTGCGGAAGAAGATGAAGGCCTGGTAGAGGCAGAAGGTGACGACCAGCGCCGTGGCCACCTTGACGTCCAGGGAGAGGCGGTCGATGACGAAGTGCAGCAGCCTGTCGCGAGAGTGCTTGATCAGGAAGGCGTTGAGGAAGAGGGCGAAGTTGGACACGAGGCTGGCGACGGCGAAGCAGAAGAAGAGCCTGTCCGTGGGGTACTCGGGCCCCGCGTCCACCTCGTCGTCGCCGCCCTCGCCGCCCCCGCCCCCGCCCCCGCCTCCGCTGAACCAGGCTGGGAAGAAGAAGATCCTGGCCAGGACGAATCCCGCCGTCAGCCAGAGGACGATCAAGGGCGCCGGCAGGTCGGCGTCGTCGGGCGGCTCCTTCCCGGGCTCGAACTCCTGGGCCGGCTCCACCGCGCCCTCCTCGTCCGTCCTCTGCTTGGTCGCCGCTTCCTCTCCGTAGCTCCATCCTTGGCGAAAGACGATTTCTGCGATCTGATGCGGAGACTGACTCATCTCATGGTTTTGAAATTTAGAATTTTAAATCCAAACTGACGCTTTCACTTTGGCGCATCGAAATAAAATTAATACTTGGCTATTATTGCGTCGTACAACATGGGCAAACGTCAAAAAATTTCAGCTTTCGCACTAACAATTGTAGAAAAAGTCCCAACGTATTTATGTATACACACAATTTATTATAGTAGTTAGGTATGTGTTCTTCTCATTTCGAGGGGGTTACACGCAACAGCCAAAAATACAGTGTACAGGCAAATGCAGCAGTACCATTTTTTACACAACACAACAGTTGCTGGTGTACTGTACCTAGTACAAGTATAAGGGATGTTCTCTTTAAGTAGTACAATTGAAATGTACTAGCAGCATAAAACAACAACTACTATTTCCGGCCGTACTGTAAGCGTTTAGTTGGAGTATCTGCTGACGGAGGAACATCTCGACGGAGAGTGAAGGGACTGCGTGGAAGGGACGTCCACGGAGAGGGTGTCGACCTGCGCGATGTTGGCGGAGGAGGTGGACGAGGAGAGGGTGGTGTTGGAGCCGAAGGGGCCGCGCGAGGACTGCACGGACATGGACCGGCCGCCGGCGCCGCCCGCACCGCTGATGCCTCGACTTCGAGACTGGAAAAATGAGGGAATGTTGTATAGTCAATTAAGTAGTAGTAGTATTTGAGCGGGTACCCATTCAAAAAATTTCTCACAGTGCCAGCTCTTGCTCCAGAGACTCCGCCTCCTCCTCCTCCGCCGCCGCCCCCGCCACCTGTTCCTCCGCTGTTGGCGCCGCCTCCGCCGCCCTTGTGGGAGGACATTCTCAGCGGCTCCACTGAAGTTGGATCGGCCTGACAACAATGACTGAGGTAATAATCCATGCCTGCACCGTTTTCAACTACTACTCCAGTACGTACTTGGTATGCCAGGGCGTTCATGATAATGTGCGAGGGCACCAGTCCGAGCGGGTGGATCTCCTTCATCAGAACGTTGGCCGGGATCATGTGGAAGTGGATGTACTCTAGGAAGCTCCCCAGCACCTCGTGGAGGTTGCTGTTGGTGGAGTCGCAGTACTTCTTGCTCCACATGAGGGCGGCCTGAAACTTGGAGAACTCGTCCGCCTTGAGCTCGTCCCTCGCCAGGATGAGCCTGACCACGTGCTGGGGCAGCAGGGCGAAGGAGCCCAGGTTGAGCACCTCGTTCCCATGCTCGTCCACGAACTCCAGCACCTTCTGCACCAGCGTCTTGGTGCACTTGTACTGGATGTAGCGCTCTGCCGTCGCCAGCAGCGCGCAGACGGTGTCCACGTTCACGCAGCACTGGATAAAGCCCGAGCAGGCCTTCTTCAGCTCGTCCAACCCGTAGTAGTCGGCGGCGTTCATCACTCCTGCATGGGAAATAATACCCACGATACTAACATGCTACCTAGTTACGTAGGCATGACTATGTAGTCTCACCAAGGAGAGTCCTGGGCTGGAGGGTGACGCATCCAGTGTGGATGTACTCGATGAGTTGCCTGAACACGTCCGGCTCGAACTCCTCGATGATGAGGGTCTGGTGCTGCAGATGATCCGAGGAAGAAGAGGGCTGGGAAGAGAAGGCGACTGATCAGTCCTGAGATCTCCATAGGAAGTCACATGCGGCATAGATATCGTCCCGTCTTGTAACCTGTCATCGCAGTGCGGGTGGTGATGACAAGATGGGATATGTGCATGGCAGCTGTGTTGATACGTGCCCACATGTCGTTGGAAGAGTATATGGCACATCGAAAAAAAAAAAAATAAGCTCTTGTTCAGAGTCTACTACTTGAAGAAATTAACTGAGGAACTGAGTGTGATGCTGTACAGAAAAATCATGCGTGAATCGGTCTCGTGGTTTGCTCCGCGTGGGTTTTAGGGTTGTACCTACTCTCTGTGGACACTCCTTGGGCTACTATCTAATGTTGATGAATAGTGAAGGGGGAAAGGGCTACTGTGAAGATTTCTAGTTTTTGCCTTCATCAGAAGGCAAAGAAAGTAAAACATGCAATTGTTAGGAAAACCTCGCTGTAATTTTTTTTTTTACCTCTTGGACAGTCGACAAGCTTGTAGTGAACTTCTGCGAGACAAACACACAGTAAATAGTAGTTTAAATAGTCGAGATGTCATATCGAGAGAGACACGTCTGCATTACGAACAAGACACTGTCTGCTATCTTTTTTTTTTCTGTCCGTCCCCTTACCGGCTGCGGCTGCATGTTGAGCAGCGGCTCGGAGCTCCTCTTGATGAAGGCCCTCAGCTTGCTGGCGGCCTTCATCGTCGCGTCCTTCGCGTCCTTCGGAGGCTCCTTCGGCTGCGCGTACACCAGCTTGTGGAACACCCTGAGCAAGATCAACAAAGTATCGAATGCAAAGTCCATGACGGACGACAATGTGGAAATCCACAGGTTATACCATAGTACTCCTAGTCGTGTAAGCAATGTGCCATGATGCTCCTTGCTGTTACTTACTTGCTCCTGGCCCCCAGGACTGCCCTGACGGCGCAGACGGGCTCCCTCGTCTCCCCGACCAGGAAGGTGATGTCGCAGAGCTCCGGCATGGAGGCCAGGAAGCGCATGTCGTCCGACAGCCCGGCCTTGTTCTCGAAGATGGAGGTGTCGTCAAACTCCTGCATCATCCCGGCGGCCGCCGCCGCCGCTGCCGCCGCCGCCGCCATCTCCTCCGTGTTGTAGTGGCACTCGGGCGGGTCCTTGATCCGCGGCTGCTCCTCCTCATCGTCCTCGTCGTCATCGTAGTCGCCGTCGTCGTCTTCGTCGTCATCGTCGAAGTGCGCCCCGTAGTACGCCGCCGCCGTCAGGGCCTCCTGCCTCCGCCTTTGGTGCTCCCTAGACCCGCCGCTGCTCCCGCCGCCGCCGCCGGCGGCGGCGTCTCCGCTAACGCCTCCGCCACCTCCTCCTCCTCCTCCTCTTTCGGCCGTAGGATCCACTGGCCTTCCTCCTCCTCCTCCCCCTCCCCCTCCGTCCTCCTTGCCGTGATGATCCTTGGAGGTCATCAGGCTGGCGCTGTTCCTGTCTAGGAAAGCACGCAAGCTCGACCAGCGACTAATTTTTTCGGATTGTTTCGAACCCGCCTCTCTCCGCTACTGGTTTCTTGTTCAGCGCTACTACGTATACCTACAGCACAGTCGACTTGGGAAATGAAGCGATTCCTAAGTTTTTTTTTTTTTTTGCTGGCGGATTATGACCGCTTATTGTGCGTGCGCTGAATCTGGTCGAAGGAAAAAGCAACAGATGTGTGAAGCAGAGAGGAGGGAGGGACGGAGCGGAGGCAGAGAGAAGAGAGCTGGGCCTGGTGGGTGGTGGTGGTGGTGGTGGTCGGAGAAAGTCCCTCCTCCCACCCCCTCCGCGCCCCGCCAGTTGCCAGGACTGGCACGTCGGACACCTTCCAACCTCCGTGGTCTAAGGTGCCGCCAGGACCGACCGTGCCAACATGATTACTCTTGCTGGACATGTAGTACAGCGTATAGTGTTGTGCCGGTGACAAATCTGTGTTGATGCCTACTACATACAATTGGCGTACTTGGAGCTCCAATTGCAAATTGGCACCAGGCACCGCAGGCGGAGGAGGAGGAGGAGGCCCTCTCTCCTCTTTGGAAGAAAGAAAGGAGGAAGCGGGATGAGAAATCGATACGAATGCAAGCGAAGCGAGTTGAACCAGGTGAGGAAGGCGGGAAGGGGGGGGGGAGGATCGGATCGGAAAGGACCCCCCCCCTCTTCTTCCCACTTGCTTTCTCCCTCTCCTGTGTGTGTGTGTTCTGTCCTTGGCAAAGGAGGGAGAGAAGGACGGAGGATGGCTGGCCTCTCCTTCCTCCTCTTTTTTTTGCGAATGAATGCATGGGGGTGGGGTGGGGTGAGGACGGTGGAGTTGCGTCCTCTGCGTGTGCGTGACGAGCTTTTTTCGGTTGTAACTAGAAAGTTAAAAAAAAGTTTCCTTCTCTTGCGATTTTTTTTTCTCTTCACCGAGTTGTATTTTTTTTTAAACTTATTGTGTTCGTCCTTTCTTTTGCAGTCCTATTCACATTCACGCAGTCTTTCTTCTTTCACAGAATGATGGGTTCAACAACCCTGTGTCTCAACAAAAACATAGCAGTATACATGAATACCTAGGCGTAGTAGTCGTAGTACATAACATCCACACATGCACGCAGCAATTTGAGCAGCGGGCGGAAAGGGAAAGGATGAGTGGAGGGGCAAGATCGAGAGACTATGATGATGGCACTAGCAGTGAGAAGGTGGTGACAAATCGCACTCTAATAAGGTGAGACTAGAGACCAATTTTTTCTCCTCCCGGAGGAGGGGGGGTGTCCTCGGTGGGGGGTGGGGGGGGGGCGGGGGGCGCGGCCTCACGCAGCGACCGTGGCCTCCCCCTCCCCCTTGTCCTCCAGGTATCGGACGATCCTGGCGTGGTCCGCCTCCAGCCTGGCCTCGAACTGGTCGAAGTCGTCGTCGTCGTCGGAGGGGGAGGACCTCTTGGGCCTGTTGACGACGTAGGCGCCCTCCCTGGCGATGACCACGAGCCTGACCACGAACCAGCCCATGATCTGGCCCACGGCCTCGATGAAGAAGCGGCCGAAGTTGTTGGCCGCGTTGTTCTGGCTGAACACAAGCTCGACCATCTCCTGCGGGACGGGAGGGGGAGGGGGTCAGCGCAAGTACCTAAAGTGGACTTAATTCTGCCATGCGATTAAAACTCCAAAATAATAAAAGAAAACTTTCCTAGTAAAATGATAAGTACTGTATTACCAAATTTGTACATACTTTTCCATTATGCCTACCACAGCCATAATTAGCAAAAAAAAACTTCTATGTAAACTGCTGACTGCTGACTTTGTACTACTCGTATTATTTCGTAGGTCCACTGTAGTTTGCAATTCTGGGCATAGTTATTGACTATTGTACAGCCTATAAGTATTGTTGTGTACTCTTCCTCTTTGCATTCCAGAGTGCAAAAGAACCCCCTCCCGTCCCTCCCTCCCTCCCTCCCTCCCTTGTACAATTTTGTGTTACCTGAAACGTCTTGGCCCTGAGCCCCTCGAACGACCGGCGGAAGCCGAAGAAGAGCGTCTGGACGACGAACCTCCCGATCAGCTGGTAGGTGAAGACGAACAGGTTGACGTAGGCGTTGACGCCCAGCAGCTGCGGGTTGCTGAGCACGGCCACGCTCTCCAGGCTCTCGCGGACCTGCCCGCTCGTTGACGGGAGGATCCAGTAGTAGATCACGGCTGTTTGCATGGGTGGGTTGGTCAGAATTTTTTTTTTTAATGACTACATGGTCGATCTGACGATGGAACTCACCCGCTACGACGTGCGACATCCCCCTGAAGAAGTTGACGGTGAACCCGTTGGCCAGGAAGTTGAGGAAGGTGTCCGGGTTGACGAGCGCGTTGGCGATGCCCTCGGTGTCGGCGCCTGGCCAGACCGTCCTCTTGGCCAGGTGGTGGTGCACCTGCTCGGCCGTGGTGTCGGCCGCCAGCAGCAGCGGCGGGTCGAAGGCCGACGACAGCGCCGTCGTCTCCATCAGCGTCATCGTGGTCTGGTGGGGGGTTGGAGGGCCGGAGGGCCGGAGGGCCGGAGGGCGGGGAACCTCTGCGGCGAGAAGCTCTAGCAGGAGAGGCTTCTCGTCCCCCTTCACAGGTGCGTGGACTGTGAAAGACTCTTTTTTTTGTAGTACTTGGTTTTCGCGCGCTCCTCCAACTCCTCCTCCTCCTCCTCCTCCTCCTCCTCCTCCTCCTCCTCCTCTCTCGCTACTATCTTTTCCACCTCTCCTCTTCCTTCCTTCCTCCTCCCCTTTTCTCCTCGCCGCGTTAACTTAAAAAAAAAAGAAGAATCTGATCAAAAACAGGACTCTCAACCGGCAGACATGGAAACACCCCACCCACACCCCTCCCCTCCTCCTCCTCCCTCCTTGACTGCATGTCTGCAGTATTTACACACGAGGGGGGCAATAAGATGACACAACAAAGTTTTATTGAATAAAATTGTAGAGCTCGCTCGCCTGTCCTTGACTCTCTCCTCCCTCTCTCTCTCTCTCCCGAATGATGATCCTGGAGGCGGGCGATTATTAAAAATAAGAAAATCTGTGGATGATTTTTTTCCCCCTCCTCTTCGGTAGTACAGGGAGAGAGGTGAACACCGCAGGCGCGCGAGGAGTAGGCCTGCCTGGCTGGAATCGGAATAAAATACGATCGTCGTCAAAAAAAAAGTGGGAAATCGAAGTGTGTGTGTGCGTATGTGCCCGTGCGGTGAACTGACTTGACTGTCCACAACGCACCTTTCTGGGAAAGGAGAGAGAGAGAGAGAGAGAGAGAGAGAGAGAGAGAGAGAAAGATAGGAAGAAAGAAACGTCGAATATCTCCAGGTTCCTTTTCTTCTTCTTCTTCACCCTGCCGCAAAATTTTCTTTTGTACATTAAACAAGCATCGGCGGCAATGGCTGTTCCTGCATCTCCTTTTTGAACGCATCCAGGCAAGTTTCTCTCTTTTTATTGCAAAATTTGAGGAATTTGTCCGCCCTTCCTTCCATCCATGCACCCGCTCTCACTGCACCAAAGTGCACATCTCCCCCAGTGCCCGGTGGGTGACAAAAAAATGCGATGTCATGCGCACTGCACGTGTATGCCCGCCACTACCATCCTCCTCCCTCCCCCCCCACCCCACCTCGCCGGAATATAAATCGTCCTCCGTGTGAGTGGACAGCGTCTCATTACCTCCCTTCGCCTCCCTCCTTTCCCCCCCCCCCTTTCTCTCTCTCGAACCAGCTTGAGTTTTAAAAGTTCCGTTCTCTTTTTTTTTGCCCCACATGCTGACCCATTATCCAACCCCACTTTCCCTCTCTCTCAACCCAAGCAAGCCCAAGCCCCAAGCCAACCAAACCCCGCAAAAAAAAGAGGAACTTGACCGGTCTACTAAAAATCGTAGCTTTGCGTGTGCGGGAAGAGAAGAGAAGGGAAGGGAAGGGGGGGGGGGAAGCGGAAGGAGAGAGAGAGAGAGCTAGAGAGAAGGGGGGGGGGAGTAGGTCTTTCTGGTGGCGTCTTGCCACTTGCAAGGGAGCGCGCCGCCGCCGCCGCCGCCGGGCGGAGAGACCCCCCCCGGGGCCACAAGCCTCCCCCCCTCTCTTAACACGAGAAGAGGAGGAACAAGAACATCTGTATACCGTTCGCCAAGGTAGCATTTGAGGTACTGAACACACTAGAGCACTAGTACCTACTAGTCGTACAATAGCGTGGCTGGTGGTGCACCTGGTCGCACCTGCTGTCACTCCTGGCGTGGCTCTGAGACAGAATGACACCTGTCTTCTTCTAGCATTCTAGTATGTACTACTAGCAGATGCGGCAACAATTAGAACAAACCTGTTCATAGACCTCCCCGATAAGTATCCCCCTCCCCCTCCTCCTCATTTTTCCTTCTCCCTACAGACCGATCTCTCTCTCTCTCTCTCTCTCCTAACTGCTCCATCCATCCCTCCTTCCCTGCTCATAATGCCTATTCGTCATCATCGCGACGAAAGAAGCAAAGCAAAGGGGGGAAGGGGAGGGGAGGGGGAGGGGGAACGGGGGGAAAGACGCTTTCAAACGCATCAATCGCTCACTTATTGCGGTTTTGTGTGACGTCTGGGGGGGGGCCCCCCGCCCG
>JAAUYM010010674.1_pt1 | contig 16397 bp, 20 predicted proteins | sample 7278001 | NCBI WGS metagenome assembly JAAUYM01 (sample SAMN14350224, study PRJNA611818) | marine sediment metagenome | isolation source: surface marine sediment (1.8m) | place: French Polynesia: Moorea | collected 2018-08
ATGAAACGGGAATAAAATAGGCGGAAGAATGTAGCCGTAACCAACAACGAACGCACCCTTGCTTCAAAACACTTGTTGGGGGGGGGCATATGTGCTACACAGAAAGTGTGTTTATAATAATAGGCTGCAAAGTAGCCTCAGTTTTTGCCCCCCCCCAACAAGTGTTTTGAAGCAAGGGTGCGTTCGTTGTTGGTTACGGCTACATTCTTCCGCCTATTTTATTCCCGTTTCATTGATTTGGCAAAAAAAAAAGATCATAACATCTTGGAATTGTCCAGAATGAGGCCGCAGAGTTGTACAGGTAACAAAGATACATCCCAGAAAAAAAGCTCCTCTTTCCTCTTTTGGTTCCTCCCCCCCCCCTTTCCACCCTGCTCAGGTTGCTCCTTGGGCGCCATGAAGGCCTTGATCCTGGTTGGCGGGTATGGCACCCGCCTCCGCCCGCTGACCCTGTCCAGGCCAAAGCCGCTGGTGGAGTTTGCCAACAAGCCCATGCTGATGCACCAGATCGAGGCGCTGGTGCAGGCCGGGGTCACGCAGGTGGTGCTGGCCGTCTCCTACCATGCCAAGGCACTGGAGGATGAGATGAGCCTGGAGGCCGACAGGCTGGGCATCAGCATCGTCTTCTCGCACGAGGAGGAGCCCCTGGGCACCGCGGGGCCCCTGGCTGCTGCCAAGGGCATCCTGGCCTCTAACAACGAGCCCTTCTTCGTCCTCAACTCCGACGTCATCTGCGAGTTCCCCTTCGAGGAGATGGTGCGATACCACAAGTCACATGGGAAGGAAGGGACCATCGTGGTAAGGCCTGATTGATCAACTGGGCTATTGCTGACAGTAGTATTGCGCATGGATTGTTGCTTCTTTCACCGTTGCTGCTATTGCTGGCGTTGCTGATGTTGCTGTTCTTGCTGACGTTGCTAATGTTGCTGTTCTTGCTGACGTTGCTGATGTTACTACCGTTGCTGGCATTGCTGACGTTGCTGATGTTACCACCATTGCTGGCATTGCTGACGTTGTTGATTTGCTGCTATTGCTTCCTTCAACCTTTATTTTTCGTTTTGTGTTCTTTGTGTTATGTTTGATTTTTATCGGCTCTGGACCCCTTCGAGCTCATGTGGCCGCTTGAATTGGCTTCGAAAATCTCGACAAACTACTAACACACCGACACGCTCTTCCAGGTGACAAAGGTTGCTGAGCCGAGCAAGTATGGCGTGGTGGTATACGACCAGCGGACAGGGCAGATCGCAAAGTTTGTGGAGAAGCCGGCAGAGTTCGTCTCCAACAAGATCAACGCCGGACTCTACATCTTCTGGCCCTCCATATTGGAGAGGATCGAGGTACGTGGAGAGAGAGGGGGGGGTGAGCAAGGGGTTTATCCAGCTAGTTGACCGGACCTCTTCCCTCTCCTTTGCACATTGTCAGCTGAAGAAGACGAGCATCGAGACGGAGGTGTTCCCCTTCATGGCCGCGGATGGTGAGCTGCACTGCATGGAGCTGCAGGGCTTCTGGATGGACGTAGGGCAGCCCAAGGACTTCCTGACCGGGATGTGCCTCTACCTGGGCTCGCTAAGGGCCAGAGGGGAGGAGAACAAGCTGGCCCAGGGGCCGAACATTGTCGGGAACGTCCTCATCGTGAGTGGCATACGAAAAATTAATTGTCTGTCAATCTCACTAAATCTCCTTCTGGGCGTGTGACAATGTTACTCTTGCAGCAAGGCAGACACAGTAGGTACGGTAACCTTGGTAAACCCTGTAGTGCCCCAGCAGACAGATTTAGCAAGATTTGCCTTGGCACCAAAGAAGCTTAAAGAGCATTATGTGGTGGCAATCCAGGGCTTTAAGGGGGGGATTAAAGGCAATCAAAGGATGGACAGGAAAAAAAAAAGCTGCTGTTTATCCCGTGCTTATCTCACATTTTTTTCGTGTCTATTGAGTACACCTCGCAGTCTGTACTACGTATAAAACAGTCTCCTCCAAAGTTGAAACCACTTTTCAACGGATGAGGCCGAGATCATGATGCTATTTCGGTACCTATCTATCCATCCTCCCCTCCCTTTCCCCACCCTCCTGTCGGCTGTAAAACTTCCAACAATGTTTTTAAACCTTGTTTGGCTTGTACAGTTTGAGAAGAGATAAAAGCAATTTGTTGGATGTGAATGATCAGGCTATGGTTTCCCTTTCTCCTTCCTCCTTTCCCTCCCTCTGGAAGCTTCTTTGGAAGCGTGACAGGCTCCTTTTTGCTCCCAGACATGGCTGCCTGGCTGCTTATCCATGAGTTTTTCTACGCGCATCTGTCTCGTAAGATACACACATACCATAAATCAATCCACACAGAAAGCGACAACCATCATTCCCTGTATGGTAGCTGGGAAGATGATGTATGTAACACGTTGGTACACATGGTAGCAGTTACTGTTAATTTAGCAGAACTTTCTTTTCCGACTCTCTCTATGTATGTACGTAGTACATGTCTCATTTGACATTTTTCCAGGATCCGAGTGCAAAGATCGGCTCAAACTGTCGCATTGGCCCCAACGTGACCATCGGCCCCAACGTGGTGGTGGAGGATGGCGTCTGCATCAAGCGCTGCACCATCCTGAAGGGGGCTCACATCAGACAGCACTCGTGGCTGGAGAGCTGCATCATCGGCTGGAGGTGCAACGTGGGGAGATGGGTGAGTCGGAGTGAGAACAACAGCTGCATTTGCTGATTTGGGAAGTCCCGTCGAGCATTAATTTATTTTCACAAAGGTTTGTTTGCTTTTGCTTTTTTTTGTAGATTCCACAAGGTTTTTCTTTTTTAATTCCTGCTAGAGAAAGTTGTCTAGGCGAAAAGCAAGAAAAACCATCTAACCTTTCTTATTCTTTCCAGATTTGGGGGTTTTTTTTCATTCTCCTTTGACAGATGTCTCCCGTTTCCCTCTTTTTCAAGATTATTTTTTAAAAAGACGACTTTAATTTTTCTTCAAGATGACAGTTTCTTCTCCACGTCTCCTCTTCATATCCAACTATGTACTACATACACATAGGTTCGCATGGAGAACGTGTCGGTGTTGGGCGAGGACGTCATCGTCAAGGACGAGTTGTACGTCAACGGCGGCAAGGTCCTCCCACACAAGTCCATCGGCGCCTCCGTCCCGGAACCGCAGGTCATCATGTGAGGACGGTCCAGCGGACCAAGCTTCACCCCGAATCCACCAAAACCTCAACAAAGGAAGCAAAAAAAAAACCACCCCGAATCTTTGTAAGGATTGCTGTGTGCTATTTCTGTTTGATCCACCACCTCTGTACTACTAGGTTATGTAGTATGCGCTTCAGTTACTCCCTCCCAGCATATTATTAGGGAAATGATCGTCGTACCGCATGTACTGCCGTATATTTAGCAGCAGCGACTAGTACACCTATGCTAAAGCACAACGAGGACCACCGTTGTCTACATCCGTTGACATGTGTGCAAATACCTAAAACTACCAAGAAATTCTAAGGCAAAATTGTTGATTCAATCTAGTGACCATCTGTTCGTAATTACTAATACTTATGCGTGGAATGATAAGCCAGCGCATATTTTACAACCCGCAAAAAAACCACTTGTGTAATTATTGTTTTCCAATTTTTCTGAAATAAAGAGTTTCTACTATTTTGAGACCAGCGCCACTGTTCGTCCTTTCCCCCCCCCCCCCGCCAAGCGCCTCCTCGCCCTTCGCCTCGATCATCCTGGCCACCAGCTTGGCTTGGGACCCAGTTGCTGCTTTTTACAGTACAAGCTGTGTCACTACTACATGTGAACGGATCTGTAACCTTCCAGGAACATTTTTTTAAAAAATTCTTTCAATTTTATTTTATTTATAAGCATTTACACGGTATACAGGCCTTACATATGAAAGAGAAGCACGTTCTTTACACAAGGGGGTTGTCTTTACACAACTTGCGGGAGCTGCTTGCATGTCTTCTCTCTTCTTTGTCACAGCACCGGCCGCGTCCCCCCCACCCCACCCCCTCTTCCCGTTCCTCTCCTCAGACTTGCCTCTCCTGCGGGAACTGCTTCTCCATGGCCTTCTCCTTCCGCTCGATGACCCTCGCCTCCACGAGGAAGACGATCCCGTCCAGCGCTTGCAGGATGACCCCGATGCAGGCCAGGCCGAAGCTCCACGAGTGGTAGTTGTGCTCCCAGTCGGGCATGAAGTCGCGATCGTCGCCGTGGACTCCAAAAATGATGAGAGCAAGCAACCCGAAGAAGGCTGCAAGAGAAAGAGAAAAAGATGGTCTTCCACTTCTCAGTACAGCACATAGGTATACAGTACATAGTCATGTCTGCATGTTGAGCGGGTGCTCACCTGAAACGAGGAGATCAATGCCGATTGCTCTGAGCACGTGAACCTTGTAGTAGTCGTTGATGCAGAAGAGGTACATGAGAAGCAATAGGATGGCGACCAGCAGTCCGCAGAAGCACAGGGTGAAGAAGAATTGGGTGGCCACCATGAAGCCTGAAATTTAGAATAGCCCCCCCCCTCTAATAACCGGATCAGTCGCACAAAGGTAGCTTTGCAAACTTGCCTGGTTGTATCTCATCCCTGATGATGTCATAGTCCTCCAGGAGGATGTGCCTGCATCCGTAGAAGACCTGCTCGTACTGCAGCTTCATGTCGCGAAACCCATTGAGGCAGACCACCCAGAGCCCTGAGGGAGGAGGAGTTAATTGGTGGCGGGGGTGGGTTCAAGTTAGGAGGACCACCAATACCACTCGCATGGTCCTGTACTACGCCTGCCTCACCTAGATTGGTAAACTTTGGATTCGGCAACTCTTCGCTCGGCACCGAGATGAGCCAGTACGGGGTGGAGAAGGCGACGGTGATGAAGAGGAAGACAACGGCAAAGAGGTAGACGCCCCATTTGAAGGCCCTGCTGGAGTAGGGCCACTCGCCCAGCCAAAAAGTCATGGTGAAGGAAGCTGGGGGGAAGGGGGAAGGGGGGCGAGGGGGGGCAGTGTCGGATCAGATCAGACCAACGTGTTTGTCCTTCCTCCCCGATCTATGTAGGTGTACATACAAGATTGTTGCAAGTTGAGAAGAGGCGGGGTCTCTCAGCATCAGCCAGCAGCACACAAGCCTTCTTCTTCCATCCCCCTCTCTTCCCCTCCTGCCTCCTACATAGTATTGCTGTTGGTTGCTGCAACAGTTTTCCTACCTGGAAATGCCCCTTCCTCCCTCCCTCCCTCCCTCCCTCCCTGTTAGCTTTGTTGCCGCCAACGCCTGCAGTAACAGTCGCGCAGGTAAGGGCAGAGGAGAAGGAGGGAGAGGAACGAGGTACCTAGTTACTGTAGATGAGGTACGCACGCGTATCTGCAGTAGGTATGGCGGTTACGAAAGCATAGCTAAAGGCGAGACATTAACATTAAAGGTGCGGGCTTTACTTTAAATTAGGTTAATAAATTATTAGTATGTACTGTACTCTATTTTATGCCGCTGTACACTCCTCCACAGGCTTGCCTCCCCTGCCGCTCGCGCCACACGCCGGGCGCGGCGTCTCCCCATCGGCGCACCTGGAAGACGAAAACATGCCCATCCAGGTGGCACTTTCTCAGGTTCATCGCCAGGACGGCGATGGGGGTCCCCTTCACCCTGCCCCAAGAGGAAGTGCACAGGGTGAACAAGTTCTCTTTCCCTTACTACCCGGAGGAGAAGGAGTGTGGTGGCCAGAGCATGTGGAACTGCGACAGGGAGATTGTCAACCTGCCCCAAGATCCATGTCTGGGCACACAGGCAGGTTGTCTGGGTCTTCGGGGAGGGGATCATGGAGCTGGCGGCCTTTGAGCAGGACCAGGACAAGAAGACCATGGACAAGTCTGGCGCCCTGGAGACCATAGTTGATACAGATTTGTACGACAGCTCGAGGCCAAATTACTCGTAGATGAGTGATAGACTGACCTACATTACATGCACTCTGTGAGATTCCAATGGCATTCATCTACCATAGTTACTATTCTAGCAAAATAGTAGCATAGCAAATACACACATTTTTATTACCCATTTACAAGCATCTTTTTGCAAAGTGAAAGTTTGTAATGTGGGAGTAATAGTTGTTTTCATGGTGTGCAAATAAGGTGTTCAGGATATATTGTGGTCCTTTACTAGTAGTACTACTGTACGTAAGTATACAAGATACATAGAGCACTTTTTTTTTAATTTTGACTGTTCGTCTTGATCATGGTGTAGATGCACGTCCTCTTCTCCCCCTCTCCGATGATGACCCTCCCGTCAATGGGAGTCACAGTGATGGTGTAGCCGAACTCGCCCAGCACCCTCATTGCTCTCCAGGGGCTGCAGTGAACCACGTACCTGCGTATGAGTTGGTGTGTGTGTGTGTGTAAATATTTTGCCATTGCCTCCTCCAAGCTCTCCGCAAAACTTTTTAATTCCCAACCAATATTACTAGTAGCATGAATTTAGTGATGGGTTGTCCTAACGCCAGAGCAGATGTTCGATAGTGAAAAAAAAGCACCCTTAGAGCAGCCCAAATTTTGACTCCCATCACTAACTACCACTAGTGGCGTAGCCGTTGGTGTGGCTCTAGTGGTACCAATATTGGTTGGGTTCTCACCTGTCTGCCTCCGTCTCAAACTGCCTGGGCCTGACCTCGGCCACTTGGGTGAGCGCCTCGTGCTCCCTCCGGTCGATGCCGTAGACGCAGCAGCGCTCGCAGACGAAGTCGTTCTGGTGCTCCCTCTTCACGTCGCCCACCACGCCGACCACGCTCGTCTCCAGAAAAGGGGATGAGGCCACTTTGGAGTCCATTGTCGGAGGGAGGCAGGGAGGGAAGAGAGTGAGTGAGCGAGTGAGCAACTCACACGTCAGTTCGTGTTGTCGCTATATCTTGTCACTATCTGCGGGATGTGCGGGAAGCTGAAGTGATGGGCCACGAGATCGAAAAAATGATGGCGATGATGATGCAAGGGCAAAAAGTCAGACGAACTCTTAAAATCTGTGTTGCTCATTTCTGCTCATCTTGCTAAAAAAAGTGCATAAAATGTCCACTTTGAATGGTGAGAAAGTTTAGCCTCGTGTCGCATTTTTTCTTCCCAGGTTTGGTTTCAATCTTATTACATTTATGGTTGTGATGATGGAAGATTTTTTTCTCAGAACACTTCCAAGAGTATAGCAGTGTTCCAGGTGACGCAGCAACGAGAGGGCACACATTTTTTAATTGTGATTTGCAAAATGACATCAAAACAAGTCTAGCAACGCATATTTTTAAGACGAATGTCAAAAATGACTAGATGCAGAAACTGTCAAAATTTACAAATAACTCTGCAAAAAGATCCTGGTGGAAAAAAAACCTTCTACAGCAGGAATCTTGGACATCCTGATATTTCTTTAGTTAACGTCTAGGATCTTTTCTCCTAACCTACTACGGAAGAGGGCACAATGTTTCAACGCTGGTGCATTTTTGCTTCTAGCAAATAATAATGAGAGGAGAACTTTAATCTCCTCCTCCACGCGGATCTGTCGTCTTCCTGAAGATGGACCCGATGAGGTAGATGGTGCCTCCGCAGATAATGAGCGTGGTGACACCCACCACGGTGGGGGTCTGCATCGAGTCCCCCACTGGCACGGCCACCTCCACGGCATTGACGTTCACCTTGTAGGGCAGGTGGAGGTACTCGCACTTGGAGGTGCCCGTGGAGTCGCAGTAGGCGGTGACGGTGCGGTCTGCGCAGGCACGGGCCACCTCGGCATCTTCGTCACATGCGAGGAGCAGCCTAGTTCGTAGACAAGACATCAACAACGTCAGAAGGCAATGCTATACTAATGTCTTTTCTTGCTCGTGCAATGTCTGCTTCTTGACCTTGGATTCTGCATCCTGACGATGGCCTTGGGACCGTCCCCTTTCCTCTGCTCGTCCTTGGTCGGCGGCCGCGGCTTGTGGTATCTGGTGGATGGTAGTAGTAGCTGAAGAATACACCTTTTGCTAACTTTAAAATTAGTATGCCTCGCTGCAATTCTTCTCTGTTGAAAAAGAAAAGTACCCAAAAGAAAAAACAAAAACAAAATCAATACCTTTTTCATTATCCTTGCTAATTTTGTTTCACTGGCATAACCCGCACAACCAACCTGAGGTGCACAGGAAGCTCGATGTTGGCAAGCCTAAGGTTCTCTTGGATGACCAGGTCCTTGAAGACGTAAAGTCTGAACGCCTGCGAGTCGTACTCCGGCTTCTCCACGTCAACGGTGGCGGCAGTGAAGGTCCTCAGGCCAGTGAACTCTGCCACGTCCCTCAGCTGATCCGGGTCCACGTACATCCCCTTGGGGAGCGTCTCCTCCACCACCAGTCGACAGCGCTCTGGCAGCAGAGACGTCGTCAGCATAATCTCCACCTCAGTGGAGAGGTCCCTGAAAGAAGACGGGAGGGGGATAGAATCGCCAGCCAGCACCCCAAAGCATAACTGAAGAATTCAAGGTCCTCTCTCACTTGTGGAAACCCGGATTGTAGATCCTGCGCATGACGGAGGTGTACACCCCGTCCAGGAACTCGCACTTCTGGTACCTGAAGAAAAAAAAAACCACCAACCGCACACATTTGCAACCAAGGTTTGACAACTGCTCATTCTCCCCCTCCCCCCCTTCCACTTCCTCTCACTTTGGCAGCGTCCCGGACTCATACTCTCTAAGTCCCCAGACGGGCGAGAGCAGCCGTGCCACCGACAGGACGAGGAGCAGCAGCGAGGACGACGGCCACGGCGAGGTCATCTTGCGGCAGCAGGTTCTTCGCCCTCGCCCTCACAGGGCACCATTATCTTGTGCTCGAAACAGCTCCCAACACGGAGGATCACGTAGACCGAGATAAATATCGATTGCTACTCCTTCTACTACTTCCCCTTATCCTCCTCAACCTCAGCAGCAGCTTCCTTATTTTTCGCCGGCTGTCCCCCTCCCCCACCCCAACTCCATCTGCGCAGGCGCAAAAAGCAGACGGGGAAAAAATGGGGAAAATAATTGTGTCGATGCCAGTTTCGGCGCCACACATCTTTTTGTGACTTCACCAATCTTCGGATGTTTTACAATGCATTTGTTAAAGGGTAGCTTTAATTTCATTAGTAATATGCCGGGTCCTTCTCGTCGCCACGTGGATGTCTGCAAAGGTGGCCATTGTCTACTACAGTTCTTTCGACATAATGTCATTTCTACAATACGTAAAGATAGCCGTTTTGAATAACCTGCAAACTTCTCTAATTTCGAGGCTGCATGGGTGCATATTTTTCACCGCAGACTTTTAGTTTTTGTGTGACAATTTTCCGCGTGATCAGACCTTGCAAAAAAACCCGTAAATTCTGCGCATTTTCATACAAGCTTTGCGCTGTATGCATTGGCAGCTATCTCTGTGCGGTTTTTTTTTGGGTCAAGATTTGGCCGCACTGCTTGCAACAAAACAAAACAAAACAAAAACAACTTGAAAAAAGAGCTTGACTTGACTCAGTTCAGTTCATCTCTGTCTTTGCTTGTGACACCGAGTGGGTCTCCGCCATTGTCAATTGTTTTGGATCCACAGTCCACACCGAGCTCAAGCTCGAGCTTGTCGAGGACAATGAGGCTGACGGTAGGAATTTTGAACGCCTAACCTTAGCATAGAGACGTCAACTTGCTGTACAGTGGGAGTTATGCATTTAGGAGTGTCAGAAGGTAAACGTCCCCAAGTTACCCCTGCCTAAATCCGTCCATTTCCCCCCCCCTCCAAATGATTCCCCCTCCTCCTAGTCCTTTTTGCCCCCATCCTTTCCAGACTCCCCTCCGCGTCCTCCTCCTCCCCCTGCAAGACCTGGGTTGCCAGTTCGATCGCCTCTTCTTCTTGTTTGGCACCTGGGTGTCCAGGCTGTGCTGGCCCCTTCTCATCGCCACCCTCTCTGCCTCCTTTGTCCTCTCCATCGTCGGGCTGCCCAAGATGGAGCTGGTTAGCGACGTGGAACTCCTCTTCGCCCCGCAAAACTCCAGAGGGATCCAGGACCGGCGGATCGTGGAAGGGATCTTCGAGGAGGACCACGAGAGCAGCTACTTCGTCGGTCACCAGACGAGCGAGCTGCCGGAGGTCGCAGTCATACTGGGTCTCGAGGATCCGCGGTCGGCGTTCAAGGAGGAGACCTTTGACATCTTGGAGAAGGTGGATGACTTTGTGAGAAACTTGGATGGGAAGGAGGCCTGCCACCTCGGCGGAGGAGGAAAGGTGACGTTTGAAAGGCTGTGTGCCAGACGGAGAGGAGGCAGCTGCGCCGGGGGATACGGCGTCCTGGAAAGTCTCCGCCACCTCCTCCCAGACCTCAGGTCCCACCGCGTCAACCTGACCTACCCGATCGTGAGGAACGAGATCGACCGACAGGTCCTGTACCTCCCACATTCTTTCGGCGGGGCGGACCTGGAGGAGTCGGGGGAGGACGGGAGGACATTTCTCAGGGGCGCCAAGGCCATCAGGATGACGTACCCGATGCAGCGTGGCGAAGTGGCCGGTGTCTTTCAGCTGGGAGTGGTGGACTGCCTCGTGAGGAACGCGCACAACTTTACCGGGAGCGGCGTGGCTGTCGAGCTTCATGCCATGTCCTCCAGGAGCATTGAGATCGAACTGGGCGACAACCTGGCTGCCGCGGCTGAGCTCATCCCGGGCAGTGTCGTGGCCGTCGTCATCTTCTCCGTCGTCATTTCCCTGAGCTCGGGACAGACCCTGTTGACGATGCTGGGCCTCCTGGTCACCGTGTTGGCCTCCGCAGGTGCCTGGGGGGCACTGGCAATCGCGGGGTTCCCGTTCCAAGCGATTAATTTGGCTGGAATCTTCTTGCTGCTGGGGATCGGCCTTGACGACACCTTTGTCATGATAGCTGCGTGGGAGCGAGCAACGTCAGCATCTCGGACGGCAGAGGAGGCAGCGGGCAAGACCTTCTCTGACGCCGGGATATCCATCACCATCACCTCTCTGACCAACGTGGCTGCCTTTGGTGTCGGATACTTTACCTCGAGCTTCCGCAGCGTCCAGACATTTTACCTCTTCACTGGCACCGCCATCGCTGCTGTCTACCTCTTCACCCTTCTCGCCTTTGTCCCTGCCATGGTCATGCTCACAAAGGTAGAGGCCCTTCTTGGGAGAAGAATCAAGATACCAGAACGCTTCAAGATCTCAAGCATCCTGCACGAAAATTTTCTGATCAGTTTTGGATCCGTTGTCAGAAGTGGGTTTATACAAGTTGTGCAGTCTAACATCGGGAAGTCCCTGGTACTGCTCTGCTTCGTGGTCTATGTGGCTGTTTCTGGTCTTTCCTTCACGTTTGTCGAGGAGGGTCTGGAGCGTCAGAGACTGTGCAGGGACAGCTCCTACCTGGTTGAGTTCTTTCGCATGGAGGACCACTACTTCAGGACCTATCCGTACAGGATCCAAGTGGTGTTCCCTGAAGAGTTGAACTATTGGAATGTGACGATGCTGGATCAGGCCAAGAGAACGCTGGAAGAATTCAGGAAGTCCAAGTTCATCACGAACGAAGAAGGGTTTGAAGAAAACTGGATAAAGGAGTATGAGACGTACCTGCAGGAAGTGGAAGAGGTCTTTCCTGCAAACAGAGAGACTTTCAGCCAGAGCCTAGGAGACTTCCTGGATGTGGTGCGAGACAGCCAAATCCGCAAGAATGTGGTGTTGAAGGAAGGGAACGTGGTGGCCTCGAGATTCCTTTTCCAGAGCTCCGAGGTGCCAGACTCCACTTCCGACAAGGCCATGGCCTCAGAGCTGCGACGTATCGCAGACTCCGCTTCCATTCCGGTGGTCGTCTTCCACCCTTCCTTTCCCTTTTGGGACCAGCTTCTGGCCGTGTTCCCCTCCACTGTCTACAGCGTTGCCTGTTCCTTCTTCGCAGTTCTCTGCATCTCCACCATCTTCCTTGGGGCCTCCCTCCTTAACCCGGGCCCCGTGCTGGTCATCGCCTGCACCGTGGTCTCCGTCGAGATGGGCGTCTGGGGACTGATGGCTCCCTTGGGCATCAACCTCGACGTCATCTCCATGATCGTCCTGGTCATGTGTGTGGGCTTCTCTGTCGACTACTCTGCTCATGTTGCTGCACACTTTGTCCGATCCTCCGTCGATGATGAAAACCAGCGCCTGAGGGACTGCCTGACCTGCTACGGGCCCCCGGTAGCCAAGTCGGCCACCTCCACAGCACTCGGCGTCCTCCCGCTCCTCTTCGTGGACAGCTACATCACGCAGACATTCGCTAAGCTGATGTTGGCAGTGGTGACAGTAGGGCTGATGCACGGGCTTATTCTCCTCCCGACCGTCTTGTCACTGCTTCGGAGGTGTAAAATGTAGGGGATGTGATTTTTAATCCAGTTTTTAAATGTTTTGGGCACAGTATTTAAAGAATTGTCAGTTTTACTTGTAACAGAAGACCGTGCAATGCCATACGTAGTACATAGTTGAGAAATAAACTTTTATACTCAAGACTTCAAAATGTACCTACTCCGTTCAGGGCTTGATGCTTTGGGGAGCACTGTCTCGTCAGCAGTCCAACTTTATTTCCCGGACGGTGATGGTGCGGGACAACAACGTGGAGGAAGCTATGAAGATGCTCAACGGAATCGTTGCCAATGAAGGCATTCTCAAGAGGTGGAAGCTGACGAGAAGGTACAGAACACAAATCCAATGCAATAATTAATTGTGCAATATCCAATGCAATAATTAATAGTGCAGTGCACCTGCAATGTTGCTCTTGGTCTTTCACTGGATTTCTTTACTTGAAATATTACTTCCTGATTTAAATGTCGCGGAATTTGCTCCTACACTGCAGGTACGAAAAGCCCACTTGGATGCGCAACCGGGTTAACTACGAGAGGTCCAAGGCGATCTACGATGAGGACATGGAGAACAGGCTCAACTTCATCCTGCGGAAGAACAGGCGGAATCCTTATCCTGGCGTTGACTGAAGCTGTTGGTCAGATTGATGTAGTGAAAAAAAATGCTAGTACGTACCTACAGTAATTGCAAAACCTTAAAGTTCGGAGTAGAATAAACTAACTTTATTTAAATGGTAATTAGGTGATTAATTTTACTGTACAGATGGACCAAAATCATGAATCGGCTTATAAATCGTCAAACCATTGATACGTAGAAACATTGAATAATACATAAAGGCACAAAGTATTTGATCACTACCGGACTACGTGAAGGTAAATGCCGTTCAGACGTACGTACATACGTACATGGGCTATTTATGTACCTACCACACATGCACCCTTTTTTTTCAGAGCTTGTATTCCAACAGGTGTGCGCAGCTCTTGTGGTAGAAGGCCACAGAGTTCCCCCTCACGCAGAACCAGGTGGGGACCTGCGACCAGCCGGATTGGTTTAAAAAAAAACATTTTCGTTTGCATATTCTATGGGAAATGATGCATGCCACCTTCTCCATGCTGCCCGATCCCCTGTGCACGAGGGTCCTGCTGAGCAGCTCGTCGTTGGGCATCTGTGACAGCACCTCGGCCACCGAAAAGAGCGAGATGCGGCCGTCCCAGTGGAGGAGGAAGAGGGAGTCGCCGTCCATCTGCACCTGAGAGGCACCAGCGGTGGCCAGTTAGTCTAGGGATTTCCTATACCTAATGGTCCGCCACCAGTGGTACTCCAAACAATTGTCTACATCAAAATTTGAAAAAATACAATAATACTGTTATACGAGTAGTATACATACCATGTACGTAATAGTAGTATTAACAGACAACAATTGATCGTGATTTTTGGAACTGAAATAACTCTTAAATAATGCAAGTGGGACAGGAACCGAAAATGGTTGGAAACCCCTGATTCAGTCAGAAGGATTCTCCTATCTGTTCCCCCCCTCCTCTCCTCCTCCTCACCTGCCTGACGTGTGACTCGAAGGTGATCTTCCTGACAAAATGCTCGTTCCCGTCGTCTCTCAGCCGTATCACCAGCTGTGGCTTCACCAGGTTGAAGGCTCTGTGGAAAGGCGAAAAAAATCAACTCTAGTAGTAATACCTCTAGTACTAATAAAACTCTGCTATAGCAAAAGGTCTGCAGCAGCTAAAAGTTTGTTGTAGCAGAGTTTTTACTACTACAGCACACCCCTTCACTACGTATATACTACATTGGAATAATGTTGTACTGCTATGTTTTGGAAAAGATGCAAGTTTACAATATTATTTCTCGCCTGGTCGACAGCACGTGGAAGGGCCTGAACTCTGAGTCCTCCGCGACGTAAACAAGGATGACGATGACGCCGGCCACCGTGTGCATGTGGTCGTGGTCCCTCCAGTGCGCTGGGTAGACCTTCCCGGTGCGGTCGTCGGAGAAGTCCACGTCCTCCCTGAACTCCTCGTTGGAGTGCTGCTGCCGGAACGAGTAGCGCCTCTGCTGGAAGCCGTTCTTCCTGGCGCACAGCTTCTTGAAGTCGATGGAGAAGGCCTTGTGCGTTCCGTCCAGGCAGGCGGAGTAGGCGAAGCGACCGACAATCTCGATGCCGATGACGGTGTTGCGGTGGTGGTACAGGATCTGCAGCCGCTCGAACCTCTCCCGGCTCCAAACTGCAATGGTCGTGTCCTGCAACGAGTGGGGTGGGTGGGTGAGGTGACTGGCGACGCTCTTGGCACCGTTCCCTTTTTTTGTGTCATGAGCACGCAGCCAACCTGAGAGCCAGATATAATGATCTCCTTGTTCGCCGCCAGTGCAGTCACCGTCTTGCGATGGAAGTGCAACCTCTGAAACCTGCCGAATTATAGCAATGTGCATCATCTGTACCTACTTTTCAAACTCCAATGCTTTGCCAGTAGCATTGGATGGTACTGTACAAGTAAAATATCTGTACCTGTGGAATCCCGCGGCCCTGCTGAAGATCTCAATGAGTCCGGATTCCAGCCCGCAGAGGATGTACTCGTCGTCGCAGCACAGGGAGGAGACGGAGCTGGAGCAGGGCATCGTGTGGGCATAACTAAGAGGGGAGAGGGGCACGATTGGGCACATTCATTCGTCAGTGGGTCTCGCCACACTTACGGGTCGGAGAACCAGATGTACGACGCCTTGGTGAAGGGGCTGCGCCGAAAGGAGTCGAAGTCCATCCTCTCGGTGGCGTCCAGCCTGACGAGCGCCAGGATGAGGCTGGAGAGCTCCCTGCAGGTGCCCCTGGGAACCTGCGAGGCCGCGTCCACCTCCTTCTCGCACGTCACCTGGCTCATGTCGCAGCTGTTGAAGGGAACCTGGTGACAGACAAAAGGGGGATGATGGACCGAAAAAGTGTGTCTCCCGAACGCGATCCACGACATGAGCGCGCCCAGAGTTCCCACGTCACCTCTCCCTTGAGGCAAAAGAGAATGAGGATGCCCAGACTCCAGAGGTCGATCTTGCTCTCCTCCGGCGGCGGCAAGTGGTTGGACTTCAACACCTCGGGAGCGATGAACGTGGGGTAGTCGCTGAAAGCGATCCCTTCCTCCTTGTCGAAGAACAGCTTGGTCAGGCCTTCGTAAAGCAAGCAAGTAGTAGAAAATGGTTGGGATTAGTAGAAATTTTTTTCCCCTTTTCCTTCATTCTCTGCTTCTGCCTCATCACACCCAAGTCAGCAATCTTGTAAGTGACGCTGCCTTCTCCTCCTCCTCCTCCTGTGCCTTCCTCCTCCTCCTCTTCCTCCACCAGAATGTTGCTCGGCTTGAGGTCCCTGTGCACGATCCCCAGCCGCCTGAGCTCTGACATCCCGCTGGACATCTGACGGACGAACGACTGCACGCGCTGCTCGCTCAGAGAACCAAACTCCTGCGGGTGGGGGTGGGGTGGGAGGGAGGGAGGAGGTTGAGTTTGTTGAGACACAGATGCTCGCGTAAGGTACTACATATCTGCCAACCCACTTGGAGAAACACGGCCAGGTCTCCCCGGTTGCAGAAGTGGTAGACGAGGTAGAGCTCCACCCCTCCGGAGTTGATGTTCCAGACCATGTCGAAGACCTTGACCACGTTCTCGTGGTCCATCTGCGAGATGGCGTCGATCTCCGACAGGTCCAGCTCCTCCAGCGATTTGTGGTTCTCCCTGAAGGTCCGGATGGTGACGGGAGACTGGCAGGAGGGGGGCTCGCCCCCGTCGCCGTCCCCTACCTTGTACGCCTTGAGCACCTCCCCAAAGACGCCGTTCTCCAGGGTCTTCTCCACCCGGTACTTATGGAAGATGACCGGGGGCAGCACCGAGAAGCTCTGGACGCGGTGCATGATGAAAGCGAAAGAGACGAAGACGAAGGAGGGAGCTCATCCCCCATCCCTCGTGTTAATGTTTTGGTGCGCCACCTAGCTTCCCATATTTTTTTTTTTTACGGCCGTGCGCTTATTTCGATTTATTGTGGGGGGGGGGGGAGGAGAGGGGGGGAAAATGCGTCGCCTCTCGACGGCAGAC
>JAAUYM010114472.1_pt1 | contig 16381 bp, 12 predicted proteins | sample 7278001 | NCBI WGS metagenome assembly JAAUYM01 (sample SAMN14350224, study PRJNA611818) | marine sediment metagenome | isolation source: surface marine sediment (1.8m) | place: French Polynesia: Moorea | collected 2018-08
CCGTCAAGCAGCCATTTCGTAATAGCCCGCCACAAAGGGAGGGGAGGGAGTAGGGTTATGATTAATGTCCCTGCCCCACCTGGAGGAGGAGGAGGAGGAGGAGGAGGAGGTTTGTCAAAAGGGTTTGTCAGATGCCACATTTTACATTTTCACATTTTAATCTTCTAATCTGACCTGACTTGACATAACCTAATCTATTTATATTTGTTTATTTCCTAAGCTTGCCTGTTTGTTTATTGGCCATTAGCCAAGGGTATTTTTAAAATTACTTTCGGACTTTCTATTTGACCAACCTTCCTCCCACTATTTTTTGGCTATTTTCAAGGTTGCCTAATACGGTACTTGACTCGCGATTTTTCTGCTATTTTAGGACTCCCTCTCGCTATTTTGAAGTTTTTCATCTGCGGTCACACACTGGGAATGCTTCACATTGAGTAAAAAAATTGTCAAAGAAATTTACGTTTGATAATAAGAAAATAAAGTATACAGGTTTTTTTAAAGCCATTGTTTATTACAACTCCCTCCCTCCTTAGATAAGTCGATTGGGTCGCCAGCGCACCCAGTTCCACGTGACTTCCGCGGAGAGCGCCTCCTCCGTCCGCCGCCTCCTCCACTGCATGAGCGAGTCCGGCCTGTTCGGGGTGGTGGAGGGCGTGGACGGGGTGGCCTTCCCCACTCTGTCCGCCACCGCCACCGGCCTCGTCGCCATCCACCAGGCCATGACCATGAAGCTCAAGCAGTTCAACCTGCAGGGACTCCCGACCAGGCTACACCCGAGGTCGGCGCTGGCGGTGGTCAGCAGGAGAGGTACCATTTTTAAATATTACTACGCGTTTTCCTGCCGTTTAAAACCTAGTATATTTTTAAAGTAAACTTGATGGGTGCAGTCTTAAATTTTTTCCAAAGATTATTTTTTTTAACGCGAGTATCTTAAAGTTTACTTTTATAAAGTTCAAACAGTAAATCAATTATAGTGTCCGTGGTAGTAGTGTACCGGTATAGTACAAGTTTAAACATCAATATTGATGTACCTATTATGTACAGTACTGCACTTTTACTCCCTCCAGTGTCTGGCTACCTCCACCACGAGATGCCCCTCTCCTTCCTGTCCGCCTTCCGCACGGTGTCTCTGCCGGTCCCCGACCCCGCCCTCGTCCTCTCCTCCCACCTGGGGTCGGACGGCACCAGGGAGCGGGACTGCCTGGCCTTCACGGCGCGCTGCCTCCAGCTGACGTCCGGGCTGGCGCATCCGCACGCGGCCGTCTCCGCCGTCAGGCTGGCGGTGGAGGCGGCGGAGCTCTACCGCGGGCTGGACGGGAGCGGAGGCAGGTCCGGCGGCGCCCTCAACAAACGCGCCCTGGCGGAGGCACTCCACGGCGTGGCCAGGAGGACGGTCCACGCGGGAGTCGCACCCGTCCTCCTCTCCATCATCGGACACCTGCCGGGATTCTCGTCAGCGTCGGACTGGGTCGGCGAGAAGAGGAAGGCGATCGCGGACGAAAAGCAAGAGGAGGAGGAAAAGGAGGAGCGGGGAGGCGAGAGGAGGCAGGGGATGGGGAGGAGGATGATGGACTTCGTGCGGGAATGCAACGCCAGGGGGAAGTCGTGCCTCATCCTGTACGAGGAGGTAGCCAGGGAGGACCTGATGGACATCCTCTTTGTGCTCCAAGGGCAAGGTGGCGGCGGTGGCGGCGGCCAGAAGGAGCGTGACTTGGACGACGGCCTGCTGCCGGTGGTCTCCATCAACACCTATCCGTCCTGGCAGATGTTCGGCCCGGTGAGGGAGCCCACCACCGTCAACGACGACGCCGACGGCAGCGTTCACGAGAAGGAGGAGGAATTTATCCTGCGGCAGCTGAGACACAGAATGCAGCCGGTGCACGACGCTTCCTCCGCTGCCGGGTCCCCATCCTCGTCTCAGGACCAGGAGCGGGAGCAGGAGGAGCGCGGGACTATCTTCGTCCTCGGGTGGCCGGAGGAGGCGGCCTCCGAGGCCGCACTCTGTCGGATGCTCGACTCGCATGATGGCCGCGACGGCGACGGCGTCTTCCCCAACCTGTGCTTCCTCTGCTCCGCCAAGCAGCTTCCCCAGTCCAGGATGCTGCGCAGCCGGGTCATGGTTATGAACGTGGGATCTCTCCCTGCCGACGGGTTCTTGGACGGGTTTATCGAGCTCGCCTGGCCCAAGGAGGTGGCGGAGAGGGCGAAGGTCCTCTTCGAGAAGCTGTTGTCCATCTGGGAGGAGTCCTCCAGCACCACGATCGTCAGACGTAACGAGAGCCACAGAAGGCGGCAGATGACGAGGCTCCTTGGCCTGTTAAAGTCGCGTGCAGACGAGGAGAACTGGTCCAGGCCGGACTTTGCCTGCAACGCCCTCCTCCACGCCTTCCTCTGGTCCTTCGGCCTGGACTCCGTGGACCTGCAGAGGGACCAGTCCGGACTGGCGTCGGCCCTGATGGAGTCGCTTGACCAGGACCGGCAGCTCACCTTCTCCCGTGGCCAGCCCCTGAGCGCGCAGCATTTTGACACGTCCAACAGCCGCTGGGTCAGCTCGGGCGACCAGGTGGACGAACTGACCTGGGCGGTCCACCACATGCTCTCCTCCTCTGACGGTGGCGGCGGCCGCAGCGGCGGCGGCGGCGGCGGCGGCGGCGGCTATCCCGTCGCCTTTGTCGGCCGGGGCTTCCACCGGACCCTGGCGGACAAAATCCTAGATGCGCTGGCGTCTGAGGAAAACTACCAGGTGGTGCGGACGACAGCGGCGGGGCTGAGGTCGTCCTTGCTCCAGTCGTCTGAGGGCCACAACAGTGAGGGCGGATTGAAGCTGATGCAGGTCAACGAGTGGGAGCTGCGGCCCCACGACGACACCGGATCAGATCTGGCCCCTATGCTGCTGTTGGTGGACTGTGACGGCGCCGCCCCGACGGACCTCTCCCTGCTCCAGGATCTGGCTCTCGGGCTGCTGGTATTCAGGCAGAAGGACAGGTTTGAGGGCAGGAGGATCCGAGGCGTGAGGATCGCCCTGCTGGTAGACAGGTCCACCTATCTGAGGCACTTGACTTCGACCCAGGAGGACTATTTCCAGGGGTTCCACGCGTTGGTCGTGGAGGAGGTGGACGCGTCAACCTCGTTCGGCTATATCTCCCTGTCGCAAGAGATAAGGGACAAGATGCAGACTTCCCTCAGTCTCCTGAAGGACCTGAAGGCGACCTTCCTGGACCAGGAGAGCTCCGACGTCGCTCTGCTAAAGATGTGTTCCGCCGACAGCTTTTCGCGGGTGTTCCTGCTCCAGAACTTTCTCGACTGGGAGAGCAACTTGGTCTCCCTTCTGTATTTTCCCCTCTTCCTTCAGGAGTCAAGGCGGAAGATGGGCTTGCTGCTGTCGAGGGGAAGGACCCTTCCCCTGCTGGACAAGGTCCTGGATCCCGATGTGTCCCAGGTCGTCAGCAACATCACGTTTATTCTCTCCTACTGCTTGGAGAACGCCAGGCGGCCAGTATGCCTGCTGGGCCACGCCGGGCTTGGGTCCGGGAGCTCACTGGCCAAGCAGGTGTGCAGGAAGCTGAACAAGAAGGTCGCCGAACGTGCCTTCCTCTCTCCCGTGGACGAAGGAGAGGACCCCGGTTCGGAGGTGACGCTGGTGAGCCTCGGCATCCTCTCGTCCGACCACTGCGAGCAGCTGAGCAGCTTCTTCGACTCCTTAGGAAGAGACCGGAGGGCCATCATCACGGCCCCACTCGAACCGCACTCCGAGACCTGGGTTCGCTTTGTCCGACTCGTCTCCCGGCGTGCCGTGGTGGTCAGCATCCCAGAGTGGTCGGCGGAGGACTACCAGAGCCTGGACAAAGTGCCGGGCATTCCACAGGAGATCAACGAGCGCCTGATCGCCATCCACATGAAGGTCATGGAGCACTGCAAGAGGCTCAGTTGCCACCCGCCGACTGTGTCCCTCTTCCTTCTGGTGTGTAAGGTGGCCGGACACTTCATGGCCACTTCGGAGAGCGAGTGGTCTAGGCAGGTCCAGCTGCTGCGGAATCTTCTCCAGAAGCTGAACGACTTCAACCGCCACGTCGAAGAGCTGGAGAGACAGATCAGCGACGTCTGTGCCGCAATCAACAAGGAGAAGGAGCTGAAGGAGGAAGCCGAGGTGACCCAGAAGGAGTTGAATATTCTGCTGGAGGACAGCAACAGTCACTTAGCCTCCTTTGAGTCTACAATAAATGACCTGAAGGAGCAGCTGGCCGGGCTGGAGGCGGACAAGGTCAACCTCCTCCAGAAGGCGTCTCTAAAATTTGAGGTGGCTCGACAGAAGATGCGCGAGGGGGTGCGGGAGGAGGACATCAACCTACTGCTTGCCAACCAGCAGCATCTCTCCCTGGAGGAGAATCAGCACATCGGGGCCATGCTGGCGGCCGTGCTGGACTCCGCAGTCCCAACGGAGGAAGAGGAGATGGGCTTCACCGCCAGGCTCGTCCAGCTCAAGTCACCCGAGTACATGCAGAGGCTGCTGGAGACCACCAACCCACTGGACATCGTCCACCCTGTGATGCTCTTCCTACAGGGGGAGCTGAGGGAACTGGAGAGCAAGCTGGAGAAGAAGGGAGAGGAGGAGCCGCTGCCTGAAGTGCTGGCCATCTTCGTCCAGTACTTTGAGGGCCTCAACGAGATCCTCAGCTTTAAGGACGACTACTCCGAGATCAATGTCCGCGTGCACGAATGCCAGCTGCAGTTGTCCGATCACCAGAGCCGGCAGCAGGAGGTTGTTCGCCGGAGGGAGGAAGAACAGGTGCTGAGAATCTCGGAGGTCCAGCAGAGGAAAGATCTCCTGGGCACCAAGGTGGCAGCCCTGGCCCTGCAGGAGGAGAGGCTGCTAAAGGACATCTCCGGCGCCAGAGCTGTCTCTCAGGCCTTTGCCCCTCTGGCCAGGACCTGGGAGGCCCAACTGCGGGAGCGACTGAAGGAGGAGAAGACGATCAAGGTAAAGGCCACGCTGAAGTCCGTCGTGCAGTGCTACTTGCGCGTGCTCCCGCAGAGGATACGGCAGGCGGTGGTGGAAGACTGCATGGCCGTCCTGAGCCCCGGGACCGGGACGGCAGAGGAGGAGAGGTTGACGATAGAGGAGGACATCCGCCACAGCTGGACCCCGTGGAGATCGTCAAACCTGGCGGAGACGAAGGAGCTGCCCGGCTGGAAGCAGGGATTCGCACCCAAGGTCTGCGTGGTGCTGGACCCGCATGACGTGGCTACCGAACTGCTCACGTTTGGTGGGGAGTCCTCTTCCTCTTTCTCCTCCATGACGGGTGCAAGGAGGAGGAGGCCGGTGGCGGTCCTACACATCCTGGCGGAGGAAGACCTGGGCAGGTTTGATTCCCTGGTTCACACTGAGGAGCTGGTGGTGGTGGTGCCTCAGTTCCGGTGGCAGCACGTGGCTCACGTCAGAGACGCCATCGACTCGAAGAGGTCCTCCTCCGACGTCTGCGTCTTCCTGCTGGTGACAGAGGACCAACCCTACCGGGTGCCTAAGGACGCCTTCTTCCTGGACCTCACGCTGACGCCGCTGGAGGCCGCGCTCATGCTGTGGAGGTTTGTGGACGGCAGCGGGGAGGAGGACGAGGAGAGGAAGGCGCGGAAGGCGGAGCGGCGAAGGCAGCTGGAGGCGCTCAAGATGAACGTGTTTGACATGGCGCTCGGGCTGAGCCCGGCGGCAGCGCCTAAGCCGGAGGAGGTCAGCGCCATGGCGAAGAGGATGGAGGAGCTGGCGGACAATGACGACAACGAGATGGGACAGGCTGGAGGAGGAGAGGATACGCCGCCGAGGGACCGGAGTCCCGAGCAGCTGCCGAAAGAGCTGTGGCTGCCGGCGTCCATCCTGTGCGCCAGCGTCATGTTATCCGGGTTGCTCGGGTACGCGCAGGTGTCCGTGGCCTCCTTCCTGCGGTGCGTCCGGCTGGCACTGTCGTCGCGGGAGGCCAACGCCATGAGGAGGTGCTTCCACCTGGTGGCCTTCCAGTACCCGGAGGCGGAGCTCAAGCAGCTCAAGATCTTCTCCGCCATGTACTTGTCCTTCTTCAAGGGCGACCTTAGCCGTGCGGACATCGACCACGTACTCGGTTTCTTGGACAAGTGCAGCATGGAGGAGAGAGAAGAGGAGGAGGAGGAAGTTGGCCGCCAAGACCGCCCCGACTTCATTTCTCCCGCAACTTGGCGGCTCCTGAGTGAGACGGAGCTGGGAGGCAGGAGGTTGAGCGAAGTGGCAGCAGAGGAGGAAGAGGTGATCAGGCACTGGTGGACGGGGGATGGCGAGGACGAGGACGAGGACCATTTGGTCCCCCTTTCCAGGGGCGCGAGCGGAAGCGAATGGACCAAGCTGCTCCTCTCGGCAGGGCTGAGGCCCAAGAGGTTGTCGGCCATGACGGAGCGCTTTCTCAGGGACGTCGGGTGCCCGCTGTCGTCGGAGGCCTGGCGCACGGACCTCATCAGACTCGACACCCTGCTGAGCGAGCAGGAGGGGAAGGGGGACGAGGGGGAGGAGGAGGAGCAGGAGCAGGAGGAGGAGGAAGGGGAGGAAAAGGAGAGGGAGGAGAGGGCAGCGGAATCGTCTGCGGCGCCTTCTCTTCCGTCTTTGTCCTCTCTGCCGGTGCTGCTGCGCGTGGCAGACTCCTTCCGCTGCCACGAGGACCCCGCGGTGGAGGTTCGCGGCCTAGCCATGCAGGTGGGGCTGACCAGGTCCAAGCTCAAGTTCTTTTCGGTGACGTCCGTGGTGACGGCGGCGGAAGTGGAGCACGCCCTCTGCAAGGCCATCGTGCGCGGGCACTGGCTGGTCTTCACCAACGTCGAGCTCAGCGAGCTGGTCCTCAGGCACTGCTGCAAGCTGCTGGCCGAAAACACATCTCAGAGACACAAGTAAGAATTTTAACTAGTAGTTAGCAATTACTAAGTTTATTAGAAAGCATTTGAAGTAATCGTCATTCGTGATTCAAGAACGGGAAAAGTGAGACAAGAATTCAGTTATGGTAAAACTAGCCAGGGACGTTCTTAAGATACTCCAGAATGTCCCTGAACTAGCTTAGCATTATGATTCTGACATGTCCATTAATCACAGGTATGCGTGTTTTTTTTTATACGTTAAGGGTTATTTAACAAGTTTGCCTTATGCTAGAGCCTTTAGGTGAGGAGAGAAAAAAAAACTGGTCTCGACGGTACCGTGGTCTCGACCATGTTTTGCCGAATCCTGCAAAAATTTGCAGACTACGTATATACTCGTATGCGAAATTTGAACCCGCCTCGCAAAATGTTTAACGGCGACTTGTGGCAATTTTTAGAATTATCATAGTTATCAAGTATATACTCGTACCATATATAATTGTTAATTTTAGCGATTTTTTTATTGCTATAGAGAAAAAAGTTATACTTGCAAGTATGGCGACTTTTGAAGCGGTCCCCCGTGGCAACACTGACACATCAGCATAGGTTGTTCCTGACAGCGTGAAAGTTGTTGCACCGGACCATAGATGTAAAGTTGAGGGAGGAAGGAGAGATGGCGTCGTACGTATAGTAGAGTTACATTTTAGTGTCAGTGGCGTTTGAGAAATAGAAATTCATTGCTTGTACATAGTAGTACATAAGTCATGAGGACATCAACATGGCAAGAAACACAGACAAGGACCAACCACAGTTTAGGTAATACAAAGTACACATACATGCACTGAACGCTGAGCTCGTGTGGCGTAAAAAACTCTTCTTTCATTGTGATTTTAAAAAATTCCCATTTTTAGGGATTTCCGTCTCTGGCTGACGGTGCAGAAGAACTGGGAGAAGTTTTCTTTCTCTAAGGCGCTGCACTCTTTCTTCGTCATCTGCTGCGAGGAGGGCCGCACCTTCCGCCCGGACATGGAGGCGACGGCGGCGGACGCGGCGGCGGACGCGGCGGCGGACGCGGACAAGCCGCTGATACCAACGGGGCTGACGCAAATGCTCCATGAGCTGCACCGCCGCCAACAGCAGCTGCGCGCGGCGGACTGCCTGGACTGGCACCGCGGCTCCTACGTGGCCACCAGCACCGTCGACCGGGCCGTCCTGCACGAGCACCGGGTGGCCCCTCACCTGGTCGACGGGCCCCTGCGCAGCCCGGCGCAGACCAGGCAGCTGTTGGCCTTTTTGACAGACAGGATCTACTTCCCTGGGATCTGCGAGTCGCAGGACCTTCGCGGGCTCAAGGTGGACCTGGCGGAGATCGCCGAGGTGATGGTGGAGCTCGGCGCCGGGAAGAGGCACGGCGGGTCCGTGGAGAGGGCGGCGGCGGCGGCCTGCAGACACCTCCGCCCGCTGGCCAGCGCAAATCGCGCCGCTGTGGAGAAGGAGTCTAGAAGAATGCTGGAGACCATGTCCAGCAGTCGTCAGAAGAGGAGACAGGATTCCAGAAAGCAGCATCGGAATGAAGAAGGGGAAGAGAGGGAGGAGTCGCCACTGCCGCAATCACTCTCCACTCAGGTGACAGACCTGCTGCGCCAGGTGTCCTCCCTGTCGTCGTCTGAGTGCCGCTCCTACGCCGACGCCATTGTCCTGCACGACCTGAAGTCGCTGGCGGACCAGGCGGAGGAGGCATTTCTTCTCCGCCGCCCATCTAGACTGCGCCGGCTGCTGTGCCGAGCCTCTGCGCTGCTGGCGGATTCGTGCTCCCAGCCGCCGCTGCCGCCGCTCAACCTGGCGCTGCTGGAGTCTCCCGAGCTGGTCCTGCTGAGCCTGGTGCTGGCGGAGGGGAGCGATCGAACCTTCGGGTGGACAGAACCCGTCGTGCTCATCCAGCTGGACGAGAGGAGGAACCAGGCGGAGGTGGCGGCGGCCGCCAACACCGCCGCGGCCGCCTCCGAACACGAGGGACTGCTGCTGCGTGGCATCTCCCTCTTCGGTGCCACCTGGACCTCCAACAAGGAGGGCATCTTGCTGAACGAGGATGGAGGAGGGGGAGGAGGAGGCGAAGGCGAAGGCGAAGGCGAAGGCGAAGGCGAAGGCGAAGGCGGCGAGAGCTCCTCGCACTCCTCCTTGTTCCCGCTGGGCCGTGTTTGTCTGTCCGCGCTTCGTCCCAGCCGCATCCTGGGCCCCCTCCTGCACGTGGACCTGCCCCTGCTGGATCGCGGAGGGAGGCACCTAGGTCTGCTCAAGGTCCGGGCGCCCCGGGTGGCCGGACCGGGGTCGCAGCTCAGGACGAGGCTGGTCAAGTTCGTCATCGCGGAGGACGAAAATTGTGCTTAAGTTTTTTGTACAGTGTTCACAAAAGAATCAAAGGAGTAACAGGTACTACTTGTGTACAAAGTACTATGTACTGTACATACGTACTAAGGCAATAACAAAATCACTCTTCTCATGCAGCTGCTTGTTCCTTTACTTCTCTTTGAAACATTGAGCACTCTACGATAAAATTTATTGTTAACATCCTTTTTCCATTAATATTACGGGAAACGTTCTGTGAACAGCACAAGTTACATATTCACCAAGCTACCCCACACCACACAACACGGAAAAAGGCTTCAGCCAAGCCCTACTTAAAAAAAGAACGGGTGCAATACTTTTTCTTTAAATTTAGCTACACAAGAGTCGTCCCAACAGCAGACAAAAAATAATTCGATATGGATCAAGTTAAAACCGGTTGTTGTGTTGGAATGCATCTTCTGCTACTAGATAATAATATTTCCATTTTCGTCATCTTCCTTCTTTCATTTTTTCACTGGTTGATCTCCGGCAGCACGTAGCTGATGTCGTCCCACGGGTGGCGATACAGGCCCTGCTTCAGGCGCTTCTGGTCCAAGTAGTGGCCTGAGAAACGAAAATACAGTAAAAAGAGTGTTTGACGACGAGATGTGCTCCAAAAAATAGGTGCAGTAGTACTGCGTTCTGAGTTCATTCAGTGACGCTCTTGTTATGAGCATCACTTGTTTTATCTGACGGACTGGGGATTTTACCCCTCCCAGGGTGGTGAGACCAAAGCATCTTTGAAACATTATCCTGGGACCAAGTGAGTCACCCCTCCATGCCAGGAGGTGGCAAGGAGCAAGTATGCTATAGCTTAACTTGTTTGCATTTTGGCAGCCCTGTCACCTGTTTCAGATCTTGATACTCTGCCTAGGCAACACCGACTGGTTAGCACTCTTCATAGCAACCCCACAAAAAAAAAGGAAAAGTTCTCCTTCCTTTCCTTCTGTCCCATGGCAGTCACCCATCCAAGCACGAACCAGTCCCAATGTTGCTTAACTTCAGTGATCTCATGGGAACTGATGTGTCAACTTGGGCTAAGTAGTGCTAGATGCTAGTATTTACTTCGCCATGACCTTGTTGCCACCCATTCTGCTTTGCGACCCTTAGGATGAGAATCTGTGCTAGCTCAGAATCAATCCAAAATGACTGACCGATGAACCCGATGCTCCTTCCGAGGACGAATAGTCCGTTGAGCGTGCCGGTCTGCACGTAGGTCTCTGCCTCCTCCTTGGTGAAGCACCCGGAGTGCCTGAGGAGGTCGACGAAGCAGACGGCGATGCACCCGTCCACGTTCAGGATGAGGTTGGGCTTCTTCCTGGTGGTGACGCGCTCCACCTCCAGGGCGTAGTCCAGCAGCGGGGCGTGCGGGAAGTTGCCCTTGACGAACTCCTTGATGAGGGTGACGCGCATGTCCGGATTGTTGATCTGGGGACGTCACAGAGGGCAGGCAGGCGAGAATCGAGGATGAGAAACAGACCTGGCACCTGGAGGGCATCAGCCTCACTCAGCCACTTACCGACTTGACCCTGTGTCCGATGCCCATGATGAGCTGTCCCTTGGCCCTCATTTCGTTGACAAAGTCCTGGGCCCCGAGGGAGCGGTCGTAGGCGCCGGAGAACTGGCGCGCGGCGCCGTCGAGGGCGCCGCCGAAACGGTCGCCCTGTTCAGAAAAAAATGATAATGTGGCAGATCTACTCAAGCGCACGGTCTTCTTGCAACGACCAACTCACGATGGTGAGCAGTCCGGAGACGAGCGACGAGACGAGGTCCTTCCCGGCGCGGGCGCAGACGATGGTGTTGTGCGCCCCGGAGACGGCCGGGCCGTGGTCGGCCGTGATCATCAGGCACATCTCCAGGAACTTGCAGGCGTAGGGGGGCAGGCGGCGCTGGAACCAGAGCAGCGACAGAACGCCGCCGATGCCCATGTCCTGCTTGAACACCTCGGTGATGGGCATGCCGGCGTAGATCAGCTCCTGGCCCCGCTCGTCGCAGATGGAGGTCATGAACGAGGCCGGCTTGCGGATCAGACCCAGCTCCTGCGGGAGGTTGTCACAGCAGCTTGGAAATGTTGACGGTCGACGACAGACAGTCACAGCCACTAACTCACCCTGGCCCAGGCGTAGTCCATGGGCACGGCGGGCGGGGGGACCTCCACCTCCGGGACGACGACGCCCTTGGTCACCAGCTCGCCGAAGACCTTCCCGATGACCTCCCCGAGCTCGTCGAAGGAGTCAGGGACGTGAGCGCCTGCGGACGACAGGGCCGCGTTCTTGGCCGTGGCGGTCTCTGCGGCCGCGCCGGCGCTGGCGCCGGCGTGGCCGAACTGCACGTCCGTGGTGAACATGTCGGCGCACGTTCCGATGCACCAGGCCACCAGCGGCTTAGTGATTGTGCCGTTGCGGATGGCCTCGCACACCTTTTCCCGGAAAGGATTCCAATTAACTTTCAGTAATTATTTTTGTGTGTAATAATAATAATAATAATACCTTGTACTCTTCAGTTCCTCCGACTTCTCCTAGCAGCACAAGCATCTTAACATCCGGGTTGTCCTTTAATAATAACGAATTCCAAAGTAACTCATGTGCTTGACCACGGTTGCTTGGCAAAAACTCACATGGTATCTGAGCAGGTGGTCCATGAAGGTGGATACGGGATACTTGTCTCCTCCGATGGCGACACCTTCGAAGACCCCATTGGCTGTCTGGCTGATGATGTTGTTCAGCTCGTTACTCATGCCCCCAGACCTGGACACGTAGGCCACAGATCCGGGCCTGTACAGCTTGGAGTGGAGGATGTTGTCCATCATCCCGCCGGGGTTGCCGATCTTGAAGCAGCCCGGCTTGATCCCCCCCACGGTGGCTGGGCCTGTCATCATCAACACTTTAACACACAGTACATAGAAGCGTAGTCCTAACAAGTAATCCAGCTGACCGATGATGGTGACGCCCTTTCTGCCGGCTGCCTTGATGATCTTCCTGGTCATGTTTTCCGGGATTCCCTCGGCAATGATGGCGATCGACTTGATCTGTAGTAGAGAGACCAAGAAGACAACAATGCACAAGTGTCAACGCAACTTTACATGGAAAAAAGTTCTCGACTTGCTCCTACCTGAGGGTATTCCATGGCCTCTAGGGTGGAGTCATAGGCCGACCTGAGAGAGGCAAAGCTGACCATGACGTCGGCGTCCGGGTGCTTGGACATCGCGTCGGACATGTGCTTGTACACTGTGGAGCAAAAGGGACAAATGAGCAAGGTCATCATCAATAATTATTTTTGTAGTTGTCTGCGTGCTGGCAACACTAACGCTAGCCCTACCTGGGACGAGGACCTCCTTGTGCCCCCAGTAGAAGTTCTGCTTTGAGTCCCCTCCCACCATGGGGTAGACCATACAGGCCACGCTGGGCTGCTCTCGCTTGCACACGTAGTCGAAGTCCATCATGCCCTGCACGGCCCTGGTCTGCAGGCCCCAGATGATGGCCCTGGTCTTCTTCGTGAAGAGCGTGCCCGCGGCGACGGAGGAGGCGGAGGGTGCGGAGGAGGAGGCGGCGACGCCGTTGCTCACCTCTGGTTGTTGGATGTCTGAGGTTTTGCGAGACGGCGTCGGGCTGCGAGCAGCGCCGGCCTAATGAAGAATTAGTTGGGAGTAATTTAAAATATATAAAGTGATACATAAAAAAGTGTATGCTAAGCATTAAATTCTAGTAAATTATTTCTCCTCAAAAAAATGCCAGCTAATTTATAATTATGGCTTTCTCAAAAAACGAAGGCGAAACAAGCGATCTTTAAGACTAATGCCAACAAGAAAATTAATTCTCTCCACAAGCCGAATTGCAAATGCTAGATGTCCTCAAAAAAGGATGCCAAACAACTATTACGCATGCCAGAAGCTCCCTCAAAAATGGTACCAAACTTTTCTTTTGCAAATGCCAGATGCTATATTTTTTGGGCACTGAAAAATGTCAGCGGCAACACTGGCCAAAAAAAAGAAAGATGATTTACGATGATGTCTCATACTGTACCTTTGCTGCCTGTTTATTATTGGTCGACGTGGATTGGCGTGGGTTGGTTAGTGTGATGTGTGTGTGTGACGTGTGTTGGCGCCCGAGTTTAGTTAGCACGAATGTTGAGGGGGGGAGGAAAAAAAGGAATCCACAAGTCAGTATTAGTATACTGTACTATGCTGCTAAGTTGTGCCGCTGGTCCTCACTAAAAGTTTTGCATACTGTACTAGAACAATTTGTAACTAGAAGAAAAAAACAACCAAACACGCTTCCCTTGTTTTCCATGAGAAACCCAGAAGGTAAACGCACAAAGAATAGATAGTAAAGCGCCCAGGGACTTACTGCTTTTAAGGCATTCCAGAAGTATTCTGGATCCTCGCCCTTTTTTAGAACAAGAAAATATCTTTTTCTCATGCTTCACCGCTTGCGCAAGAAGCTTGCGCCGTAAAAAAAATCGAGCTAAAAGGAAGCATGTTGTACTGTAGTACTGTACAGTTGATCCTTCGATTTAGTAAAGAAAGTCAAGTCGGTAAGAAAATCCTTATTAACTTTTTAGCTCACATTATTTTCTAGGCCTTCTAGCCTAGCTTTCCAGCCTAGTAGAAAATATCAATGTGGCAAACTTTTTTTTTCCTGAATACCACCACCTTTACTGAATCGAAATTCGGCCGTACCGGTCCATTTGTACAGTCTTTACCACAACACACGGTCTGTGAGCAAGTCAGGTTGCGTACTGGCCTTTCTCCTTCAAGTAGGTGCTACAAGTTTCAGGAACGTTAGCGTCAAAAGGTTACTTCCTCCTCCTCCTCCTCCTCCTCCTCCTCCCCTTCCCCACTCACTCCCACTGCCGGGCGGTACCACGTGAGGTGCGTTATCGACTTATTCAGTTCATCCCAGTGGATGTCCACACCAGCCTTTCCGGAAGACAAAAAAAAGGAAGAAGAAATTTTGGGGACGTAGGACCATTGGCACCTCCCTAGTAAAGTACGTACTAGTATGTCACAAGACGCTACGGTCGAACCTGCTCAAGTGGGAATCAGGCAATTGGAAAACGCCTGTGCACTTGGAGAAAGACCATTCAAGAAGCAAGTTCGGATGAAGTGGAAATCCCAGACGTGTGCATGAATTTGCCTGCTCCCAACCTTTCCCGTACTAAGGTTGCTTACGACCCCCAACTTTCTAAGGAGAATGAGGACAATAAACTTAAAATATGTAGTACGGTACTTGAACTCACCGAGGTCGGGAGGAGGAAGTTCGCGGTGGTCTCCGAGACCGGCCTCTCCCCACTGGGTATCTCCTTCTTGCCGAGGGCCATCCCGACAATGGCCGTCATGTGAGTCTCGGGCCCGAAGACAAACAGCGGGATGGACAGGTTCTTGCCCACCTCCCTCATGACGCGGAGACCCTCCTGGTAGTTGGGTCCCGCCCGGCGAACAAAGATGCGGATGCCGTGCTCCTTCAGCCTCACCTGGAACTCCTCCAGGGCGCGCACGATGCCCTTGAAGGTGGCGGCCACGTTGGTGAAGTTGGCGATGCCCCCGCCGACGATCAGCACCTTCCCCTCGGCGTGCCTCTCCTTGGTCATCAGCCCGAGCAGCGTGCGGGCGTAGTCGTAGGTCTGCTGCTCCGAGGGCGCGCCGCTGTACTCCCCGTAGTTGGCCAGCTCGCCCGCCCCGCCGAGGGCGCACACCGTGTCAGAGTAGATGACGGAGGCGCCGCCGCCGGCCACCATGGTCCAGACGCGGCCGCGCGGGTTCAGGATGGTCAGCTTGAGGGAGGCTCCGGTCTTGGCGTCGATGTCGGCGATGTAGGCCTCCTCGGGGAAGGCGTCGCGGCCGAACGGCGGAGGGTAGTCCACGGCGCCCCAACGGCTGCGGCAGACGAACTCCGCAGTCGCGTCCAACTGTGGATCGATCAAACGTCACGTTTCACAGTTCGTAGACCACCCAACCAATATCGCTAGCGTAAATTTAGTGATGGGTTGCTCTAAGGTTTTCATATCACTTATATAGTGTTAGTACCCCACGGCTGGTGTTACAATAGTGAAAAAAATACCTTAGAGCAACCCAACCAATATTGGTTGGGCACTTGAAAGTCAGCACTGACGCTTGCCTTTGCGGCCAAGTCGAGGATGTAGACGTTCTGGTTGGTGATGACCAGCGGATTGATCTCCAGGTAGGTGAAGTGCAGCTCCACGTACTGCTTGTACAGACCCACGATGAAGTTGGCAGCGCGCCTGGAGAAGGTGTTTTTTTTAAGGAGGTGGGATAAAAACACCATATGTCCAATTAGTCTCAACTGCTTCTTTTCGTCGGACAGCCCTCCCAGCAGCTCCTTGGTGACGGCGGTCGCGTCCACAGAATCCTCCTTCTCCACCTCCACGATCTGAAGAAAGAGAACATGAAGTGTTTTTTTCCCCCTCCCAAAACTTTAATCTTCTCATCACCATCTTGTTGGCCTTTTCGTCGACGTCTCCGATGTCCACGCCGCCCTCGTGGGTGAACAGAATGACGTCGGAGTCGCGGGTGGAGTAGATGCACACGTACGCCTCATCGCTCTGAAAGTTCGTGAGTTGTTCCGTCTCTCTTGGACATTCATGTTGGTCTCTATGGTTTCCTACACACGTACTTTCCATCTTTCATATCCCCTCCCCCCCCCTCGTCTTAATGTCGTGTCAGGACAAGAGACATGTTGTAATGGCATTCTTGTCTTATTGCATCCTTGCGTTCGCAAGAGGGCGAAAGCAAGGCCATCACTACTAGAGCAAGCAAACTTGCGGGGTAAAGTTTTACACATGTATGTTAAAGAGGACATATTTAAAGGAGAAAAAACGCAAGCACTTTGCCCGAGTGCCAGATTTTTTCCTTCCCTTTCCCCACAAGTCTCATTTCACCTGTTCGTGAGCCACGAACGGCTCAATGATGAAGTTCCTAAGCTTGCCAGTTGCCTTCCCAACCTGTGGAAATAATAAGAGACAAAAATATTTTGCAACGCGCCGTTACCCAAATATAAAAAAAAAATGCACCTGACTTTTAAAAAAAAAAATACATGCACCAATTCCTCACCGTCTGATCTTTGCCCAATCTCTCCTGGATCCACGCCTTGGCCTCGTCGTAGTCCGCCTTCAC
>JAAUYM010053264.1_pt1 | contig 16376 bp, 6 predicted proteins | sample 7278001 | NCBI WGS metagenome assembly JAAUYM01 (sample SAMN14350224, study PRJNA611818) | marine sediment metagenome | isolation source: surface marine sediment (1.8m) | place: French Polynesia: Moorea | collected 2018-08
ACAACGTCACACTTAACTGACTTATACTTTTAAGCTAACGTAAAAATGAAAGGTCTACTACTACCACGATTAAAAAATAATGGGCACACTCAGAAAAGGCAAGGAGACAGACAAAACCCCATCAAACTCTTTTCTTGCCTGGTCGATGAGCTCTTCGAGCTTCAGCTTGACCTGCACCTCCTTCTCCGGGGTGATGACGGCGCCGGTCTCCGTCAGCGGAGTCCCGGGACGGGAGATGGAGGCCGTGGCGGCCTCGCAGGCCTGGACGGCGCTTTGGAGGACGGTTTTCTCTGCTTGGAGGCGGTTGTGGATGCTCTGAATAGTATAGGAAAACTCAGTTAACTGCGGGAACTTTTTTAGGGAACAGAATTTACTCGTAGTATTACAACCCTCTTAATACTCACCCTAAAGTTGTCGTACTCCTTCTGCAGGTCCTCCACTTCCTCCACCGGCCTGTCCAGACTCTGCCTGATCTGCGGCTCCAGCGACTCCAGGTTCCTGATGATGTTGTCCAGGGCGTCCTCGTACTCCTGGAACTTGGCCAGGGAGTCGTAGAGGCGGTTCTTGATCTGCGTCCCGGTCTGCAGCAGGGAGTTGTAGTTCTCCTGGTAGTTCTGGTGCTGCCGCTCCACCGTCGACTTGAGGTCCGGCCTCCTCCTGGAGTGCTTGGCCACCTGCGCGTGGCCCTTCTCCCTGACTGCGTCCAGGTTGGCCTGGAACGCCTTAATCTCCTCCATCAGCTTCTCGTGCTGCACGATCTGTTCCTGCGTCTGATCGCGCGTGGTGATGTATAGCGAGTTGTGCGCCATCAGCTGGAAGGACATCTGTAGCAGCCACTTCTCCGTCTCCTGCGCGGCACGTTGGTACTCGGACTGCTCAGAGATTTCGGACTCCAGCGAAGAGGCTATCGACGCGCAGAGCGACTCGAACTCGGCCAGCTCCGCCGTCAGCGCGTCGGCCGCCGCCAACAGGTCCCCGCCGTCCTCCCTGGCAGGCCTCGGAAGGTCGGCCGCCTCCGCCCTAGCCGCCTCCACCTCACCCTTCTTCTTCTGTACCTCGGCCGCCACGTCCTTGAAGCGGTCCAGCATCGTCTTCATCTCCCCGACCTCCCCGCCGCCGCTGCCGCTGCCTTCGTCCTCTCCTCCCTCCTGCGCCTCGGCCAGGACGGGCCTGGTGTCCGACACCCACGAGGCTACTCCGTCCAGGATTCCCCTGACATCTTGCCACCTCTGCTGGAGCCTCTGGAGCTCCGACAGCGCCTCGGAGGCCTCCACAGCCAGGGCGTCGTACCTCGCCTTCATCAGTTTGACCTCCTCCCTCATGGCGGCCACCTGCTTCTCCGGGGTGACTCCGGCAACGCCGGCAAAGGACTTGTTGACACAGTTGAGCAGGTGCTGCCCCTCCGTCATCCTGGCCGTAACGTCCTTCAGCTGTTCCACCCTCTCCGTCAGCCCTGCGGCGCCTTCGGCCACGGAGGAGGCGTCGTGGACGCTGCCGCTGGCCCGCGAGTGCCACTCGTCGAACTCCTCCGCGGCGCGGCGGAAGTCGGAGTGGTCCGACACCGACTTCTCAGTCTTGCTCAGCAGTGCCTGCAGCGTGGTGTACAGGTTGGCGTAGGCGGCCTGTGTGTGTGTGTGGAGAGTTCAGAGAAGTCAAAGTCAAATAAAGTACTTGTTATTCTAGCTGGGCAGTGTGACCGGACCTTGCAAAAATGCACAAAGTCTTCCCACCTTCCTACACATGCTTTGCGTATTGCGCATTTTTAAAACGCAAAAAAATTGCGATGAAAAAGTTATCTTTGTCAGACTTGCGCACTTTGCGGTCGATATCTGTCACAGTATCTACCTACTCCACCTACCTGCACGCTAACCGTCCGATCCCTGACCGGCGCGCAAGCGGAGTACTCCATCAGCACCTCGCACTTGTCGTTGAGCGCCTCCACGTCGTACTTCTGGCGATTGGCCTGGCGCAGCAGCTCGCGTCTCCTCTCAAGGTCGTCCGTATTCTTCTCGGTCAACCTGCCCTCGCGCTCAACCTTCTTGTGGAAATCGCCCATCCAGGACGTGACGTTGCCCAGGCAGTTGTCGAAGTCCTTCCAGGCGGTCACGCACTTGTCCAGGGTCTTCTTGGCCTGCTTGGCCTGGTTCCTCGCCTGGTCCCAGTCATATTTCAGCTGATGGTTCTCCTGGTTGACAATGTCCTTGCCTTCTTCGCCCGTCGTGTCCAAGACGGCGGCGCTGAACCGCAGGACGTTCTTGATCAGGTTGTCACCGTCCTTCACCAACTCGAGGAGTTCATCGAGTCTCTTCTGCTTCTTGAGAGCTTCCTCTCTGTCGCCGTGGGAGTCTCCGTTCTGCTGGAGCTCTAGCTTCAGTTTCCTGATCCAATCGGAGGCGTCGGCGTAGGCGTCCGCGTAGGCCTCGTGCGACTTGACCTGCTCGGCCAGAGACCCGATGTTCTTCTCCACCAACACGGTCAGGTCGTTGAAGCGCTGGATGCTCTCGGAGAAGCCCTTGTTCGGAATGTTGGGGTGGTCCCGCAGCTTCTGCTCCAGCTTCTCCACCGTCGGTTTGTGAGTCTCCAGGTCCTGCAGGATGGACCTGTTCTTCTCCAGGTTGGCCCTCTTCTCGCCCAGCGTGTTGAAGTAGGAGCTGTCGTACTGGGCCTTCCCTTCGGCCTCCTCGATCCACTCCATTAGCATTTTGTTGGACTTGTCGATGTCCCCGAGCAGGTCGAACCGGTTGCTCAGGTTTACCTTCACCTCGTGCATCTCCGCCATGAGTCTGTCGAAATCTTCCTTCACCGCCGCCGTCTCCTTCTCAATCACCTGCGCCCCCGAGGGTTCTGTGTTCATCACCACCCTCTCCTTCAGCTCGAGGACGTACCTCAGCTTGTTCTGCCCGCCTTCCATGGACTGCCTGACGTCCTTCAGCTCCTGCAGCTTAGAGCTGATGGCCTCGTGGGTGTTGTCGGCGTGCTTGCAGGCGTTCAGCTTCTCCCGGGTAGCGTCGACGAAGGACTGGCAGTCCTGCAGCAGCGCGTTGTGCTGGTGGTGCTCCTGGAAGAACATCTCCAACCGCCTCATCACGTCCTTGGACAGCGAGATCAGCGCCTGGTACTTCGTGGTGATCTGGGTGATGGCGTTCGAGACTCTGGAGTCTGCGCACGTCTGCAGTAGCACCTGACCCTTCTTGTTCAAGTTGTCCAGGTCTTTCTGCCAGTCGAAGATCTTCTGGAGTTCCACCTGGAAGTCCTCCAGCACTTTCCTCTTGTCCTGCAGATTGCTCTGGAACTTGTTGTAACCTTGGACGGTCTCCTGAGTCTTGTTGAGGTAGTCGATGGCTTCTTGGTGAAGCTCTTGGTAGTCGGTCCACCTGCTGATCCCTCCTTCGAGAACAACCTTCACCTTGCCTAGCTCCTCTGCAAACTGGTCGTACTCGTTCTGAAGAAAGGCGACCTCCTCCTCGACTATGTCCTTGTCGTCGCTGAGCGCGATGGAGCAGGCGTCAGCAGCCGTTCTGAGAGCTTCCTCCAGCTTCTTTTCTCCTTCCCCCTGTTCAGCCTCCAAAACGCGTAGCTGAGTGATCTTTGAGGCCAGAGACTCCTTGTCTCCTGTCGGCTCTGAGCACCGAGCCAGCCTCTCCTTGGCCTGCTTCAGCCAGTTCATGAAGTCGTGTCCGGCGCTCATAAACATCTCGTGCTTGTCCACCATCTCCTTCTCCCTGTCGTACAGCTTCTGTGCCTGTTTGGAAAGATTCTCGTACTTGGCCGTAATCTCCGTGACCGGTGTCTCGTCAACTCTGGAGGCCGCAGCGGCTGCCGTCGAGACCGTAGAGGCGGAGGACGCCACGACGCTCTGAATCATCGGCTCGAAGGCCTGGATGTCCTGCAGGATGCTGTTGGTCCTCCTCAGCGCGGCGGTCCTTTCGCTCACCGTCAAGGTGGAGATCCCGAGGGTGCTGCGCCTGGTGATCATTACGTGGCGGGTTTGAGACGCCTGCTGCAGCCTGCTCTCCCTCTCGGTGATCCACTCCTGCAGCTTGGACACGGACTGCTGGGTGTCCGACCACTGCAGCAAATCCGTCTCCACCGACACCTTGGCCATGGACATCTTCTTGACGAGCTTTTCCCAGTCGGCCTGAAGCTTCTTGACGGCCTCGTTGATCTTCTCGCGCCCGTCCGACCTGGTGTTCCGCACGGCCTTCTCTCCCCAGTCGATGGCCTCGTGCACGTACCTCTGGCCTTCGTCCTGGTTCTGGATGAGTCCGCGGAGCTTGTCCAGCTGCCCGTGCAGGTCTTCCCTGGTTTTACCCTCCGTGACGGAGTTGCTGCGGATGGTGCTCCAGGCTAGCTCCATCCAGTCCCTGGCGGCGTTCAGGTTGACGTCAAACTCGTAGTGCTGATCGTAGTGGTTTGTCACCTTGTGCAGCACCTCGGTTGCGAACTTGCACACATTCTCGTACTTGGCGCACGTCTCCTTCTGCTGGGTGGCTACGTTCGCCTGAAGACAGGAGTCCTTCATCTGGTGGGCCATTGCGTTGTACTTCTCGATGTCATCCTCTCCCTTCTTCAGCTTCTTGTGGAGCTCTTTCACGTCCCTGACGGCCTTTTCCTTCTCGTCCAGGGTGGCGAGCAAGCAGGTCTTGGCAGCCTTGAGGTTAATGTCGGCCTGCTGCATCCAGTCGCCGAGTCTCTCGGTCTCATCCTTGAAGTCCGAGAAGATGCTCATGACTTTTCCCATCTGCTCCCTCTGGTCCTTGATGTCGTTAAAAAGGGTGTTGAAACTGTCTATCATCTTGGTGATGTCGTCCCTTACTTCCTGCTGTCCGCTCGCGTTCTTCAGCGACTTGAGCAGGACGTCGCCCGTCTGCTGCATCTGCTCCACGAGGATCTGTCCCTGCGCTTCCTTGTTCAGCAGGTGATCCAAGGCCTGGGTGACGGCCTCGACGTAGTTCTTGTCGTTGGGAGACCTCTGTTTCATGGTGTGTAGCTTGTCCCTGCACCTCTGCAGGTACTGCTCCAGGCTCTCCTGCGCCACCCTAAAGGTCTTGTAGTCCTTGTGCTGCGACTCGTAGTCCACCAGCTTTCCGCGCACCGTCGAGAGCAGCTTCTCGAACCTGTCGCAGAGGGCGACGGCATTTCCGGTGGACTGGTTGTTGTATCCGTGCGACTGCATCTGGAGCGTCCTGGTCTTGACCTGGTCGACCTCGACCTTTTCTACCTTCAACTTTTCCTCCAACGGCTTCAGCTTCTCGATCTGCGCCCTCCGGTCTCCCCCGACCGTCTCTTCAGAATCGATCTCTTCGAGTGCGTAGTCGACGGCGTCCAGCGTCTTGGTCAGCTGCTCCACCTGCTCGAGGTATCCGGACCACTTGTGCACGGAGTCGTCCATCGACAACTTGAACTCGGCCATCTTGGAGACCAAGTCGTTCCAGCCGGACTGAAGGTTGGTGATTTCGGCCTTGATTTTGTCGTGTCCCTCGGTGAACGTGTTGGCCAGCACCGACTGAGCCAGCTCGACGGTGGCCTGTACCTTGCCAAAACCTTCCTCCTTTGTCAGGATCAGGTCGTTCACCGCTCTCATCTTTGCGTTCACATCCTCCTGGGTAGACATGTTCATCTCGGCAATCCTCGCAAGATTGCTGGCGCTGTCCAGGATCCACTGCTGGCAGTCGCCCAGGGAGACCTCGTAGTCCCTGTGTTCCTTGACCAGCTTTTGCCACTTGGCCACCAGGTCCTTGACCTTCAAATTTATGTGCTGGTACTTGACCGACAGCTCCGTCAGCTGTCCCTGCCTGGCCCCTTGCTGGACGCCCTTGCTCAGCTGCTGTGCGCGGTCCGTCACCGCGTCTATCTCTATCTCCTTGGCCCTCACCTGGCCCTGCAGAGACTTTAGCACCTCCAGTTGCTCTTCCTTCTCTGGCAGCGTCGACTTCAGGTCGAACGTGTGCAGCTGTGTGTCCGTCTCTCGCAGCCAGTTGAGGCAGCCGTCCCGGATGTTCTCGAAGTCGCCCCACTGCCTGATCTTTCCCTCTAGCCCCTCCACGTACAGAGCCAGGGTGGAGACCAGGTTCTGCCAGTCCTGGGTGGAGGCGTCGATCTGGGTGCGAATATTGACTTGGCCGGATGCGACCGTCCCGGGGATGACCTTCTCCCCGAGAGTCCTTACTGCGGTGGTCCGGAACTCCTCCTCCGGCAGTGTGAGCTGCAGCCCCTTGAGCCTCTCCAGGTTGGCGTGCAGGCTGAGCCTGTCCAGCCCGGTGTCCCCCCACATCTCGACGGTGTTGAGGGTGGCGTTCATCCATTCGCTGGCGTCCATGACGGCCTTGGTGAACTGGTGGTGGTCGCCCACGATGGCTTCGTACCTCTCCACGTGGGCCTGGGCCCTGGACAAAAGCGCGGAGTGCTTCTCCTTGGCGGAGGCGATGAATGCGCTCGTCTTGTCCGACTGTTCCGGGAGAAAAGCCGTCTTCTCCACGAGGTCGTCCAAAACCGGTTTCTGGCTTTTAATGTCCTGAAATATATAGGCATAGCCATGTTGACTCTCGCATTGAAAAGGGCATCCCATGCAAATGTTGGACAGTGGTCCAACGGTCTGGCCTGCAACATTGTAACAAGAGAGGAGGATGGAAAGCGACAGAGAGGATATTAGCCTATGTGGCACTGTATAGATAGATCTAGTTATGTAAATTTCTAGTGTATCGTTGGTTGGCATCCTTGATACTGCTATAGCTACGTCTGTTGCTGTGGCAGCTTACAGACGTCCGAAATTTAATTTCAGTCAGTTAATCTGACCTGCAGGACGTTCCTGTAGACCTGCAGCTGTCCCTTCTTCTCGTCCAGGGTGGTTTTCAGGGCGATGTCACCCTTCAGCTGCTCCTGCGCCTCCTGCAGCCACCTGGAGAAGGCCGCGCTGCTCTCCTCGAATCCCTCCCACCTGCTCAGCCTGGCCTGCAGTTCCCTCTCCATCCTGGCAATCCTGTCGTAGAGCGAGTCCGCCGCCTGCTGGCAGTCGGCCAACTGCGCCCTCACGGCGTCTCTGCCCTCCGGCGCCGTTGACGCCGACAGCTGCTCTCCGGCCTCCGTGGCGGCGTTTAGCTGCAGCGCCGTGGCGTGGCGCCCGGCAGACAGAGCCTCCACGGCCGCCAGGGCTCGGCCGATCTCGTCCCGGTTGCCGCCGCCCTGTCCCTGTCCCTGTCCTTGGCCGGCGCACTGCTGGAACTGCTCCTCCACCCGAGAGAGCAGCCCGCAGAAGGATTGGTATTTTTCGTCGTAGTTCTTGTGGGTGGACACCGCGGCGGAACACTTCTTCAGCACCTCCTGAAAGTACATTTCAGTTTTGCTGATGTAGAAGTTAAAAGGATAAATCTTAAAGTAAGTGGGGGCAGCTTCAACTTACCTTGATGGTTACTTGAATGGCGTGGTATCTGGAGGTAACCTGTTGGACATTCATTGAGATCCGTGTCTCGCTGCTCAGGTGGGAGACGTCGGAACCCTCCTCTGAAAACTGCTCCGAATCGTTGTCAGACTGGCGGAGGTTGAACATCACGGACTGTGGTCAAGGGAAATTTTGCTGGTTACAGTGTTTACAAACTTACAGTGCATTTGTGTTACAAATTTAAAACTTACCTGTTCAAGCTGATCTGCAAGAGAAATATATTCTTGGATTGAACCGTTCCACGATTCCACAATGCGCTGGAAATCCTGTCCAAGAAAAAAAGAAGTCAATTAATTACGTACACCTGAATAATTGCCCTGATCGTTAATTACCTGGAATCGATCCAACTGCTCCTGCTTCTCCTCCAGGGATCCCCTCATCCCGTAGCTCTTGAGGGTGTTCTCGCTCTCCGTCAGCCAGCCGATGATCTTGTCGAACTGGTTCTCGTACTCGATCCACTGGGTGATGCGACCCTTCAGCCCTTGGACCACGTCGACAAAGGACGCGTTCAGCTTGTCGAAGTCGTACCTGTAAAAGTTTAATTTCAATTAAGAGTGACAGCCACCAGCCAGCCTTTCTCACGCTCACTTGATGTTCCCGAGGTCCCTCTCCATGGCCTCTTTAGCCCTCTGAGGGAGCTTGTTCTCGCTGATGGCCGCGACGTGTTTGCCGAGGCCGTCGATGGCGTTCTTCCCCTCGGGCATGGAGCCTTGCAGTCTGGACACCTTGTCCAGCCTGGACTCCACCGTGGCCCTGTTCCCGGAGTAGTCCGTGTACACCTGCAGCTTGTTCCACATCTGCTTGCTCCAGTCCAGGTGATGCTTCTGCAAGTCCTGGTACTGCTGCACGCAGTCCACAGTCTCCTCCACGGAGGCCACGGCGGAGCGCATCCTCTCAACCAGGTCGCCGTAGCGCTCATTCAAACTGTCGATGTCAGCCTGTAGTGGCAGAAGACAAGTTCAGCATTATTAATCTCTTATACTACAACATATCCATCATACGTATTAGTACAGTTACATCCAAATGATACAAGTGCTTGCCTGTATCTCCGCTGCGTCGGCGTGAACGTTGGCCTGCACCACCGCGGCGCCCTTCTCGTTCACCGCCTCCACCACCCTCTTGTGCGACTCCGCGTCAGCCAGGTCCGACCTCAACTTGTACAGCCTCGACCGGGCCTCCTGCAGCGACAGCCAGTTTACCCCGGAGACGTCCTCGCCTCCGGCCTCGGCGCCGTCCAGCCACTGGTTGGCCTGCTCGAGGACGTCCCTGTACAGCGCCCACGTTTGGTTCTGCTGGTCCTGCTTCTTGCGCAGCCCTTCCTCCCTCTCCACCAGCTCGTCATAGCGGTCTCGATGGTCCTTCAGCTGCTTGCGGATGGCGTCCCTTCCCGGTCCGCTGGTGTCCGCGAACAGCCTCTCGCCCAGGAGGCTCACGTTGTTCACCTTGGATGGCATCTGCTCCATCAGGGTAGCTATAAGCTGGAGCCGCTCCGACTTCTTGTCCTGATTGGCGTCCCTGGCGGCGGCGTCCATCTCTTCCTCCACCTGCTTCAGCTTGACGTCCGCATCTCTCAGGCGGTCGTCAAAGTTCTGGTGCTCCTCAACCAGGCCCTGCCACTTGGCAACCACCTCCTTGCTTAGCACGTGCAGCAGCTGGTAGCGGTTGCTGGCCTGGGTGATGGCCGGCTTCAGGTGGTCTGCTCCAGTGTTCTGGAGCAGGATGTGAGACTGATTCACAAAGTCGTCGATGATCTTCTCGTAGTTGATTACGTCCTGACGCTTTTCGTTCAAGTGTTCCAGCTTCTGCTTCTTTTCTTCCAGACTTCCTTCCAGGGTCTGGTTCCTGAAGATTCCCTCGTGCATCTTAAACCACTCAGAGTGCTTGAGAACATCGTCGTTGAACTGCTTCCACTGCCCCTCGGCCTTTTCAATGTTGATGTCAATGTCGTCAATGAGTGCCACGTGGGTGCTCCAGCTCTCCTTTAGCTCCTGGAGCTCCTTCTTCAGCCTCTGCGATCCCTTCGGCGAGGTGCTCTTGCACACGGACGCGCAGAAGCGCTCCAACTCTCTCAGCTTCGCGTCTCCCAGTTCTCTGTTCTCCTTCAGCTCTCTCAACACCGAAGTCTTCTTCTCCAGCTCCTTCTTGTCTCCGGAGACGTCGGAACACTGCGATAGCAGTTCCGTCTGAGCGGAGGCGAAGTCCGCGAAGGACTTGAGAACCCCGACGTAGTTGGTGTGCTCCTCCACGCAGGAGTGCAGCTTGTCTATGAGGTCCTTGGACTTGAGGCCGATGTTGTGGAAGAGCGCCTTAATGGAGTTGATGTAGACGATCAGGGAGTCGTCCTGGGTCTGGCTGACGAGGTCCTGGGCCTTGTTGCACACGGCGTCCACCAGCGAGTTATGGGAGGTGATCTCCTGGTGGACGATCCTGTGGTTCTGGAGCTGACCCTTCTTCTCCTCCAGTGACGCCCTCAGCTCCGTGTGCTCTTGCATCGCGGCCTCAATGTCTCTCAGCCACTTGGTCAGCTGCTCCTGCAGACTGGTGAAGTCGGCAAACTGCTGGAGGCAGGAGTCCAGCTTGTTCAGGGCGTTCTGGAGGTCGTCGCTCAGTTGCTCCCAGGAGCTTCGGAGCGATGCAAGTTGGTTTCTGATGACCTCCTTACCGTCCGGAGAAGTGTGGGAGTAGAGGCGCTCTCCCAACTCCATGATCGACTCGAACTTGGCGCACTCGTTGGTCCGCATGTCCTCTAGCTCCTCCACGTTGTTTCTCCGTTCCTGGAGGACTTTTAGTTCTCCGACCACTTCGCCGAACTTTGCAAGGTCTTCACTGATGGCCTTGATCCACGTGCCGAATTCTTGGAGCTGATCGATGAAAGACTGGTGTTCCTTGACAAAGGCCTCATACTTTGCTTGGAACTCCTTGATTGTCTTGATGACGAGGTTGTACCTGTTGCCAAGCTGTGACACCTGGGCTGGAATCTCTGAATCCTGATCAACCTTGCTGGCTGCATCCGTTATTTTTGCCAGCCTTTCTCCTTTCGAGTCGACCTCTCGCAGAAGTTCTCTAAGCTGGTGATAGTACTTCTGCTTCGCTGGAACGTCCTTCTTCATGGTGTGGTCCTTGACCACGAGCTCCTTCGCCACCAGCCACTCGCCGAACAGCTCCATCTCCCTCTGCAGGTCTTCCAGCTGTCCCGTGAGAGCCTGGAGCTGCTCCTGATAGTTGTGCGCTCTCTTCTGGTGGTTCTGCCAAGCGTTGGAGACGTCCTCCATCTCTTGTTCCAAGGCAGCGTGCTCCGACGGATCCGTGCTGGCCAGAACACCTTTCTGCAGCTCGCCACACCTTGCCAGCAACCTTTCATTTCCGCGTCCGGCCTCCAGGAGAGTCTTGACGTCTTCTACGCGTTTTGCCACCTCTCCAGGTTCGACGGGCGTGATCATCAGCATCTCCAGGTCTTTCTCTGCGTTAGCGATGGAGTCTTTGCACTTTTCCAGAGCAGCCGTGTACGTTTCGTGGTCGGAAAGTTGCTTCTGGATGGCGTCGAGCTTCTTTGCGATCTTGTCCTTGAGCTTCTCGTAGTCTGCAGAAGCCTGTGACATCTTTTTTGTTGCCTCGGCGCTGTTCAGGGGCTTTGCCTGTTCCCCAAGATTGTTCACGATGGCCGCGTGCGAGAGGATGTCCTGCTGAATCCCCTTGCATCTCTGCAGGGTCGTCTTCTTGTCCGCCAGGGAAGTCATCTTAGGCAGCTCCTTGTCCACAGAGGCCTCTGTGGTTTCCATCCACTTGCTCACTTGCTCGTGATTCTCTTCGAAAGATCTCCACCTGAGGGCGACGGCGTCCACCGCCTTCTGCACGTACGTCATGTAGTCGATGTGGTTTTCCCAGCTGTCTCTCATGTCCCTGATGTGGGAGCGGATGCTGTCCCGGTCTTTGGGGGCGATGTAGGCAAAGAGGTTCTCGCCGGACTCGATGGCCTTCTCCAGCAACTCGTGACCCGTCGTCTTGTCCTTCATCAGGCCGTCGAGCTCCTCGAGCTTGGCCTGGGAGATGGGCTTGTTGGAGCTTTTGCCGAGCTTCTCAAACTCCTGCAGTTTTTTCTTGGATTCGGCCAGCCAGGCTTCGAACGCCCGGATTGCGTCACTCTGCGTCTCCTGTCCGGCGAACAGAGTGTTCAGCTTCTCCAACTGCTCCGCCAGAGCCGCCTTGGTGCTGTCGAACCTCTTCCTGAGTTGGTCCGTCTGGTGGCTGATCCTGGTCTCGGGAGACTCCTGGCAGATGGATCCAGCCACGGCGTCCACCTCGTCTACCTCAGCCTCCTTGCTCCCGAGCGCCGTCTCCATCTCCCTCAGCTTCTCGGAGACCTCCTTGAAGTTGCCGATCTCCACCGGGTTCACTAGCTGCTGCCTGAACTCTTCCTCCGCGTCCTTGAGCCAGGACGCCAGGTTCTCGGTGCCGCTCTCATACTTCTTCCACAGGTCGAGGAGCTCCGCCAGCTTCTTCTCGGCGTCCCTCGCGTCCTGCAGCAGAGCTGCCTTCTCGTCCGACAGCCCCTTCACGGACTTCTCGATCTCTGGGACTTTGTCAGGTTCGGCGACTTTCACCATTATCTCGGCGCATTGCGCGAGAGACGCCTTCTGGTGGGGCTTCTTTCCGCCCAGCTGTTCAACGACTTCCTGGATGGTGTCTAACTTCGACTCCAGGCTGAACTTGTCGCTCCCGGGCTCGGGCTTGCACCAGGAGATTTTGTCCCTGCTCGACTGCAGCCGCTTCATCTCATCCTGGAGCTGCTCCACGTAGTGCTTCTCCAGGATCCCGTAGAGCGTCGAGTTCGTCTTCCCCACCTGGGAGCTGACGTTTTCGTACCTCTTCTCCAGGTTGGCCAACTCCTTGAGGAGAACGTTCGTGTCCGCGGACCCGTAGCGCTTCTTAATGTCCCGGATCTTTCCGTCGACTTCGGACAACTTGGTCTCGCACCTGTCCACCTCGTCCAGGATGTCCTTGGAAGCCCGCCACCTGGCCAAGATGGCCTCGTCGTCTCCGGAAGTGTCGTCGCACTTTATCGACTGCTCCCTCAGTTTGGACAGTGTGTCGAGCACCTCCTTCATGGCATCTCTGACGCTTTTGGTGTCCGCTCCCAGATCGCCAAGGGTGTCTGAAAGCTCCTTGGACGCGGCTTCGGCCTCCCGGAGGTCGTCGTCGATGGCGGAGGAGATTTCGCTGAAGACTGAAGGCGGCAGATCCTTGTTCATGTTTTGCAGCTGGACAATCTTCTGCTTGATGCCCTTCTTCATGTTGAGATAGGCGGGAAGCTCGTTGGTGTACTTGCTCAGCTTGATCCTGGCCAGCTCGGCATCCGCCACGTTCCCCAGCGCCTCCTGCATGCCGCTCTTGGCGTCCGCGATCCAGTTGGCCAACTCGTCCTGACTCTGTTGCAGCTGCCGCCAGACGACCAGCTGGGACTCCAGCTCGCTCAGCTTGGACTTGAGGTGCACCCCGAGAAAGGTCAGCCTCTGCTGCACGTCCTGTAGCTCGTTCTTGAGCGGTGACGCGTCAAAGGCCGGGACTGTCTGCAGCTCCTGGACCAACTGGGTCATCTTCTTGTAATACGCTTCAAAGGGATGCCTCAGCTTCTTCAGCAGGTCCAGGCCCTTCTTGCACAGGTCCGCCATCTTTGCCACGTCGTTCGGTCCCCTGACAGAGGATGCCTCGCAGACGGTGTCGTAGGTGTCCTGGGCCTGACTCAGCTGTGCGTCAATCCCCTGCTTCATCTCGATGCACTTCTCCCACATCAACAGGAGAGACTGGGACTTGGCCTGCTGCTCTTGCAACAAGCTAGTCACCTTGTCCCACTTGGAGGTGGCCTCGGACAGTGCGTCTTGTACGACCTTGACCTGGGACGGGTCTGCCGTCATTAACTCCTTTCCGATCGCCCCGTAGTCGTCCTTCAGCGCGCTCTTTTCGTTGCATTCCTTGTTGACTTCGGTTACCTCTTCAGAAGCTACTCTCAGAGCGTCAAGTGTGTTTTCCTTCACGTTAATTTTCTGAACCTTTTGGAGGATCGTCTGGAGCCAGTCTGCGAGTCGCTGCTCTGCCTGCCTGAACTCCTCCCACTTGTCGTCCAGCTCCTGCATCTGCTGCTCCTTGTCCCTCACCAGATCCTTGAGAGTGACTATCTTCTGAAGGATGTCGGCAACCAGGAGGAGGATGCTCATCGGCTTTCCGCCCTGGATGACGTAGGTCTTGCTCTTGGCCGCCATCTGCTCGTCGTCTGACCCCTCTGCCTTCCGAGTCTGGCAGTGCCTGGCCAGGTTGTCCAGCTCAGCGGAAGCGGATTCCAGCTCTCCGCCCGACGTCTGCCCGTTCTCTATGGTCTGCTGCAGGTGGCGGAGGCTGGCCACCGAGTCCGCGTGCCACGTCCAGAAGGAGGACCACCGCTTCAGGGCCTGCTTTTTGTCGCTCAGCAGCACCCCGAGGTCGTTGTACTTCTTCTCCATGTCCCTCAGTGTCTGCGAGGTGGCGGCGGAGGGGCCCTTCTCGGCCATTTCCTTCTTGATCTTGCCCAGAGCAGCCTTCTTGTCCTCATGTTGCTGGGCGAGGTCGTGGCACGTCTCTAGGCTAACGTCGATCTTGTCCGACGGAACCTCGTTGAGGGCATTGGTGCGCGAGCTGAAGTCCTTGAGCCAGTTGCGAAACCCGTCCAGCTTGGCCTGGAAGTCCTGTTGCACCAGGATGGCGTCAGAGAGCTCGTTTCCCCTCTTGCGAGACTCGTCGGACAAGCTAGACAGCCTCTCCCTCAGCGAGGACACGTTGGCTCGCAGGTCTCCGGCGCTTTCCTGCGTAAGGTTGGGTGCCACCACGTCGCACTCCTTGGCCAGGTCGAGGAGCTTGGACTGCTTCTGAGTGATTTCGTTGTTCAGCTCCTTCACGGCTTCAAGGTTCTTGTTGAGGAGGGTGCCGTCCAGACTTTTCGTCTCCAGCGGAGTCTCGACCAGCTTCTCCTTCTCGTCCATCCAGTCCTTGAGATCGTTGTAGGACGTCTCCAGGTCTCTCCAGGACGCCACCAGCTGCGCCATCTTCTGCGTCCACTGGTCGGAGGTGGTCTTCACCGCCTTCCATCTCGACATGAGCGCGTCAACCTCCTCGACCACAGAGGTGTTGCAAGAGATCTTATTTCCCTTCTGACACGCCTCCTTGATGGCCTCATTCATGGTGTCGACCTCGCGACCGAACTCCTCCAGCGACTTTAGCTCCTTCCTGGCATCTTCCAGGGTGGCCGGGCGCGACAGGCCCATGGCGACCTTGACTTCCGCCTTCTCCAGCCACGGCCTGACCCTGTTTAGGTCGTCCTGGTATTCCTGCCAGTGCTCCAGGTCCCTGGCCACGTTGGTGCTGTGCTGGTCCACGTCGCTGTTCAGAGCTTCGACGTCCCTCTTGACGCCTGTCACCTCCTCCTTCAGCCCGGCGGCGTCCCCGTAGAGAGCTTCGGCGTCTCTCTCCAGACTTTCTAATCGCTTCATCTTATGCTTGACGTCTCCCTGGAGTTCCTTTGTCATCTTGACTCTGTCTTCCGGAGAGACATCGATGGTGAGGATCTGGTTCAGCTTGGTCCTGGCGTGCCCGACCCAGTTCTTGAGCTCACCCAGGTTCTCGTTGAAGTCGGACCACTTGATGTTCAGGTCTTCCAGATGCTTTATTTTCTCGTCGCATTCCTCCAGAAGATTGTTCAGCTTCTTTTGCATATCGGCCATCTGGGAAAAAAAGCAAAATGTGTTAAAACACGCCACCAACGTCAAGGTAAAAAAAAAACTTCTTTTAAAACTCACCTCTTTCTCTAGCTCGGCCTGTTGCTTCTCTCCGGCCACGGAGTTGAGTGTCTCCGCCAGCTCCCTCATCTTCCCCAGCACCTCGTCGGTGGCTCTGCGGAGCTCGTCCTTGACCTCCTGCTTCCGCCTGAGGTCCTCCCTTACGTCGGCCTGGGTCTCCCTGGGCATGACTCGCGCCAGCTCCGCCTCAGTCTCCTCCATCAACCCGACCACCCGCGCCCGGTTCTCCTTGTACTCGCGCCAGGCCGCCAGGTGCTCCCTCAAGACCTTGAGTCGCTCCGTGGCGCCGGCGTAGGCGTCTGTCCAGCCGCGCTCCAGGCCGCGCACGTCCTCAGACAGAAACTCCGGGCAGTTGACGTCCCTCTGCAGGTCCTTGCCGCGCTGCAGCAGGGCCAGCACCTGCGGCCTGTGGAGGTCCAGCTGTCGGAGGACCTCCTCCTGGCGCAGGACGAGGACCTCCACGGCTTCCTCGGTGTCGGGGAACTTGTCGTCGCAACTCTCTCGCTGCAGGTCGTCGAGGACGCCGAGAACCTAACAATCGTGGGATAATAATTAGGCTGAGATAGTCGGACACCTGGTGTATTTTTAGGTATGACTAATTTCTTTTAAGTCAAATTTTCCTTTCCTCCTAACCATTATACCCTGGTTAGGAAAAGACATACAACGTGGGTTTTTTTCACCAAAATTTTGCACAATAAAAAGAATCTACCTTGGCAGCCTCCTCTCTGAAGGCGTAGCTGCGAGAGTAGACGTCGATCTTCTGCATGGTCACCTCGATGACCGGGATCATGCTCTTGTAGCGAGTGATGAGCCCCTCCAGGCGCTTCTGCTCGCTCAGCCCGGAGTCGTCGGCCCGGTGGCTCACCAGCTGGTCCAGCTTCTGCACCAGCCACTTCATGTCCTCCCGCCTGCTGTCGACGTCTCGGCAAAGTTGCTGCAAAAGCATAAGAGGAATTTTTTGGTAGTAAAAAAGAAGCTGACGTTGACGAGTGCCAGCAGCCCTCTCTACCTGGAAGGCTTCCTTCTCCTTCTCGAAGTCGTCCACGGTGGAGATGACCTTGAACATCCTGGCCAAGCTCTCGTCGACCGAGTCCATCCACCTGACCATCTCGCTG
>JAAUYM010113483.1_pt1 | contig 16372 bp, 17 predicted proteins | sample 7278001 | NCBI WGS metagenome assembly JAAUYM01 (sample SAMN14350224, study PRJNA611818) | marine sediment metagenome | isolation source: surface marine sediment (1.8m) | place: French Polynesia: Moorea | collected 2018-08
CCCCCAAAAAAAACAGGGACCGCAAACTGCAGACAATCGCCGTGGCTCTGTACATGTACCTATTTCTCCTGCTCCCCGGGCTGACCGTCTACGCCTGCTACCAGCTCTACTTTTACTCGGACTACGCCTGGGTGGCCGTGCTCTATGTGGCGTGGGTCATCTGGGATATCGACGTGGGGGAGACCGGAGGCAGGAAAAAGGGGCAAGGACCTGCGGTTAAAATTGCGGTTAAAATTTGGCGAAAATGTCAGGAACAAAATCGAATATCCTTATTTATCCGAAAAGAAGTCAAACACCGTATAATTTGTAAAAGTTTCTTCGTGCTTTATTAGCTTTGCATTCAGGAAGGTACTAAAATTAATATTGCATTATATTTGTTTGTATATCCACACAGGCTCATAAGGCATTGGAAACTGTGGGATTACTTCAGGGACTACTTCCCAGTCAAGCTGGTAAAAACAGCAGACCTGGATCCAAATCAGACTTACCTGCTGGGATGTCACCCACATGGTATTCTCTGTTTTGGAGCCTTCAGTGCCTTCTCCACTGATGCCCTTGGCTTCAAGGAGCTCTTTCCTGGTATCTTCCCCAGGATCTTGACACTGAAACAACAATTCTGGCTGCCAGGGTGCAGGGAGTTGATTGCATCCGCTGGTCTGTGCTCTGCCTCAAAGAGAGGAATGCAGGCTCTCTTGAGGTAACACTACAATTAATTTATGTGTAGCTATGTTGAAACATTAAACCCAAGTAGGGGACTAAAAAATATAAATTTACTTGAATTAATTAGTTTAAAAAAATACATGTTTTTTCTCACCTAGACAGCCCAAAGGAACAGCAGCAATACTCATAGTTGGAGGTGCATCTGAGGCATACAACTCAGATCCTCATGAGATCAAGCTCGTCCTGAACAGGAGAAAAGGCTTTATCAAGCTTGCCCTCCAGCATGGCAGGCCTCTGGTGCCAGTCTTCTCCTTTGGTGAGGCCTTCCTGTATGACCAGGTCCACAATCCATCTGGATCCAAGCTGAGGAAGTTCCAGGAGTGGTACGAGTGGCTTTTTGCCTACCCACTTCCAATCATTTACGGGAGAGGGCTCTTCCAGTACAACCTTGGGTATGTGCCCTACAGAAGGCCCGTTACCGTTGTTGTTGGAAAGCCCATCAAGGTGGACAAAATAGCGAACCCTACAGTGGAGGACATCACCAAGATGCATGCGACGTATGTCCAGGCACTGAAGGACCTTTACGAAGAGCACAACCCCACCTACGGTGATCCTAACATAAAGTTGACGGTAGTCTAAATTAAACAAACGACCGTAGAATTTATTGTATGGAAATACATAGCACACATCTTCAAGAAGTCAAATATACCATTAATTTGTGGGAATTCTCTACCTCAGAAATAAAAATAGCTTCGTGTTTGTAGTAAATTTATTTCATGGAAACACGACATGTGTCACCATCGCCACCAATGCGATGGAATTGGATGCCTAGGAGTACGCGCATCACATTTCCCCCCCAAAGTTTCCATTGGGCTGTAGATGCTGTGTTCCTCCTCACGATGCACCTAGCTCTATGTACGCGAACACTAAGTTCGCCTAGTTGATGCATGCACCAAAACTGGATCTTGTCTCTACCTCCGCTTCCTCCTCCTCGTCGTCTTTGCGAAATCTGCCATGTATATGGGAAGGAAAATCAGGTTTTGTCTCCTCCCTCTCATCCAATACATGGAATTCTCTCCTTTGGGGTCATTGCTGCCTTCTCCATGGATGCACTCAACTTCAATGAGCTCTTTCCAGGCATCTTCTCATGAGTCCTGACCATAAGGCAACAGTTTTGGCTCCCAGGGACAAGGGAGTTGATTGCTGCTGTAGGATTAGCCTCTGCTTCAAAGAGAGGAATGCAAGTGCTTTTAAGGTACTACTGTAGGTACAGTACATGTACATACATATGCACTGCAGACACATCATTTGTATTTCCTCAAATATGGTCTTCTTGTACATGCTTTATGCAGAGAGAGAAAGGGAACAGCTGCAGTGCTCATCATTGGAGGAGCTTCTGAAGCCCATACAACTGAGATCCCGATAAGATCACACTGGTCTTGAACAGGAGGAAAGGATTCATAAAGCTGGCAATCCAGCATGGAAGGCCTCTGGTGCCAGTCTTTTCCTATGGCGAGGCCTTTGTCTACAAGCAAGTCCCAAACCCACCAGGGTCCAGACTGAGAAGGTTCCAGAACTGGTTCCAGAAGCTCTTTTGCTATCCACTGCCCATTATCTACGGGAGGGCGGTTGGGTGGGTGCCCTATAGGAGGCCAATTACAGTTGTGGTTGAAAGACAAATTCAAGTGGACAAAATTGAGAACCCTACAGTTCAGGACATAACAACTGTGCATGCAACGTATGTGGAGGCTCTGAAGAATCTTTATGATGAGTACAAGCCTGTCTATGGCAATCCCAAAGTAAAGTTGGCGATTACTTGAGTGGTAACAAGTAAAACAAGTTGTTAAAATTAACCAATGTAAAGACGTTACTTGTGAATAGCCACAGTAAAACTTATTCCCTCAGTGTCGTGGGTAAGGTGCAACGTTTAGCATCATATACAGTGAACCACGGATATAAGAGCAGCATTTTGGTTTTGATTTTCTGCTCTTATATCCGTTTTGCTCTTATAACCGTAGGTACTATTGAAAGCAATAGCCAGCCCCCATTAGGATCTAAGCTTGTAATATCATGTACTGTATGTACGTAGTACACTATAAGGAGAAGAAAACCTGGTAACCATTGAATTATATAGTTTTCTCATATGTAGTTTATATAAAAATTTAAAAAAACTTTTTTACATTATAGACTTTTTCATGCATGTTTTAGCCCTGGTCCAAAACCGGGTGGGTGGCATAAGGGCATTGGAACGTGTCATTTTTTGCCATTTTGTCTGCTCTTTGTCTGTTCATTTTGTGCTTTTTCAATTTCTTGAATATGACCATTTTGGTAATTCTGCTCTTATGTCCGTAGGGACAAGATTTTCTTGCTCTTATAACCGTCATAATTTTACTTCATAAAAGCCCTATTTTGGTTTTGGTTCAGCACTTCTCTTATAAGCGTTTTGCTCTTATATCCGTTGCTCTTATATCCGTGGTTCACTGTATTACGCATACTCCAAACTTTGCAGAGACTATATCAGCTTCCTAGCATCAGGTAAACCTGTGTCAAATAACTATTTATATGTCAACAAACGTAAGGTAAATTTAAGTTGCCGACTTCTTGAGTCAAGGCTGTTGAGGCCATTTTATTTTATTGTTATCTATTTTTATGTCAATTTTTATAGCATAAATGCTCCCTTTTGCTTTCCCACTTGTTTTGCTGCAAGTTGTTGTTCTTGTCGTGAACATAGTCTGTTCTTCTCCCTCAATTCTCCCCCTTGAAACAGGGTGTCCCAGCTTGAGGACCGCCGCTCGCTGGACGAGGCGGTGTGGGTGTTCAACGCGGTCGTCTGCAACGCCTCCGTGGAGATCCTACGCAGGGAGGTGCAGGCCTTCGTGGACTCGAACAACATGGCGGCGGTGGCGGTGACTGAGCGTCCAGGCGAAGAAGAAGAGCTAGTCGATGATGACGATGATGACGACGACGATCTCCTCATTGCTGACAAGCTGTCCACGAGGCCATCCAGGGTGGTCCCGGCCAAGATCGGAGGGAGGGTGACACTGAGGTGCAACGTTCGGGATCCGACAGGTAGAAGCGGTTAAACGCAGGGGTTCCCAACCTGTGGGGAACCAAAAGCAGTTGAGAACCTCTGGGTTAATGGATTACGTGCATAACAAGGTGAGCATCCTGTTTTTTATTTATGTACGGTTCCTTCCAAAAGCATCCTCCGTGGTCTGGAAGCGTTGGGTGTCTGAGTCGTCCTTCTTCGAGCTGCTCTACATCGGGGACTTCGTCTTCAGTCCGGAACTGAATGGAAGGTAAGGGAAACCAAATGTGATTGATAGTAAACCAACATTTTTTATTTCATGTTTAGCTCTAAGTTTATACTTACATATTAACTTAAACAAACCTTAAGTTCAGCTGACCGTAAGTTTAGATAGATAACCTTAAGTTGAACTAACTTTCCTTTTTTCCAGGTCCAACGTCTCATCTTTAGCGGGCTCTTTTCTCCTTGAGATCTCCAACCTGACCGAGGCCGATTCCGGCGAGTACCTCTGCGAGGTGTCGGCCATAAATGATGGCGAGGGGGATGCTGCTACAAGCACCACGCTGGTCGACTCTCAAGCGCAAGTTCTCATCGTGGAGAAGGAAGGTCAGTTCTTGTTGTTGTTATTGCTGCTGCTGCTGTTGTTGTTGTTGTCATTTATGCTTGTCAGAGAGGATTTGGAAAAAAACCCGAACTTGTTTGTTTTCTTTCAGATGATCAGAATCCATCCACGGCTTTAACTTCGACTACAACAGTAAAGATGACAACGATGACAACAACGACAACAACAGCGACGACAACGACAGCGACGACAACGACGACAATGACGACGACTACGCCTCCACCATTGAGCAAGAGTCCTGTGAAGACGGTGCTGGAGGAGACGAACCTCCTCCTGAGGAGGCTGGAGAGGAAAAATGAGGAGCTGAGGGGTCAGCTGGCGGTGGCAAACGCAAGGATTGGAAGGATGGAAACGAGGAGGGGTGAGAATATCTATTGATAGGTCAACAAGCCTAGGATGGCTTTTTTTACATTTTCATCGATGTAGTACCTAGATGTCATCTCCTTTCTCTCGCATCCACTTCAGCATGGGACGATTCAACGGGAAACGGCGACGCACCCACTTCATCCTCCTCCTCCGCGGGCCTCCTCCTCCTCCTGCCAAGATTGGAGGAGATGGAGAGAAGGATCGAAGTTCTGGAAAGTGAGTAGAGGGAGGGGAATTACCGCGGCTGTGCCAGACTCACTTCTTTTAGAACATTTTCGAACTAACCGAGATTTCCTACGACTTCGATTGTATGTACTTGCAGCAGACATTTTTTTATACGACATAGAAGCTTGCTATAGTAGAGAAGTCCTACTGTATCATTATGCAAATTCAAGCCCCATTGAGTCCGGCCAAAACAGACCATTAAAACTGGCCAACAAATTAGTACTTTGCTTCAAGATGCCACGGCCAGAAGTCGGAGGAGGGGAGAGGGCTCAGAGGAGGAAGCCAGTCGGAAAGAAGGGAAGGAAGAGGAAGGAGGAGCCGGAGAAGCCGGAGGAGCCGATAATAAGGTGCTTTGAGGAGCACTTTGAGTGCTCTGAGTTGCCAACTGGAGTCTTCTATAACCAAAATTTACAAATCTGCCGTGTTTTAGTTATGTTTAACATCTATGAAAAATTTTGCTTGGAATACTTTTTTGATAAGGTAATTAGACTCATACATCTGGCATTTTTGAGAATATTTTTTGACAAACTGAGAGTTGGCAACACTCTTCGTTGGGACCACGGACACTTGAGCAGACTTGCCTAATTCGAAAAAACATTTGCTTATTCCCTAAGCCCAATCAGCTCAGGGCTCTGTGGTCCGCGGTAACTGAGCTGAGGAGGGGCCGCTCGGAGTCCGAGGAGAGGAGGGCCGTGCTGGAGGACAGGATGAGCGCAATGGAGACGCTGTTCTTCAACGCGGTCGAGACAGGCGAGTGGAAAGTTACTATCTGTTTTGATATAAGAGGTTGCTGAAGGACACCGACTTAGTTCAACACTGGCTTACTGGACACTGGCTAACGGACCCTGTCATTCTAGTAGACACTAGCTGCCTGGACCTGGCAGGACACCACAGCCTTCTTGCTTGACTAATAATTGGTCCAATAAGACAGGTGTTTAATAAGCCGAGTAGGCAATCCAGTGTTCAACAGGCAAGCAGTGCCCAATGAGCCGTGTGAACCGCGAAAACGTGTCTAGTCATATGTTTACTACAGGCGATGTGGCACCCGAGGTCATCTTCAGGATGGAGGACGCCCTGTCCAGTCTCCGGAACAGGGTTGACAGGATTGAGCAGGTGCAAAGGAAAGAGAGAGAGAGAGAGGGATGGCATATTGCAGGACTAAAGTTATTTCCTTCTTGGACAGGCCAATCACGGTGCCGCACAGGACGAGTCCCCTGACGAAGTGCCTGCAGCGGACGAAGGGTCGGAAGAAGAACTGGGAGAGGAGGACAGGGAGATGCTCGAGGACTATCAAAAGCAGGACGAGAAAGAGCCTGAAACGGTATCGAATTTACATGTATGTAGGACTTCGAAGTGGCAATCTGGAGCTCCTGCTGATTCTGATTCTGTTCCTGACCCAGGAGGCCATGGAGTGTCGGGCTCAGCCTCCGTCAGCATCTTCCTCTCGACCGTCTCCGCTGCCTGGGCAGGACGAGTGGTGCAGGGTGAACTGCAGGAAGGCCATGGCCATGGCGGGCGGCGGCGACGGCGACGGCAACGGGGGCGAGGTCGGAAAGAAGAGGAGGAGGAATTGGAGGAGCTGCCCCAAGTCGCTCTGCTGGTGTCCAGGGGAACCTTAAATTTACCTTGACTTGACACAATATGGTTTGCAACTTGTAGTATATTCTATGCAACTACCTATTCTATTAGGTTTGCAAATTATCAAACCCAAGGCGGTTTTTCTTTGATGTTTTGACGCCCTCCAGTATGTCCAGCACAATTTCTACAAATGCAAGTATAGAATCGTCTAGCCTTGAGATTCCAGAAGAGAAAAGAAAACTGACCCAAGAGGAAGGTCGATGCCACCGGCGAAAGCCTGGTGGTCTTCAGGGTAGGCGGAGATGATGGCGCTGAAGTCCACGACGAACGTCTTTCTCTTCCTGTCGACGACGAGCATGTTGCTTTTATCCTCCTTTGCGGCCGGGTCAGGGATTTTCGGTACAAAGAAGAGTTAGAGTTTCTTGGAAAGAAAGGCATTTCTCTGAACCTGGGAGACGATAGAAAGCAACAGGGTTATGATGACTAACGTTCAGGATGGCGCCGTCGGAGGGTGGATCCTCCTACGCTCAGGCGTCACCACGAGACGGAGGAGGAGGGGCAGGACGGCCTGCCGGACAGACAGGAGAAGTCCAACAGTTCGACGGAGTTGACGACGAAGTCGACGGAGTTGACAACAAAGTCCACGGAGACGACAAAGTCGACGGAGGGGACGAAGTCGACGGAGACAACGAGATCAACGGGGTCGACGGGGGTAACGGAGTTGACGGAGTCGTCGGAGACGACAGAGGTGACCACAGTGAGGGAGACCACGGCAAGAAATGACACGACGTAAGTTAAGAGGAATTTTGATCTCAAAACTCATGTGTGTATTACAAGCACACATGGGCATTGGACCCCTTCCCCCTCCAAAGGTTTATACGAGTACAGTCCCCTTCTCCTCCCATACGGTATTTCAAAAATGTAACCACCGCCACGAGGGTACAAGTTCCCGACCACACATACCCCTTGTCTCGTCGGTACATATCCGACATATTTCAAGCATAATAACTTGTTTAATGCTTTACAAGAACTGTACATATTTTTTCTCTCTCACACACACACGAGACATTAATTAAACACACAGCTGCCATTCATGCGTGGGGGGGGGGGGGAACAAAGTTGACACAAATGACAGTAAAATGTAGACATATGGTTGTAGTTACAGTGGCTTAATTAGAAGGAAAGGGTAACAAATTTAGCGTGACGGCTGTTTGGTTGGGTAGTGAAGTCTTCCCCCCCCCTCTCCCCACATTCTCTCACTTTCCTGTGAGTCAGGAACGGCACCACCAGCACTACGGCGACCACGGCGGCAAACTGGACGACAACGGTCCCAAGTCCGAACGGGACTGCGAGCTCTGCCGAGACGACCGCCGCGCCGGCGCCGCCTCGGAACCTCACGAAGCAGCAGCAGTGTCAGAACGAGTACGTACGAGTTACCAGTAGACTTCCCCCTACATGCATGGAAACCAAACTCTACCACAGTACCTATATGTAGTTTTAGCTGATAGCTGAGTTCTACTGTACTTGATAGCGTGTCTACCTCTGTACTATACCTGTGCAGGTACGACTCCTGCCTGAGAGGGGAGGAGAAACTGTCTAAGCTGAAGGAGCTGAAGAACAACGACACCATCAGCAAGGAAGTCAGAGCCTGCGAAGTCATAAAAGTGGTGGGGTCGGAAGTCAGGAGCAAGTGTTATTGTTGTTGTTGTTGTTGTTGTTGTTGCTGTTGCTGTGGTAGTCAGCAACAGTTTTCCACCGCGACTCTTACAGAGCGGTTAAGAGAGACGGTCATGGTGCAATACAAAGTGCAATACACGACGGCAGCTCTAAATATTTTAGTAATACAAAAATATAATAAATCAAAAGATTTCTAAATAACAAAAAACACCATCCTGCGAGCGGTTCAGAATGCTCTGCACCTTTTCTCTTTCTGCGCTTGTTCTCCCTTCTCGCAGCTGATCTCCTGCTTGTCCGGCGACGGCGGGTGCGACTACATCACGGCCGTGGTCGACGGGCAGAAGGGGAAGAACTACACAGTAGGGGAGATGAAGGGCGCAAGGGACTTGGCCTGCCGCGGCGGAAGGGGGGGAAAGACCGGAAAGTCGACAAAAGGTGCGTGTACCTACATATGTACGTACAGTACAGCATCGTAGTAGATCCCCGACCAGACATTTCTTTAGCCACTTTAAATATCTGGTCGGGTTTCCTTTGCTAATTAGACATTCAGAGAGAAATTAGTTTCTAACACCCAGCACTTTCTGGTGGGGAGAGGATCACAGCTGGTGAGTAATACCAATCTCTCTTTTGTTCATGAAACAAGATGACTGCAAGCTTTTGCCAATGGCACAACCTTGTTCTATGAAAAAAAAAAGCAGGAGGACACCAACTTCTGGCTGCGATGCTCGTCGGGTGGACCGCCAACGTACTACGATGAACAAAACGTGGCATATGGCTGCTATGTATCCAGAACTATGCATCTGTGAATAACAGAGCGCAAGTGGTGGAGCTTAATTTTTCCTGTGGCATATTGAGGTGGTTTCGATTGTTTTTTTTTCTGTTGGGCGTGTTCTCCCCCCCCCACAGTTCCACAATTCGACTTTTGACTTTCTCCCTGTGCTGCAATAGTCGTCTTATCTCAATCTCACTAAAACATCATTTCTTTTAAGAGTTTCCATTGAGGCATTTGCTTAAAGACATGGCATATCACGACACGTGTCTTGATATGCCAAATATGTACCTTTCCCTCGTTTAACCAAGACCTGCACTAGGTAGTACATGGAATTGGAAATGTCTACCCGACCAGACACACCCTTATCCCGTCGTACATATTACTGCAGACCTATTTCAAATGTAATAACTTGTTTTAATACTTCATACTAACTTCAATTAATTTTCTCTCACGAGTAAGAGACATTGATTAAACATGCAACTGCTATTCATGCTGGGCCAATAAAAAAGAAAGTTGGCACAAATGGCAGTCAAAACAAACTTACAATAGCTAAGGTTGTAGTAGCTGAACTAGGTAAACGGTAACAAACTTACCGTTCCGGCTGTCTGGTTGGGTGATGAAAATGCTGCAATCACAATTTTCTCCTTCCCCCTCCCCAATTGTCGTGCACGTGACGGCCATCAAACAAGCAATTAACTTTGCCCTTCTCTCACATATCACGCAGCCTACTACAGTACAAAAAGGTTCTCCCTTCTTCTCTCATTTCGCAAGAGTTCTTCTACATACTATGCATCTATGTAGCTATGTATCTCCTATGCAGAATGGTATGTAAGCTGTGTAATGCTACTCTGCAGCGTCGCGCTCTGGCAACGTCTCAGTGCGGGAGAAAATGAGGTCGGCATTGTCCGAGCCGTTCTGAATCGCGTCCCTTGCTATCTTGTTCCTCTGTCCCTGCAGTTGACAGGAAGAGAGGTGCTGAAAAAGCGAAAATGAGCTAGAAAGGATAGGGGGGAAACCTTTTTGCAGAGGAAAAAAACTTTTCTTTGGCGTGGAGGAAAAAACGGCAGTTTCGAAAACAATTTGAGACATCCCCAAGAAATTTTGTCGGAATTCTTAATGGACCCTGCTGTATAGCTACTCACAGGAGGAAGAGTAGAGCACACTACTGGTAATTTCTCCCAATAACCCTCTGATTGATATATGATTGATATATGTATATGATTGATATACATGTATGTATATGATTGATATACATGTATGTATATGATTGATATATGTATATGATTGATATATCTATATGATTGATATATGTTGTAAGATTGGCTTCAAATTTACCTACACATACTTGGGAGCTTTCAATGACATTAAGGTGCAAATTTGTGAACAGAAAACACGGAAATCGTTGAAATGATGTACCGTACCTGACTCCACTTTCCTTAAGTGGCAGAAGGACCTTTGCCTGTGAGACACCTCGTATTACTGCGTGTCAATGATGAGAGAGTGACCTGGCCTCATTATCATAATTGGGGAGAAGGGTCGGTTCTCAGGTGGTTCTCAGGTGAGACTAGCCAGTCCTCCACCACACGATCGAAAAGTTGTGTGCAGAAGCATAGACAATGACAGGGTGGTCGGCTGGCCGGATCTGATCATCTCACAGAGAAAGATTCATAGAGAGGAAGGGCGCAAAAAAGTCCGGAAAGTTGGAAGCTGCCATCAAGTTTGCCGCAGGATGTACGAAAAGTTCTGTCCCTGCTACTGTACATTGCATCTTTTGGTTCCACCTAAAGTTGTGTGTTAACTTTGCCATGTGTGTCAACTTTGTATTTTTTTCATGCTCTTCAAGTGTCAGTTGCACGTTTAATTCATGTCTCATATGTGTAAGAGAAAAAGGTAAAGTTAGTACGAAGCCTTAAGCAAGTTATTGCTGCATATGTCAGATATGTATGCACCGACGAGACAAAGACGAGACGAGACGTTTCCTGCCATGTACTAGTAGATGTACAAGTAGTGTGTCCGGTCGGGCACAGGAAAGCAATTCTCGCGCGCGCAAAGGTATAGTTGAACCTCGTCACTAACCTTTCTTCCAGAGAAGAGGATGTTGTTTCTCGTCGGGGACTTCCATCAAAAGGGGACGAAAGAAAGAAGGGAGGTGTAGTCGTTGATTAAAGGGCTTACGACATCTACTACCACAAAAAAACGGGAAATGGATTTCGCAGAGCGAAATTGAGGGGATTTTCTCGGCCCCTTTCTCCAGCCATATTTCCCACGAGAGTTGCGCAAAGAGGAGGAGAAAGAAAGAGAGGAAGAGATCCAAGCCAGCAAGACGAACTATAGGTTGGAAAAAAAAGCGTCCTTGGAGGAGATTTGAGAAACATCATTGATTTTGCTATAGAGGAAAAGAAACCCAGGATGCTTCTTCACTCCATCAGGTGCTTCCAGTCCTCAGAAAGTGCTTGTTTACTCTCTTTCTCTCTGCTGGTGGCATCGATGCCAAAGAGCAACAATCCATCCAAAAAGCATCCTCCTCCTCCTCCTCCTCCTCCTCCTCCTCTTTGTCCTCTTTCTCTTCCTGTTCCTCCACCTCTTCTTCCTCTTTCTCCTCTCTCGGCTTCTCCTGCACCTTTGTTTTGACAGCGCAGGAGTTTTGACTCTTTTTGCCACCTGTTTTTCTATCTGTTGAAAGCCCCACCCTCCCTCCAAAAAAAAGCTATCCAGCTCTCCACTTCTCACACTACGAACCCAGACGGCCTTCTTCTGAGAAAAAAGCCATCTTCTTTCTCTCCATCTCCCCCATTCAGCATCCTCACCACCACCACCACTTGCTGCCCTGCCTGAAGATCCTATAGGCAGATTACTACCTTTGTACAGTAGAACCTCGGTATACGTAGTGAACTGGTCGGTCGCCACCACCAAACAGCTCGCTTCATGGACGTAATATGGCAGGTGTGAAACACACTCCATCTGTGTTTATGGAGGGACAATTACCTATTAAAGAAGTTTGCCATAGGTAGACGACAGGTGGGTATACCGAGGTTCCACTGTACTATACCGTATAAAAGCACAACACAGGACACAGAAATAAGAATTTCCAAAGAAAAGAAGAATTCTTGACATTGACACTAAAAACTTTCATCTGGGGGGGGGGGGGGAAGCGGGCTGCAGGGGTGGTGGCTTTTTTTCACGGTCGGGCGACTACTACAAGAGAGGAAGAAAGGAAGGGAGGAACGGAAGGGGGAGAGAGTGGGGGAAAGGAGATATAATGGCGGCGATGGCGGCCTCAAAAAGCCGATGGAAGGAGAAAGAGAAAGAGAGAGAGAGAGAAGGAAGGAAAAGTCTGTCCACCGGTTTCTCTCTCTCTCTCTCTCTCTCACCTTCAGTCAGTCCCGCAAGGCCCACCGCTATCTCTTCTTCCTCTGTCTTCTCACAGAGTCTCACGCGCGTGGGGAGAATCTCTGAGAGGAGGAAGAAGGGCGGGCGGCGGCGGCGGAGGAGGATAGGGATTAAAGGAGCTGGAAAAATAGATCTCTAACTTTCCTTCCCCCCACAAACGCCTCCTAATTTCCCGGAAGCTAGGGAGAAGAATAAAAAAAGGAGCCTCCTTTTGTTTGTTTCGGACGGACAGAATCTTCTGTGCGCGTGTCTGGGTGTGTGTGTGTGCGTGAGAAGGCAGAAATGAGGAGGAGAAGAAGGGGTCTTTTTTCCAGCCGCCCCCCTCCCTCTGGCCTTCCAGAGAAGGAGTGTTGAATAATCAAAGGGGGAAGAAGGACGGAATTGAAAAATAAACAACTTTTCCTTTCTCCTTCCCACTAATTTAAACCGCCGGCGGCGGTGAAATTGGCGGGGAGGAAGAGAAAGGCCGCAAAAAGGGAGAAGTTTTTTGCGCAAAAAAAGAAGAGAAAAAATTATACGCTGAGGAGGAGAAGGAAGACAGAGTCAATCATCACTTCCTTCTCAACCTGGAAAGGAGGAAGAGGAGGATTCTGTTTCAACGGGAGGACGAGGAGGAGGAGGAAAGTCGTCTACTACTACAGCTTCTGGAAGTAAAAAGTAAAGAAATATCTGGTAAGTTCCACTGTTATGACTGGTGTGCAAAAATGTTACAAATGTGTAGCATGTATATTTGCCACCACTTCTTTTCCTTGCGCATTTGTTGGCCCTTTTCGCGCATTTGTCCGCAAGTTTTATTTGCGCATTTGTTATAATTCAGCACTGCCAGTCAAATATTTTGTCAAATGCATTGTTGTACACGTACGTTTGTTCTCTCTCTCCTTGCAGAAAAAACGTATTCGTTCTTTCTCCTTTTCCCTAGCTTTTTTTTTACTACTCCAGTATGTATTGGCCGGGTGATAAAATAAAGAATATATGGGACAGAGAATTTTTTTTAGTCATATCCTATGAAAAAGAGAGAGTCAAATTTGTCTTCTCGCACCAGCACTGTAGTAGGAACAGTAATTTGGTTCGACCAAGAAAAGGCTGTATGGCAACTCTGCCGCTTGGTGTATATTTTGACGATGGACTTAGCGCAAATTGTTCGTCAAGAAGAAAAGTTTGCTAACCAAATAGATTTTGATGACTAAAAAAAATCCCAAAATTGAATATGTGGCCCCCCTCCCCCCACCGACAGTCCACTATATTACTAGAGAAGAGAAGCCGTTTTAACAATATTGATGCTGCAGTACTGTTTTGTTTGCAGTCCACAAATTGAAATTTGGCCTCTCTGTTTGCTTGAGGCCGGCAAGGGGAAGGAGGCGGAGGAGGAAAGAAAAGGGAAAAAAACACTTTAAATTGAAAGGGGTCTTTAAACCGATCAATGCGTCGTACACGCGCGCACGCTTGTCCACCAATAAAAAATTCACCATGTAATTTCAGAAAGAAAAAATATGTATGAAATTAAGATCCATGCAAGCTTGATATTTAAAAAAAATCGTGCAATTTTTTTGGGGGACCAAATTTTTGTAGTACAGTATCAAGTTCTTTTTATGCGCAAACACCCTCTCTCTCTGTTTCTTCGCCTCCTTCTTCAAAAAAAGTATTTGCTAACTCTGCACTTTTTCTCCCCCTCCCCCACTTCCCATCTCGATCTCACCAATGATAGAGAGAATTGGAAAAGAAGGAGGAGAGTGGAGAAGCCAATCACCCGACGCGACCAAGCGAGTAAAGAAATCAAGTCCATCTTCGTTCTTTTTTGATCCCAACCAACAACTCTGAAAAACGCGGAGCTCTGCAAATACTACACAAGAGTCTAAAACACACTGCACCAAAAGCCATGCTTAGTCAATGGTAATTTGAGTTTTTTAAATCTGCCAAATGTGCACAAATTTCTACACGCATGGCCAGTGGTATTTTCAGTTAGAATTTTAAATCTGCCGAATGTGCACACTGCGCCAAAAGCCATGCTCAGTCGGTGGTGTTTGCAGAGTTAGATAGTTGTAACTCTGCCATCATGGTACTTGGGTAAAAGTGTACTGCACCAAGGGCTATGCTCAGCCAGTGGCATTTTCAGAGTTAGAATTTCAAAAATGTCAAACGTGCACAACATAGTAGGTCCATGTGCCATGCTCACACGGTGGTTATTAGGCTGATTTGGACATTTTTTAAAGGATAAAAAAAGCTCCAAAGTACTAGTACTAGTGATTCCATAAACGTTGGTTGGGTTCAGACGGTTTCCCTTTTTTTTAGAGGTTACTGCACCCTTAGAAATAGGGGGAAAATGACGCAAATTCCAAGTCTTTATTTAGCGTCCTCGGAATTGTTTAGCAATGTTACAAGTCGCATATCTCACCGAAAGTTCTTTTGAGTTCAGCTCAAAGTACACTAGTTATAAGAAGTTTGTTACAAAGGAGGCACGCATTGTATGTTTCGAAATCACACTGCAAGCAAGAGTGAAACAAAAAACCCCCCCCCTAAACTTCCCTCTTTCTCATCCGACTTATGGCCGACTTTGTTTCTTTTTCCCGTACTAAAAACAAGGACGGAGGGAGGCAGGCAGCAACAGCATGACCACTAATTACAGAAAAAGGAGGGAAGGGGAAAGTTTGGGTTTCCGAAAAGAGGAGGAGGAGGAACAGAGCAGGAGTAACAGGAGCTGGGACTGTTGTTTTTAGAGTGGGTGGCAATAAAAGTTGGGAAGGAGAGCTCAGCCAGATTGGGTCAATTAAATCTAGTGGATATGGGCCTTCGGCTACTCGCTAATAGCCCTTTCTGTCGTCAGAGACAAGTCTGGGGATCATTATGGGTGATTCCTTTTTATCGCAGTTTTTTTATTAACTCTCCTCTTCCCCTCCCTTCAGAAAAAAAACGAAATAAAAAAAAATAATTCCTCGCATAAAACATTCCTCCACTTGTGTTAATTTGGAAAAAAAAGGAGAGAGCCGAGACAATAAGGTTTGGCACAGACAATTATGTACAGTAGACGCTTAAAAAAATGTGGCCCGAAATCGGCCCCGTTTGACTCCTGGAGTCCTTAAGTCCTCGAGATGTCACTGTACCCTAGAATAAAGTGTGAAAGATCAACTGTTCTTGGAACCACATGGATGCATCTCCAAGGCTGTATTTCGGAAGATCAATGAGAGGTCTGTGCATTTGGGAAAGGAGGAGAAGGAGGAGGCTCATATTATTTCCTTTCCCCACCACCACCAAAATTTATCAAACTCAACGAAAAAAATAACTTTTACTCCTTCTCCTTTCCTCCTCCGTCTTTTTTTCGATTAAAGTTGGCTTCTGGTGCCGTCGTCTCAAGGGTCCTTTTAGGAACGCTCTCCTCCTCCTGCTCCTCCTCCTCCCGCCCCATTCTCCAAGGTCTCAATTAAGAAAGGAGGGAGAGAAAGGAGGGTGGTAGTATCTAGTGCGCAAGTGCAGAGGAAGTAGAATTTGCATAGGCAAACAACACAGTCTCCCCCTCCGTTTTAAACCTCGATGAGGGGGGGGGAGGAAAATGCCTGAAAGTTGAAGTTGAGAGGAGAGGAAGAGTTTGGGGAGGAGAGGAAATGCTTCACTTGCTCTCATTCAAAGTGGGTGACACTTAGTCGGTTGCCATTTTTTTTACAAACTGGCAGTGGAGACGAAGAAACGAATGGACATGAGACGAGCGTGTGTGTGCTTTTTGACATTTCTTTGCTTGCCTCCTCCTGCCTACATAGTACCGTACACGCAGTGGAGAGTTTGGTCGTCGCAGCTGGCGCCACAAGAGAGGGGAAAAGCCATTTCTCATTCTTTGGAAGAGGTGCCAGTAATTGAGGGGTAGGGTGGGGGAGGGGAAAGGGTTGTTAGGTGCGAAATTGATGAGGGCGAAGGGAAGGAAGGCCGTCTCCTCCTCCTCTTCGTTTTTCTCCTCTTTTTCTTCTCTTCTTCCTTCTCCTCCTCCTCCTCCTCCTCCTCCACCGCCGCCGCCGACGACGCGAGCACCACCGCCACGCCGGCGACGCCCACACCGAACGAGAAGACG
>JAAUYM010056649.1_pt1 | contig 16367 bp, 9 predicted proteins | sample 7278001 | NCBI WGS metagenome assembly JAAUYM01 (sample SAMN14350224, study PRJNA611818) | marine sediment metagenome | isolation source: surface marine sediment (1.8m) | place: French Polynesia: Moorea | collected 2018-08
CTTTTTACTTGTTTGCTTCTCTTTTCTGCCTTCCTGGGAAGCATAATATCACTATATCATGTGTGTGTATGTATATAGCATCTTAAAGCATCAACTTTGTACATATTTGTTTCGCTATAATGGTTTTTTTTCTTCTTCTTCTTTCTTGTACGTATTTATAGCGTAATTTTTTCTTTTCGACCTTGGGAGTAGGCTGGAAACAAAGTAACTGGATAATATCAGATCTAGCAACGCAAATTCAACTGATAGGGCTAGTTGTAAGTACCAGTTCGGTGTGTTTTCAAGGGGGGGGGAAGTTCAATGGAGCAATTGTGTCGATAATATTCTAATATGCATCTGTAGGGGGCAGAAAGAGTAAGGCTGTCTTTTCTTATCCGTTTTGCAGAATCACATGTCTCGTTAATAACACTATCTTTTTTTCTCGCCTGTTCCTAACGTCTAGTTAAAATTTTACACGAATTGAGCAACAGTTGCCCCCCCCCATGGAGCAACTTTCTTCTCTCGGCAACTCCAGCTCGAGTGTCAACCAAGAAATGCCCGCAGAATAATAATAGCCTTCAAAGAATCATAATAGTTCAATTGCTGGCGCACACACAAGCATTGTGTGTCCACACTGTCTCTCTCTTCTTTTTTTCAAGTCTCTCTGTTCGACAACATATTTGAACGTTCCAGGCCACCCAGCTCAGTCATCTCCAGCCCCACGCTGTCCTCCTCCGCCTCCCCCCGCCCTCCGTTCATTGGCGGAGGGTCCACCACCACCACCACTGACCGACCCATCGTCGTCGACGACGGAGACGACTGCCCCGCCGCAGCCGCCGCAGCCGCCCCCGTCCCCGTCCCCGCAGCCGTCGCTGTCGCCCTGCCCCCTCCTCCTTCTCCTTCCTCTTCCCGCGACCGCTTGAGTCTCCCGCCTCTGCAGCAACACACGATGCAACAGCACATGCGCTCCACCACCGGCTCGAGGGAGCTAAAGGCCAGCGCCGTTTCCTCCGCAGTCTTGTTGTGCGTCTCGGGCAGGAAGACGAAGATGAAGGCGAAGCCGAATACGCAGACGCCGCCGTAGAGGAAGAAAGGGATGGAGGGGTGGCCGGAGGGACCGTCAGAGAGGTCTCTGAATTTTTTTTTCATGTTATAAAACAAGCACTCTCCATTATATTACGAGAATTAAAAATAATACCTGAAGGTCTTGGTGACGACAAACCACCAGAAGTTGGAGGTGACGTTCGAGATTGTGTGCGTCCACCGCTTGGAGCGCACCGGGAGAATCTCCGTGGCCACTACCCACGTCAGGCTGCCCATGCCTACGTTGTACGCCGTGGTGTACACGACCAGGATGGGAATAGGCAGCCAGCGGGCGTAGTCCACCCGCACCAGCACGTCCTCCTCCTCCGCCTCGGTCAGCCTCCGCAGGAAGTAGAAGTAGAGCCCCATGGAGATTAGTGAGAGCGCCATCCCGAATTCCGAGACGAGGAGGAGGATCCGCCGTCCGACGTGTTTCTTCAGGAAGAGCCCCAAGATGGAGGAGAGGAGGTAGGAGAGGCCGACGATGACGGACGACTCCTTGGGGTCGAGAGCGCAGTCGGCCTCCTCAAAGATGAGAGCGGTGTAGAAGGTGACGGCGCCCTGGCCGCTGAACTGGAGGAGGAACATGAGCACCAGGATGACCAGAAAGGGGTAGAGCACGATGGGCTGGAGCATTTCCCGAGGGCTGAACTTGGCGTAGCGCTGGCCGCCCGAGTTGGCGCCTAGCCCGCCCAGCATACCGTCCTCGTCGTTGACACTGTCGCCGCCGGCGCCTCCGGCCCCCGCGTCCATGTGGGTGGAGGAGGCCGTGGGGTGTAACTCCGGGTCCAGCCTACTAGTGGCCTCGCTCTCATGCAGCAAGGCGTGCAGGTCGCCGCGGTGGCGGGTCAAATTGCACTTGATGCGCCTGCAAAATTGAAAGGACTTTAGAAACATTGCTAGGTTTTTATTTACAATAAAACTGCTGTTTCACTGCTATCTACGTACACGTCCATACTTTATTCACTTTTTTGTCGACGTCATTACCTTATCTCCACAGTTGCGTCGTACTCCTCCCCTCGGATGAGCACCATGGACTTGAATGCCAAGTCCTCCTCGTCGTTGTAGACGAGCCAGGGCGGACTCTCCGGGATAAAGTAGAGGCCGAAGGTGAAGGGGAAGAGGAAGACGCAGGAGACGAGCGCCAGCCAGTTCCATTCCAGATCGCGGCCCATGATGTAGCAGAGGAGGATGCCGATTGCCATGAACACCTGCAAGCAAATGATGTCGTGAAGTTTTTCCCTCTAGTATCTCTCTTTCTGTCTTGTCAGCCTAGACCAGGGGTTTCCAACCTTTTTTAAAATCAAGAACCTCTTCCACCAGCCTTTTGGCACTAGATATTGCTTGGGGTACTACTGGTTGTACGTGTACCATAGGTTGGACATGGACCGACCTGTGGAAACGATCCCGCCACGTCCCTGAGCACCGGGCGGCAAATCTCGTGGATGTAGACTGGGGAGATGGTGATCTCCAGGCCAGCGCCCAGTCCGAGGAGGAATCTGTGCCAAGAACGTGGATGCAGTTCTGAATTCGCATCAATAACTTTACGAGCTAAAAACAGCAACAGCAGCGACGACGATGACTACTTCGACAGCAACGACAACGACCGTAACTATATCAACAGCAAACAAGGAAGATGAGAACATCAACAATAAAGATGATAATAACAAGGTCACTAGCAACGACGATGATGATAATGCCAACAACAACGACAATGACTGCAACAGCAACAGCAACAAGGACGATAATAACATTAGCAGCAACAACGTCAATGACCATGTCAACAGCAACGACGACGACAACGACATCAAACTTTTCTACTACAGTGCGTATGTTTTTCTTGACCGCTTGTCTGACCTTCCCAGGTAGAGCTGCCAGTACTGCGATGCGGCCATGAGCAGCGTCCACCCGATAAAGAGGCTCATGACGGAGAAGGCGAGGAGCGCCGCCTTCCGCCCCACTGCGTCCATCAGGTACACAGCGCTCAGGGAGCCGAGCAGGGCGCCCAGAGCCAACAGACTGCCTGGAAGGGAGGGGAAGTAGGTACAAGTACAGTCGATATTCAGTTACGGCAAGACGTCCGTCACAGGGGAAAAGATGCATAAATAAAATACACTGGCCGTGACTGAATAATTTTTCATTACACTCGTGGTGAAGTGCACGAGGTCTCAAGCCACAACCCTGCTGAAAAAAAAATCAGATGTCTTGCCATAACATGACTGAACGTGCCATAACTGAATTTCGACTGAAGGAGGATAGAATGGGTAGCGATAATGGCGGAGACTGCAGCAGGGCAGGGAGCGAGTAATTTTGTTATTGACGCTACGCGTATCTGCTACCATTGCCACCCTCTTTTATCTGTGCCACTTACCAGTAGCACAGCCATTGAGTGCCCACGCACTAAAGGAGATCCCTTTCAGCAGGGCGTGGAAAAAAAAGGAGGGGGAGGGTTGAAGGGGACGATTTATCAAAGCCATTCATTCATCCAAAGTCACTCAAAATTGGCACTTGCTTTATCGATAAACGTCTTTCCTTCTCTCTCTCTCTCTCTCCTTTCTGTGTCTCCTCTCTTTCTTCTACACTTGAAAGAAAAATGGCGAAGAAAAAGAAAGGTAAATAGTGGTCGGCTTTTCTTTGTGGGATATCTTGTCTGCAACTGTCAATCTCAACTATCAGTGCCCCCCTCCCCACGGTCATTGGGCAACATACATGAAAATTTACATGAAGGTGTACTACACCACGGAAGTCTCGGATCTAGAAAGGAAACTGCTTTACCCCTCTTTTTGTATGACCTTTGTGCATTCGGAAAGATTTTTTTTAAATAATAAATTGACGGCTATAGATTTGTAGCAAACCGTATTTATAACTCATAGTTTTAAAGTGCATGACTTCAAAGGTATTTTGAACTTACGCAAAATGAAGCCAACTCGTCTCAGATTTACTTCAATGACTAGTATATTTTAATGTGTTGTAATTTTAATACTATTCGTTAACTTATAGAATCTTTCAAACTACATAGAATAATTACTGTCAAAAGTTTCTAAGATGTCCAAATTTACTGTAAAATAACAGTTTGTTTCCTTTCCAGGTATGGGACTTCCGTGACTACACGTACTAACTACACACATTACTCGTCTAAAAACTTTTAAACCGAAACTTGAGATGATACGTGCACATTGCACACAATACCACAAAAGCGGTAAAGGAATTCCCATCTCAGAGCGCTTGAGCTTACGCCCATACTCCTAAGGGAGCAAAAATGTTCTCCAACCCTTTCTACTTTTTTCGCCCGCGGGAAAAATGACACAACAAGATGACCTTCTTTAGCGAGAGATAGCGACTTTCCCCTCCTCCTCCTCCTTCGCACAGCCTCCCCCTTCCCTTTCACACTTGCTAGCTGGCGTTCATGGAAATGCATGCACACAGGCATGAGAGAGGAGGAAGAGGAAGACGAGTTAAAATAGGAAAGCAAAGAAAGCAAGGAAAAGTGGTGGAGAAGAAGGTGATCACTCTCTTGCTCCCTCGCTCTCGGGAGGGGGAGAAGGAGAAGAGAAATTTCTTTTCGACTGCCTCCTTCCTTCACCTCGTCCAAAGGCAACAAACGCACTTGTCTGGAGGAGGCTGAGACTCTCATGGACAACGAAGGGGGAGGGGGGCGGAGAACAATCTTAATCTCGCGACAAGTTTAGGTGCGATCCGAGGATTGTTTGGTCCTCCGCAGAAAAATCTCTCACCATTAATTTTGCCCGGAGCCGCCGCCAGCGCTGCCACTGCCAGACATGCAAAATGGGCAGGAAAAAAAGTTCTTCTCTCTCAGATATCTCTCGGAGGGGTGCGATGACCACAGGCATGCGATGGAGGGGAGGAAAGGGAGGAGAGAAGGGAGGAATTCCCGCACTTGTGTCTCCCAGCATCACCTTAATTATCCCTCATTAACTGCCTTTCTCCTCCTCCTTTCCCGTCTTCTTACCTGGATCAAGGACAGAGGAGGAGGGAGGAGAAAGACACTGGCAAACAAGAAGAGGGAGGCAAGAGACGGGAAGGCGAAGCGCGAAGAAGGAGGAGGAGATAATCCTCGCTCTTCTTACTTCCCGGACAACACAAAACGGGAGAGGGGGGGAGAGGGACGGGGGAAAGAGGAAGGAGAAAGGAAAAAAAAGCGAGGTGAGAAAAGGCGAAAAGATAAAGAAAAGAACGACGAAAAAAAAGACTTTTTGGAGACATTTTCTTGTTTTCTTTAGGAAAAAAACGTATACAGTCTTCTGAATTCCGGCGGTGCCGCGCTCAGACATGTGGTGTGTGATTGCACCCTGTCCAACTTTGAGTGGCTGATTGAATTTCTTAACAGGACTATAAGTATACAATAGTACTACTAGTACAGCGTTTCCTTAACCATCTTTCTTTTTCCCCACAGCCACTACTTCTACGAAGTATCAAAGGACAGTGAGGGTACCCTCGACTGCTCCTCCTCTCTCCGTTCCCTCGGGAGTGCAGAAGCGCCTCTCAATTATTCATCGTCCTCCTCTCCTCTTTCTTTCTTTTCCCCGCGGCTAATTTTAGTTTAGGAGGAACACCGACGGGGGGGTGGGGGAGAAGGGAAAAGTATCGCCGTTTTCAAGTAAATTTTCCTACTACGACCCAAATTTTCCGAAGGGGGGGGGTCGCGACTGCTGGCACCTGAAGGAACGGAGAGGGGGAAATTAATTTAAGCTTTCACTACTGCTACTACTAGCATGGTTCGGGTTCTGCTTACGTTTGCGTGCAAGGAGAGGGGAAGAGAGAAAGAGAGAGAGAGGTGAACACCCCTGAATAAAACGCAATGCCCTCCTTCCTTTCCCTTTTTTTTGAGTCGGTGTTTATCTTCCTCTTCTCCCAAGAGGAGTGGAAGCATTGGGGGGAAACGCGTCACTAAACTGAGTCTCTCTTCATTAGCCTTCCTTCTTCCAACAAGTTACCTAGTTGGGAAGGATATTTTCGAATCTCCCATCTCACTATTCTGCCCCCACTCTATCTACGAACACGCGGACAATGACGGAACAGAGTCTGATTCCTTCTCAGACCTTTTCTATGTATAAATCTTTAACAATCTCACTTTTTTCAGAACTGACCAATCGATAAATCCTGGGCGTACTTCAAATTATACTGTAACTACAATCAGTGACAAATGGCATGTTTTTTCCGAGAGCATAGCAGTTTCTCCCAATCTACAAATTTTTTGGTGACATCCTGAAAGCTGGTACAGTATTTCATGTCTTACACCTGGTATCACGTGGTATTTTAAGGTGGGTTCCATAATTTTCAACAGCTTCTTAAAAACCACACTGGACTGAGTCTTTCTTTATTAGCCTTTCTTCAGTGAAATCAAGTGGGTTACAAAATTAAGAATCACACATTGGCAGAGCAATTGGTTTGGTGTGACTCTTACAAAAAAAGTCCTGTCGGGCAAGTATGGTGAAACTTTTTACAAAAAGTTTGTTAGATCAAGATTCTTTACTAACTCAAAGGCCATTCTAGACTAATGCTAATATGACGGTAAGCAGAGATACCTTTACTAAATCTAGTTATTTTTTTACCAAATCGAAGTTTCTTTTTACCTACGTACTAGTGACGTGAGTAGAGAGGAAAGTAGGGCGATCAGTTACTTGTTGCCATGTCTATCTATCTATGTAGCACGCGTCACTTCGTTTCAATCTTTCCTCCTGTCCCGTACTTATCACCACTCCACGACTTCTTCTGCTGTCAGTCAGTCAAGCTTCTTCTTGTATTGCTCCTCCTTCTCCTCCCCTCCTTCTCCTCTCAGTCTAATTAAAAACTTTATATCCAGACCTTTCGGAAAGGACCGAATGCAAAGGTGGGAGGAGCGAAATGTGGACAGCAGTAGGAGCGAGAGAGAAAGGAAATGCGTGCAAAATGGAGAGAGACTTTTGTGCCAAGAAGTTTTCTCTCACTACGCGCACGGCAGAAAGGTCTGTCACACTTCTTTTGTTTGCTTTGGAGTTCTTTCTTTCACAGGAAAAAGCCTTTGTTTCACCTCTTAATTCTCATGAACTTATTACGTACTACAGATACTTGCCACGTACTAAAACAGGTGAGAGAATTTTTCACAGCTCCACCACCATTATTAATTTGGCATCGTGCTACTGACTTACTTGACGGGAATAAAACAAAGTGGTTAACCTCATTAACCTCTCAAGTTTGTCAATTTTCAGCCGATCTTTAGCTGATTGGCATTTCCAATAATTGAGGGTTTCTTTAACAACCCTGCTCTCGTGGTGGACACAGCGGAGAAGTAGTTTTAAAACTCTTTTTTGGTCTCACTCATCCACGTGGTCTCGTAGACGCCGATGTCAATGGTGAGGGAGTTGTTGGGCGCCTGCATGGAGGGGATGGCCGACGAGGTGTAGGCCATGCAGATGCCGTAGGAGATGCACCCCGTCGACACCGAGATGGCCGCAAGTAACTGCAAACGAAGAGGAAGAGAGAATGTTTTTGGTTAGTGTAGTACACTAGTAGGTACAGCGCGTGAAACCTTAGTACAGCAGACTCCGCTTGCAAGATATCCTTGGGACCAGAAAATTCTTTATAACCGGAGGTTCTTATATTTAGATTAATTTCTTAACCAAGACGATAACTTTTGTTCTTTAAGAAAGTTCTTATAAGCGGAGTCCACTGTTACTATTCGTAATGTCAGGTACAGTACGTAGTAGGAGAAGGTCACTTCTCTCCCACTGTTTTGCGGGAAAGGGGACAAAGCGTGGGAAGGCAATAATAGCCTTCTCCCTTCACTTTTCCCCTCTCCTCCGGGAAGGAATGCTTTGATTAGCTGGCGGCTATTGATCGCATTCAGCCAAGCTTAAAAAAGGGACTCACGTTTTTTTTATCCTTGTTGCCTCTCTGCGAAGGCTTTAGCAACATATTAACTTCGACTGGAATGCATAGCTGGAAGGCCGAAGCCAACTCACCTGTATTGTTCCCTTCATCTGTCTGACTTTTCTCATCACATCGACCGAGGAATACCGGCGGTCTCACTAAGGAAGCAGCAGCAGCAGTATGATCACGACTTCGAAGCCGGGGAACAACCACTCGTTGGAAGGCCGAGGCGAATCACTGACTCTCGTCCTCCTCCTCTCTTTTTTCTCCTCCTCTCCTTTCGCATCTTCAACTTTGTCCGATTGGCAGCCATTTCCTTAGCCCGGAAAGAAGAAAAGGAGGAGGAAGAAAGGAAGAGGAGAGACACGCACACACACTCACGTAGAGGATCCTTCCAAACCGAGAGTGCAGACCGATGTTCAACCCCTCTCCTTCACTCTTCCTTTCTTTCTCCCTTTCTCTTTTTCCTGGGATATGGAAGGGGGAGGGGGTTATCTCTCTTAATCGTACCACGTCTGAATAATGTCACGGAGGTTGATCGCCTTGGTACAACGCAAGTTGGAGGTGGCGAGGGAGGAGGGGAGAAGGGAAGGCTATGGTGGAAGGAGAGACAAGAGGAGGGAGACAGACGTCTTTTGACTTGTCACGCCTCGCGGAACTGACGCCCCTTTCTTCTTCTTCCTCCTCCTCCTCCTTTCTCATTCTCCTTCCTTTTCCTCTGTCTCCTCCTCCTCCTCCTTGGCCAGCAAGAGTCTGTCCGGCTTAAAAAGCGACAAAGGGCGCCCCCTCCCTCCCTCCCCCCTTTTCCTCCTCCCTTTTCTCTCTCCAACTAAGTGCACCTGCCTCTGCCTTTAATGCCGGGGCGCCTCAATTGCCCAACGGCCCAAGGTGCTTGGCGAATGGGCAGCGACTTCCCCGGCCCAAAAGTGTCTCCTCCTCCTCCGCGCATGTCTCCCGCTTCGATCGGTTTCACTACGGTGGAGACGACGTGGAGGGGGAGGTGAAGGGGCGATAGACACACACACACACGCACTCGTACATACTACACGCACTCGTAGGGGAAAGAGAGGGACATGGTCAAATGCTCAAGAGAAAAAGAGAGAGAGAGAAAAAGGGGGAGAAAGTGCGAAATCGTGCAGCTTGCTAACATATGCCTGTTCAAGCATTTGTGACTCTGCCTGCTGCTAACCTGATCTGTACTGCAACTAAGTGCCTGCGTGCCGGGCCGTTCAACTCTTTACTAAAATATACAGATTTTTTTTGCCTGCTACAGTTAACTCGTAGTGTCTACTATCGACAAAATACAAAGAAGAATTTAAGAAGTGGCATGATGTTTAAACACTAATCCTTGCCCTTTTACCCGACCAGACAGGCGTCACAGTAAATTCGTTACCTTTTTGACCTATTCTTATAAACCTAGTTCGACTACCATACAGTGGTACCATGTTAACTTTGTTTTTTTCCTTTCACATGAATGGCAGTTGCGTGTTTAATTAATGTCTTACTATGTTTAAAATATGTCTGATATGTACTGGAGAGATAAAGGGTGGGTCTGGTTGGGTACCTACCCTGTATACGTTTAGTATTACTACGTACACTTATACAGTTACTGGAACGAGAACTTAAGAAGACTCTTTTTTTGGCGGCAACCGCATTTTCCTGAACCATTAGGGCAGTTCTCCATTTATGGCTAAAAGGAAGGAACAGGAAATATTTATGGTAGTGTGCGTAGCACTACCTACTACCACATAAATTCCAGTCGTCGTCTCTCCATAAACTGCTTAAAGTTTGCTCCAGTTTTCAACAAAACAAATATTTCTTAATACTAGTACATCCTAGCCAAGACGCTGACAAAAACTCTTCTCTTGGCTTTTGGGTTTGGCGACGCGCGGCGGACTCGCAGGTCAAGTCTTGGCACATTTGCCCAAAAAGAGATTGAAAAATGGGTGGCTCAGGTGACAAATGTACCTAGTCGTGGATCGACCTTGAGAAAGAGAAAGACGGGGGAGAGAGAGACAAACTCAAGTCAGTCTGGATATTGAAACAAGCACGTAGAAGGCCCAATGAGACCCTGTCCGAGCAGTTGGTATTTAGTACTCATAATGAGCTACGGCCTGAAGGTCTATGCAAGTAGCTTCCATCTAGTAGCCAAACATGTATTTCTCCTATTAAAGCGCACATACTCGTACAGTGGAAACGAAGTTCTACCGTACTGTACCTACCTTTGCAACGTCTCTATTAAAAGGTTTAAATCAGTAAAACTTTGAGCTACTGCCATATCCTTACAGGTTTCAGTACGAGTGCTTGCGCACATCCTGAGCATCTTTTTCTTGCAAAAGCATTACACAGAACGAAAGAATTGTCAGAGGTTATGTACCCTGGTATTTGTCGTTTCTTGTTTGCTTTTTTCCCCGATACACATCAATCAAAGGCCATCACCTGCTGCCACTTATGGCCTTCCCCTTCACGTTGAAAATTAGGACAAAGCACATACTAGTGCACCACTACAACTTTGGAGTGGTTTTCTTTTGTGTATGCAATAATGTGTGCATCACACTACTATTACATACCTACTACAGTTTCTTCCGCCTTCCTCTTCTATTTGACACTGACACCCCTTTCTTCCACGAAACACCTTCTTAAATCGATATCTGATTGTTTATTGAAACGGCGCATGTGGCACAACCACTTCCAAGAATGCTTTGGCAACCTTACATGAGAATTAAAGCATAAAGTTGAATTCAGTTCTTTCTTGCCACGAAAAACCGTTATCTATGCTGTAGCTAAAGTTACTTTCTCTCTCTCTCTCTCTCTCTGTCTTCTTGTTGGAAAAACTGCTTTCTCGAAGTCTGTTGTTATCCGTGCAGAGTTCCCTTTTACTCCGTTCGTGGCTTCCCTAACCCCTTCACTTTCAATCCCACTTTTTCCCTTTCCTTGTATCCGACCCTGGTGGTACTGCTACTTTCTAGACTCCAGTAAATCGGCCATTTGACTCGAATGTGCCCCCCCCCCCTCTCGTCTTGACTAATTAAATTCCGCAGTGCACACACAACGCAACGTTTTGCCGCATCGAGGAAATTGGCCGCTCTTGAAAGGTTTAAAAGTAGCGCAATAATGTTGATATACCATGTGCCATACGTACACTACCTACATATAATGCCTCCCTCTGTTTCATCGTACAGATATGATCAAGCCCTCTTTGAATTTCCTTGGGCCAAAGGTCGCAACCTTCCGGCGGGTGACCTACGTAGTAGTACTATGTAGTAATGTTCCCCTTCTTTTTCCTCCAATGTCAAAAAGTTTTGTCCTTGATCGCATGACTACCGGTAGTCTTCATATTGAGGGAAGAAGAGGATATTGCCGTCAGGATGGGGAAGGGAAGGGAACGGGAATTTGAAAGGGGATTACTTATTTAAAAGGCTTTCTTGAAGTGACAGGGTGGAGATGTTGCCTACTACGGCATGTGTTGTCTAGCCCGACGGGACAACCGTCATTTGATGGAACAAATGTGCGTTTGTACTCGTACATTTCCTAAACAAGGGCAAATCTTAAGAAACGTGCCATTGGCAGTAGTACGGTAACAAATTTCGCTGATTACAGGTTCAAAGACTGATTTCGATGACAGCTGTTGAAAAATAATAGTCCTGAAATGTTTGATTGTTAAGGAACATCGCATCATAAATTCTTTGAAGTGAATGAACGTGTCATTTCTTCAAGATATGTTCCTGAAAACATGTTCCTAAAATTCTCCAAATTCCTGTCGGGAGTTCACTCTGCCTCTGGCAGAAGAATTTTCTCCAAGGCAGGAAGACGTTGCTGACTCTTTCTCCCATGCGTGGCAGGAGAAGAGAAAGAAAGCAGATTAGACCGTTTGCGGACAGAAGAAAAAAGAAGAAGTGAGCTTCATCTGGACTGCAATCTCACATACAAAGACGGCTGTAAAGTGATAAGGTACCCTACCTGCCGCAGTCGTTTCTCTCTCTCTCTCTCTCTCCTCCCCTCCGCCCCAGCAAGCTTTATGACCAGCTGTCAAAGAATTAATATGCTGGGTACAGGGAGGAAGAAAAATGCCCTCTTACAGTCAGTTAAAGTACGCTTGCGTATGTATGCGAGGCCTCTTCCTCCTCCTTGCTTATTGTTGAGGAGCATGGCAATTGTAAAGAGAAACATCCAGGAATTTTTTCCAGACATTCCTTCCCCCCGCATATTCCCCCCTGAGCGGAAAAGCGACAAGTCATTAGCCAGGTCATTTTTGGCAAGAACCCAGGAGGCAAAGAGGGGGGGAGGGGAAAAGAGCGGAAGTGGGAAAAAAAGCGTAAAATGAGGACTGAAAGACGAGAGTAGACAGGGAAGGGGCAGAGGAGAGGGGAAGATGAGTGTACCTAGGTAGGTAGATGGGTCGGTCACTGCACCGCCCGACGACGAATGACACGACTTGGCAGCTGCGACTTCTACTACTGTACTGTAGTACAGTGATACTTTGATTTATTAGGAAACATACAGTAAAGAATCTTGCTCTAGTAAATATTTCTCTGCTTAATAACTTATTGGTACAGTATCTACAGTGCATTTTCCATTTGGTAAAGCACCTCAATTTAGTAAACTCATTTCTGAAAACTGCTGACTGTACCTACTACTAAATCAAAGTTCTACTGTACCGGTATGTACTGTACTACTAGTATACTATAAACACACGCACGAATGGAGAGAATCGCCAGCGGACCTGTGTGCAAATGTTCCGGGGTTTTTTTTAGCGCAGTTTGACTTGACAAGTTGCAAGTTGTCTTCCTCCTCGCTCCGACTCCGAGAGCGTCAGTCAGTCTTTGGTGGCTTGAGACGGCGCCAATGGCTTGTCGACTTGGTAAATTTAGCAGGAGCTCATTTGTGCTACTTTCTGGAGGAGGGGGAGAACTAGGAAAAGGAGGAGGAGTGATGTCCGGCAGAAACGAGGTCATTTTTGCGAAAGGGAGTGAGTGACTGCATCTGCCGGAGGACTCCACTTCTTCACTGTCTCTTGGTCCATTGTACTACGAGTAGTAAGGGAGGCGACAAAAGGAGTGAAAAATTGACCCTCGTCGGGAGGTTCATGAAAGCAAACAGGGAAAGAAGAAGGAGGTAGTGCTGACAATTTCTGCTGCCCAGGGTGAACCGCTACTCCTTTTACTCCTACTTCGGCGCTGCGGTGTTGCTGGTTGGCTGCCTAGTCATCATCTAACCAGACAAGCGGTCACTGCTGCAGAGGAAGGTACGTAGTACTAGTTGTACAGTAGAGAGAGGAAAGAAAGAGGGGAAAGAAAAGAGACCAACTAACTGGCTGTACTACTACTGGCTGTACTACATAGTAGACCTTGAGGAAAGGGGGAGAATAAAAAATGAAGCCAATTTGCCTCTGCCAAAGAGGTGAGGGTTTTTAAAGAGATTGGGTGCATAAGCTTCGTGCTTCCTCCTTTAATGAGGTGCCGCATACAAAGTGGTCTGTCTCTCTGCTGGTCTTACCTGCGGGGCCTTCTTGGAGTCCGGCACCAAATCCTCCCTGTCCATCCTCTCCTGCTCTCGCTCCCGCTCTAGCCTCTCCTGCTCCCTGGCTTTTTCCCGGATCTCCTGGAGCATGAGCAGCTCCTCCCTGGTCCGCATGGTCGGGGCGTGGTTGGCCGAGGTGGCCTGCAGGTTGGCAGACGAAGGCTTTGCCGACATGGTGGCGGCGGAGGCGGTCACCGTCGGCGTCGGCGGCACCGGGGAGGTGGTACTGCGGAAGACATCGTCGTCGTAGCCGTCGCCATCGTCGCGGTCGCCGCCGTCGCCTTCGTCGTCGCCGCCGAGGACTTCGACGCCGCCAGAGAGACTGTTGCCGACGACGGCGTTGGTCTTGTAGTTGCTGCAGGTGCTGCTACGACGAGGTTGAAAGGTCCGCGGCCTCGGGTGGTGATGCCCCCTCCCGACTCCCCCTCCTCCGCTGCCCCCGCCACCGCCGCCGCCGCCACCTCCGGCGCCGCCGCCCGGGAGGGCAAATCGCGCCGGCGCCTTTCCAGGCGCCGCGGCCATCTTTCCGCGCATGGAGGCTGCGCGGGCGATGTGCGCCACCGCTGCCGCGATGGCCGGCTGGTTCGGCCGCTTGTAGCTGGCGTCCTTCTGCATCCGCAGCTCCAGTCTCTCCTCCCTCGTGCTCATGGTGGCTGTCCTTGGAGTCAAGGTTGTCAGACGAAGAAGAGCTCCCGCTCCTTCTCACCAACAGCAACGGCAGGGACGGCGATGACGCTGACGCTTCGTCGGACCACAGAAGAGAAGAGTCCTGTTCGAGGGAGGAGGAAGGAGGCATTATTTGCAGCATTCCTCCCTTGTCCGTCGTCGTGGGGCCTCGATCCCTCCTCCCTCCTGCCTAACCCCCAAGCGAAGGCAGGCAGCAGGTTCCTCTCGCGATTGATTCACGACTCCCGCAACACCAAACAAACATATATTATAACACAGCAGACTGCACTGCACTTTCCTTCCTTCTTCTTCTTCTTCCTCCTCCTGCTCTTTCGGATTCCGGATTCACTCATGTGATCCCCTTCCCCTTTCCCCTACGCGTCTGTATCCTCTCCCTTCCTCTCCCGCTCTCACTGAAAATCCCTCCACTCTTTCCTACTTCCGCGCCACACCACTGACACTCCTCCCCCCCCCCTCTTTCCAACGACAAGAGGCAGCCCTCCCCCCTCCTTCCACACCACTTCCAACGTTGCGGAAGACCACAGAACCGCCTTGTCGCCCTGTGTTCTTGCTTCCCCCTTCTTCCCTCCGTCCCCTCCTCTGCACATCGGAGCAAGAGAGCCCACGAAAAGCACTGGCAATAATGTACCACTAGCTTGCTTGTTGGTGCACTCTTATTCTTCGGATCTTCGCAAAGAAAATTATTGTTTGATCACTTCAAACACTATGCCCGGCTTTTCTTCTCCCCTTTTCTGTGGCGGCCGCAGTCATCGGCTTTGCAACAATGGTCCTCGCCTCCTCCTCCTCCTCCTCCCCCTTTCTTTCACGTGTCGTCGACTCCACTTCCTTTTCCCACGGAAAAAGTAGGAGCATGAGAAAAAAGGTTGGATGCGGCGTTATGTGGAGCGACAGGAGACTGAATTGTGGAGGTAGGAGGGACGGCGAGAGGCGACGACAACGGCGACGACGGCGGCGGCGACGGCGACGGCGACGGCGACGTCCTAGTGTGGCTTTCAATGCGGAGCGAAGGAGGAGAAGAGCCGGTGAGGAGGATAGCCAGCGAGGAAGGGAAGGAGGGAAAGGGGGAAGAACATCATCCTTTTCCCACTTTCCCGCTTCGTGAGACCCGTCATTGTTACCTGTATGAGGGAAGGGAGGAAAGAAAGAGAGAAGAAGAAAGAGAGAGAGAGAGAGTCCGCTCCCCTTCTTCTTTCCTCCCGTGTGCGGCAAATACGACTGCGGCTCAACTCAGAAAGGAAGAAAGAGGGACGGGAAAATTTGCAATGCAACAGATTCTGCCTGGCTTGTCGAATGGGTGGGAAGGTGGGTCAGTCCTCCTCCTCCTCCTCCTCCGTTTTCCCTTCTCAGGTTTTTGACTTTAGTCCGTCCGCGGCCTTAGCAGGTGATCCTTCTTTTCTTTCACCTCCTTTTTTGTGCTCTTTCTCTCTCTCTCACACACACACACACATGCGTGCCCTCGCAAAGTCACCTGCTTCTGCTGCCACCGACCATCAAACTTTCTTTATCTCAGTTTTATCTTAAAACTTTCTGGATGAAGAAGCAAAGCGTCTCCTCCTTCCACATCTCTTTGCACGGACGAAGAGAGCCTCCTCCTCCTCCTCCTCTCCTTGACCCAGCAGCCCTTCCTCTTCTTCTTCCCCTTTTTTTTTACTTCCTCCAGTGGGCCATTAGCTTGCCGGTAAACGTCGGGAAATAAGACGTTGAGGAGGTGGAGAGGAGGCTGGAAGGGGAGATGGACCACTTTGGGTAGCAGTGCGTACGTACAGTAGTAGAGATGGGGTGAAAACGGAAGCGCTTAAAGATCTCGACAACCCCAACAAACACACAGTTCTTCTGCGTTCGATCACCCTTGCACAAACACTGACGAAAAATTAGCGCCGAGACGAGAAAGGGAGAGAGAGAGAGAGAGAGGGAGGGAGGAATGCATAGTACTAAGAGGGAAGGTTCACCACACCACCAAGTTTCACTCTGGAAAGCGCCGCTACCGCGTCGCGGCTTTCTTTCCTCTTCTCTTTTTTCTGCGATATATCTACACTACGTGTAGTAGTGGTCCGTCGAACGAGAGGAAGCGGTGATGCAAAATTAAAGCCTCTCTGCCTCCTCCTCCTCTTCTTCTTCTTCGTCGTCGTCTCGCCCGCCTCCTTCTCCTCCTCCCTCTTCCGACACGCTCGATGGCCAAGAGGGCCAGGGAAAGAAGAAAAAAAAGAAAGGAAGAAAGAAAGAAAGAA
>JAAUYM010114967.1_pt1 | contig 16355 bp, 26 predicted proteins | sample 7278001 | NCBI WGS metagenome assembly JAAUYM01 (sample SAMN14350224, study PRJNA611818) | marine sediment metagenome | isolation source: surface marine sediment (1.8m) | place: French Polynesia: Moorea | collected 2018-08
CATTGACCGTGCCAGTCGAGGGATCGTCAGGCTCCCAATCAACAATCTGTGTTGCTTTGGTGCCAGAAAAGGTCAGTTCAGTTTGACTACTCCATGTGAACTCAACCCGGTTGATCTGAGAGTTAGTGCCGTACCAGGGGTCTTCTTGCCACGTTAGGTCACCTTCAAACGTAGCCTTTACATCGTGTGTCTCAAAATCAATGCCGCAAGCGTTTGCAGCAGCCTTGTCGATATAAAACTCGCCCTTAACGGTAAAGTCGCCGTTGAAGACGTTGTATTCGCCGTTGCCGCAACGTACAGCAAGGCGACCGTGAAAGGTCGAACCATCAACGCTGTGTGTGTTGGTTCCCGCAGAGGCGCGGCGAAAACAGACACCACCATCTGTACCCTCAACATCGTGGCCGTTGAGCGTCAAATCACGCTCTATACGCAGCCCGCCTCCGTACTGCGTTACCTCGCCTTCATTGATGGTAAAGGTGCCGGTGTAGTTCGACTGAATCGTAAAGTCTTCAGCCCGAGCACCTGTGTATCCGTCAGGAATCGTGCAATCGACGTTCGACGTCGTGCCGTTGAGCTCTACGTCTTCGCCGTTGGGCGGAATGCCGCTCGGCGTCCAGTTGTCGGCGACATTCCAGTTGGAGTTAGTTGAGCCGTCCCAAGTCTTAGCCACGGCTTAAATCTCGTTGATCCGCTCGCGCAGCTCAGTCTCGTTGGTGTACCAGGCGACCTGGCCTTCAGTCAGGATCAAAATGTCCTTGAGATCCCGAATGAAGTTGCGCCGCGCCACGTCGCCGACCTTTGCCATGTACTTCGTGACCAGCCAATCGAAGTCGTCGGCCTCGTCGGTGGTCATATTCCAGTAGTTTTTGAACTGCTGCACCGTGATCTGGTTGTTGTGGATCTCGGCCAGGCCGGCGCAGAACAGGTGGATCGCTATGTCGTCGGTGCCATCGCCGATGTGCGCAATTCGTGTCAGCAATGACATGTGCTTTGTCCTCTTTTCCTGGTATCGGGCTTACGCTTCAGAGAGTTTTGCGGTACTCCGCCCAAAAGCGGCAGAGCGCGTCTCCAAGGTCTTTGATTAGTTGTCGCTGAAGACTGCCGTCGGGGGGTTTGGCGCCACAAAGTCGAAGGTCACGACATGCGGCTGGCCCAACGGGCCTTCGAGGTTGCCGTCGTCAACGGCCGAGAAAGCAACCTTGTAGATCCCGTCAAAGCTCTGCATCGCTGGTATATCGCGCAGATCGTAGCGAAGGGTGTCCGTGACCGGCAGCTCGATGAACGGCGAGTTTTGATCGAGGGGCTCGGTGGCCGAATCGAGCTTGTAGTACATCTTGAACTTGACGACATCGGGCGAGGTCGATGCGAGCTGCAGGATATGGTTCATTCTCCGTCTCCAAAGGTTGATTCTGGCGGCTTGGGCTTGACGATGATTACCCAGGCCTTGCCATCGTGGGTCGTTTTCGGGTTGTCCAGGCCGCCCCATCCAGAGGCCTCGCCGCTGACGGTATCGACCGCCCTGGCGTGGAATACCTGGTTGGTGCTCCTGGTCGTCTGCACGGTCATTTTGGTGTCCGCGGTGCGTCCCAGGTCTTGAACCGTGCCGTCATCGTGGACAACGCGAACGTCGTACATGATATTGCCCATATCCTTGACCAGAATCTCGTCGGTATCGAAGTCGTGGCCGCCGTTGATACCCATGTGCGTGAACTCGCTGTAGGTATCGTCTTGGGCTTCGACACTCAGAACCGGATCGTGGCCCACGTCGTCAGGATTGACCCGGCCCTCGTAGACTTGAGCCGCCAGCTCGCCGGCGTGGAACGTCAGTCGCATCGTGTACCAGGCGCCTATCTCCATGCCGCCATCGAGCGGATCGCTGGTGCCGAGCTCATTCGAGAGCCAGGCGGTGCGCGTCTCGATCGTCAGATCGTCCGTGCCGGAATCGAAGAAGAAGCCGTACCCGTCGCCGGCCGCGTTCACCAGGCTGTACCTGACCGCGTTGCCGCCGGATTCGTTCACCTTCCTGGCGTAGAGCGTCAGCCGGAAGCTGCTAACCGGGTTATCAAACTCAACCAGGGCGCCATTGGCGTCGTTCTCTGCGGTCTTGCGCAGTACCCAACCGTGGGTGGGATCGTTGAACGGCGCCACCATGCCAGAGCGGAACATCGACCAGGGCGCGAGGGAATGATCGACTGGATCGCGAAAAGCCTGGCTGTGGTAGACCGGGCCCCAGGCGATCGTGTAGCTGTCGCCGCTGTAGTGGTGACTAAAGCACGTTACCTGGCCGTCCTCACACACGGTCTTGTAGGCCTGGTCAGCCTTAACTGGATGCGCAAAAAGCAGCAGCGTCAGCGCAGCCAGCAGGATGACCAGGGCCAGGTAACACCTGAACCCGTCAGAGTTCATAGCGATCAGTTACGGGGTCAAGGTCTCGGTGAACAGGCCGTTGCTGGCATTCCAACCGACGTCGAAATCCCCGTTGGTGGACGACACGTTGCTGCCGCCGCCGTCGTTGAGATCCATGTAGCCGATGATGAGATCGCCGGCGACCAGGGAACCGCCTGCACGGCGCACCAGGTACATGTAACGGGCCGCGATTGTCACGCTGTTGCCGAAGTCCACGTCATCGGCATCGAGCTTGAACGCGCGCGAGCCGGTGTTGGTGAACGCCAGGTTGGCTACGACCTGGGGCGAGTAGTCGCCATCGGAGCATTCGTTGCCGCTGATGTCGCTGTAGACATCATCGTTGGCCGTCGAGGGGGTTTGTGCGTTATCCACCAGGACAGCTACCACGGTGTCGCTTTCCAGGTTGATGGTGTTTTTCAGGCAGGCGAGCCAGCCTGGATCAGTAAACGTGAAGCTGCCAACAGCCATATCGTCTCTCCGTTAGTTTGCGGCGTTGGGAATCAGCCAAACGCCCAGGGTGGTTAAGATCGTCGTGACGGCGCCCTGGATCTCAGGGCCCCATGAAAAGCTCACCGCCAGGATCGTGACGACCGAGCCGGCCAATGCAGCAATGCTGGCCTTGTTGAACTTCGTGCTGACGGCTTTGACGATCCCGCCGTCTCCGGTGCCTGTGGTCATGGTTTCGTGCCTCTCTGGCTGGAAGGCCGCGAGCCGAAGTACCAGGTGACGGCAGTCGAGGCCAGGAAAAAGATCGTGTAGATCGTGTGCCGGAATATCTCGACCAGCTCTTTGGTCGGTAGCGCATCGAGGCCGCCAATCGCCTTCCAGATCAGGTAGGTCAGGACAGTGCAAGCGGTCAGTAGGTAGAAGGTGACGACAGGCCGCACCAGGCTGCGCACTGCAGCCATCGGGCCCTCGCCGACCTTGTTCTGCTTCTGGCTCTCGGTGAAGGCCCGCATTTCCTCGGCATCGACCACGAGCTGCCCCTCGACCTGGGCCCGCTCCATCTGCTTGTCGGCCATTGCCAGCTCATGCGATTGCTCGGCCTCAACCTCACGTTGGCGGATCTCGGCCATCTGAACGTCATACTCGAGCTTCCGGCCCAGGGTCTTGTACTCCATGACCTTGGTCGCTATCGAGCCGATCAGTCCCGTGATCGCTCCAAAACCCGTTGACGACAACAGGCCGAATAGGATCTCTAACATCGGGCTCTCCGGTGATTACCAGGTCGAAGCCCTCGCGGCCGGTGATGGCGTGGAGCTCGGCCAGGGCGGTGGCGCTGTTGAGGACCGCCCGCTTCCCTGCCAGCAGCCCCCATCTCTTGCCGATAATCAGGCACCCTCGCGTGTGATCTGCGGTGTTGCCCTTGTGGATGAGGATGCCGGAGCGGTTGGAAACCGATAGCAGGTGATAGACCTCGCGATAACGGCCTGACGCGCTGCGGGGAAGATAGGACAGTCGATAGCTGCCTGGGGGAATGCAGGATACGTTGCGCCGGTTATCCAGCCACGGTGGTTCCAGCACGCTGAATACGTCAGCGCCCAGGCGAAGATGACCTCGCACGCACTCACTGCTGAACTCCTGCCGTACCAGGTGGCCGGTCAGTCGTTCGGGTGCGTGTGTGGTGCTACTGGACTCGCGGCGTGACTGTGCTGCTTGGCTTGATTGCCAAGAATCCCGCCAATGATGAATTGCTCGAACAACAGCAGCAATATGGCGAGAAAAATCCCAGCGAGCCATCGGCTGAACACCTTGCGGTCGTTGTTTTCCTGCTCGAAATGCCGTTCCAACTTGGCATCTACGTCGTGGATGGTGCTTCTTACACCGTCGATCTTTTGATCCATGTGTCGATGTGCCTCGGCAGCTTGTCGTTCAAAAGCCTCTTGCCTCGTCTCGACAGCTACCAGGCGTCGATCAACCTCAGTGATCTCGGTCTGAATATGGCGTATGCGTTCGTCGTCCACCCGGCGCCCTCGCTCCTGATCTGAAACGAACCCGTTACCGGCCATTACCGTGTTACCTGTTTGTCGATGAAGACAGTGCCCTGAACAATTCGAGTCGGCTCATCGCTGCCATCGACCACTTCAAGGTCATAAACCGCCTCGATTACGTCCCAAGCATCAGACACGCTTCCTGGAATGGTGAGCTCCACCTGGCCATTGGCCGCGTCAGTGATGGCGACATTGCCCTTGGCAGCACTGTCGCCGTCGAACATGAGATCGGTGTCATCCGCGTCCACGCACGGCCGCACCTGGCACCTGGCGCTGAAGCCGGTGATGTCGATCGGGTTCAACGTATCGGCATCGGTGTAGGTGAACGTGTGAATGTAGGTCGAGCCTTGGTCGATGCGGAGATTGACCGTCGTAGCCATTGCTATACCTCAGAGTCCTCGATGGCCTGGTTCTCGTACTTGACGAGCTCCCTGACCATGTTGATTGCTGACAACCGCTTATCGAGCTCCACGCCGAACACGCGATCGGCGTAGTCGAGCACGGCCTGCTTGTTGCGGTGATTGATGTCCCGGTTATCAGCCCACCGCTGCAGTGCGCGGTTGGTGGCCTTATCCGGGTCGGTGACGGCTTCGAGCTCAAGCGGATCACGCTCGGCATCGGCATCGTCAGCATCGAGGAGGGCGTCTACTGACTCCTCCTGAATGTCAAAGCCCTGGTCTTCAACGATCTGCGTTCGATCCTGCTTGGGTGTCTTGGCCGGCTTGGAGCCAGGCACATAAATGGCGAATCCCTCGGTGATCGCCAACAACCTCTCAGCATGGTCAGCATCAACAACCTCGCAAATATGCGCACCCTTGTCGTTGGGCTCGAACGAGTAGTCCTCGTCTCCCAGGGTGACGGTGGTTCCGCCTGGCCGGCGGATGAGTGACTCAATGAGCGCAGATTCGGGCATTCAGGGCCTCCACAAATGAGTAAGGGCGGGGCCCGAAGGCCCCGCGGGGTTCGACATTAGCTGTCGAGGGACTCAGCACCACGGTACAGGACCGTGCCAGCCAGTTTCCCGCTGGTCGTGCCAGTCGTCGGTGCCGTTGCGACAGTCGCACGCAGAAGCATGTCGTTGTCGATCGGCGCCAGGCCCAACGCGGCTGCGAGATCCAGTCGCGCTACACCGCCGGCCTGGCCGACAGTGGAGCCGGTGATAACGGCATAGCTGTTATCTCCAACCGGATCGTACAGATCGATGTCGAGAACGATCGCGGTGCCGGTGTCGAGCTCGGCCGTGTCGATGTAAGCATCGACAAGAACGTGCTGCGCCGGCACTTTGGCCAGGTTCACAACATCAGCGTCCGCGAGGGCGCCAGTTACGGCGAGGTCGATAAAGCCACGATTGGCCTTGACGTCACCTTGGACAGAGGCAGAAGGAGCAGGGAACTGATCCAGAGCCTTGTCGGCGTTATACGTTGCCATGAGTAATTACTCCTGTTTGTCAGTGGATGGCGTGGATCAGGCCCGATTAGGTCGGATCAGCAGCAGCGGAATCAGCCGAGATCAGGCCGAAGTCCTTGCTGTTAAACCGACACTTCTTCGTGCCAACGATGGTCGAGGTCGTGATAACGGCCTGGTTGCCGTTGTCGCGAGACTCTTCATGCCAGTCGAAGCGCAGGCCAGTGCCCGGCGAACCGAAAGCGCACACAAGCGCCTGGCGTCCCAAGAACAGGTTACGAGCTGCCCCGACATTACCGCCTGCGCCGTAATCATCGAACAGAATCGTGGCCTTGTGGGAATGCAGGACGACGTTGTTATACATGCCCAGGCCGCCCTTGAAGATCGGGTTTTTCCGGCCTTCAGCGGTCGTGGCTGCTTTCTGAATGTCGAGCCATTTGCCCTCGCCAGTGGCGGTGCGCAGGTCGTACTCCGACCAGGGGTGCATCACCATGACGTAGTGCTCCTCGCCGTCGATCATGATCGGCTGGATCTGCGGCGTCTCTTGCACGCCACCGCCCATCACCTCGGCGCGGGTCTTCAGCTTGTCGATGAAGGTCAGGTCAACCTTGTCACCAGCGACCAGGGTGTTCTTCGACGTAGCTGCACCCGCATACATCAGGTGATCCGCGTCAGGCGCCTCAAAGGCGTTGTTGGCGCGGCCGGTGTAGGTCGTGCGGAAGATGTAGTCGCTGTTCACGCCGCGAGCTGCTGCTGCGTACATGAAGAACAGCTCATCGAACACACGGCTCCACCACTCCGACTGCCGCTTGCGGGCAATCTTGCGCAGGTTGTGGATCGTGCGCTTGCGCGTCATGCGACCGCCGGTGTTCACACCGCCACGCATCTGATCGATGTAGACGTCATCGGTGTAGAACTTGAGGTCTTCTTCCTGGCCTTCCAGGACATCATCACCTTCGACCGGCTCCATCTTGAGCTGCACGGACAGGTCGTAGCTGATGTTTTCGCCGGCCTCGTTTTCCAGCTTGGACAGCATGGTGATCGGCGCCTGGGCCTCTTCACCTTTGCCCATGAATTTGCGGGACCAGTAGCCGATGCGTGCCGTGTCTACGGCGAGCATGACGGAGTAGTGGTGTACCGCTTTCGGGTCGTTCAACCCAATAATCGTGCGAGACATTTGAATGCTCCTTACGTTGCTTGCTTACTACGAACAACGCGGTGGCACTCTTGCGCCAAGGGTTCCGTGTTGCGGGGATCGCCTGCACAGGCGTTGGGATGGCGCGTCTCTACGTTGACGCTAGGGGGCGCGTCCACTTTGAAACGCACTCGCCGCCCGGATTTCTTCATAACCTCGATGGTGAGCTCGTCACCCAGCACGAGCTGACCGCCCAGCTCAACATCGACGTAGACCGGCATTACAGCTCGGTTTGGGCCAGATACGCCTCCTGGTCGATCGGCGACAGCCTGGCGATTGCTTCCTCGAGCTCCTCGCCTTGCAGCCGATCCAGGTGCGCGAACTTGTTGTCAGAGATCAGGTTCTCATCGGCCGCGGGCACGTCGCCCAGGGTCTTCGGGATCTCCGGCGCCTTCTTACCGCGGCGCTCCGGCTTCTCCTTGTTGTCATCTTCCGTTGCGCCCTGGGGCACATTGAGCCCGATCTCCTGGCGCAACCGCTCGCCGGCCGTGGCAATCATGGTCAGGTAGTCCATGCCCTTGAACTCACCTGCCTCGGCCATCGTCTTGAGCGTGGCATTCATAAACGCCATGCGGGTCGGCGTGCGCAGATCCGCATTGTCAGGATGCTCGTAGAACGTGTCGGTGGCCTGCTGCCAGGCGATCGCATCGTCGCGCTGACGCATCAGGTCGATCTTCTGGTCGCCGAGCTCCTTGTTCTTGACGTGGTACTGCTCGATGGTCAGGTCGCCATCAGATACCAGCTTGCCCAGGCCGGCCTGCTCCTCGTCGGCCGCCTTGATCTTCTCCTCGAAGCTCGCGTTTATCTGTTCGACAAGACTAGGAACCGGCTCACCCTGCGTATCAGCAGCGGTCGCAGCCTGGTCATCAGCCGCCGCTGCTTCCTGCCCTTGTCCAGCAGAATCATCTCCCGATGCCGCTCCCGCTTGGTCTTGCGCAGCCGCCGTTGGTGCCTGGTCAGATTGGGCGGCTGCAGCGTCATCGCCTGAGCCATCCTGGCCCGTAGCCTCATCTACTTCCGCCTTGGCGGCCTCTTGCCCTTCTTGCAGTTCTTGCCCGGCATCGTTGGTCTCCTGGTCAGGTTCTTGGTAGTCCAGTGCGGCTCGCTCCTCATCAGACAGGTGAGCGAGATCCTCCTCGGTGAATTCCTCCACCGTGGCGTCAGCTTTTGGCATGGTTTACCTCGTTACGGGTTGGTCATCGGCGGTAGTCCAACCGCCTGGGGTGGGGGCGCTGCGGGCTCGTTCGCCGGTTCTTTGGTCGTCTCGGCAAGGAGCGCGTCAGCGGTGGGCGCCAGGGCCGGCGCTTGTAGGGTCTGCATGGCAGCGGCGAGTGCGCTCTGCAGGTTTTCGAGGGCGACCTTCTGCGCCTCTTCTTTCGTCTTGGCGGTCTTGGCCTCGCGCTCCTCGATGCTGGATAGCGCGTCACGCATGGCCAGCTCGGTTTGCTGGCGCTGCTCCTCTTCCTGCTGCTGCTTGCGCATGAGGGTCTCGGGATCTTCCGGCTCGTCCGGGTCGGACTGGCCGTTGATCTGGCGAAGGCGCGCGACCATCGCATCCTTACCCGGCAGATCCGACAGCTCGAACACCATGTCGAGGAGCTGGATGCTGATCTCTGGCGGCTGCTTCGCCACCATGTCGGCCATCTGCTCGAACATGGCCAGGCGTACCGATTCGTGGAACGGCGTCTCATCGATGATGAAATCGGCCTGGCTGTTGGTGATCGAGTCGTACTGGCCGGTCTCCTCGTTCATGCCGTTGATCGACAGGAACTCGGGCTTGCCGCGCTCGTTGGTGACGCGGATCGTCTTCTCCCACGAGTAGAACTGCTCGACGTTGGATAGCTCGAGCTCGCCGGTGAGCTGCAGCGCCAGGCGCAGGTTGTCGAATAGCGTGGTCGTGACCACCGAGCCCTGGTTCTGCCTGGCCATGATAGCCTTGCCGCTGGTGGCGTTCGATTCGAGGCCCAAGTTCTCGCCGGTGACGCCTGACGTCTGCCTGATGTAGTCGGCGTCCTGCACGCTCATCTCGACGTGCTCTCGGGCGAGCTGGTTGTCGCTGAGAATGTCGAAGTCCGCGCCCCGGCGCTTGCGGATGACAGCGGCCGGGTCGGCGATCGTTTCCTCGACGTTACCGTGCTCCTCTTCGTCTACCGCATCCTCGTCCATGACTACCTGCTTGGTGGACAAGATGTAGAGGGCTTTGGAGCGACGCTTGTTGAGATCCTCCTGCGGATCGCGCGCATTACGCACAATCCCGTAGGGCTTGCCGTCACGGTGGCGGCGATAGCCCCACACTGGCACGAAGGGGTAGCGGTTGTGGCGGTACGGCGAGGGGAGATCCTGAAGCAACTGGCCGTCTTCGATGCCTACCGCACATCTGAGTTTCATACGCACGGCATCGAACAGCACCAGGTCGCCGATTTGGACGGCCCGCTGCATCTCCTGGTCTTCTTCGTTCCATTCGAGGCCGTCGTAGCGGTCCCAACCGCGCACGATCTGCACCTGGGTCGGAACCTTGTACCAGCACTCGACTAGCGGCGTAACCGCGCGTCGGCCCAGGTCGCGAGCCGCAAGCGCGTCAGCAACAACAACCGTGTGAGTCGCGTCTGCATCGTAGTAGAGCTGCGCCTCGAACCAGTCGTCAGCCTGGTGCGCTGCGATCTGCTCAAGCGTGCCGGAAGCATTTTTGATGGTCTCCTTGGCCCAGGGGAACATCGAGGTCGCCACATCGGCATCGAGCACCCTGGCGCGCTGCAGGAACCTGGCATCGTTGAGATCGAACTCGCGGCTCATGGGGTCGTACCACATATTTCGCCAGCTCTCGGAGCGGATGAACAGCGGCTCACGATCGGTATTGCCGCGCAGGCCGGTCTCCAACCAGCCCAGGCCCGCAGTCACACACTCACGAAACGCACGCGAGCGGTGGAATGGCGCCTTGTTGACGTCACTGAGGTACTTCAGCAGCTTGGTCTTGTTCTCGGCCGGCTGGCGATCGTCGTCGTTGCGGGGGTGCACCTTCCAATCGACCTTGGCCCGGCGCTCAGTGCCGAGCACCCACTCGACGGCCGGCTTGATCTCGTTGAAGACCAACGGCGCCTGGCCGCGCATCTTCAGCTCGTCCTGATCCTCCTGGGCCCACTGGATACCATCGGCGAAGTCCTCGTCGGTGGCCATCTCCTGCCGGTTCTCGGCGTGGTGCACGCGCGCCTGATACCACCAGTCATGTAGTCGGCCTTCGTGATCCTCGATCGCGGCCTTGAGCTTGCCCTGCTTCCCGCCCTCGATGGCCTGGTAGCGTGTGTCTGCCTCGACGTCGCCGAGAACATCATCCAACAGAATCGGAACTCTCGGCTTCGTGGCCACTAGGCAATCTCCTCGATGGTATTCACTACGAGCTGCTTGGCCACCTTCAGCGCAGGTTCGCCGTCTACGCCCTCCGGCCACACGTCAAACGTGAGCACCAGCCGGCCCAGGTCATCCATGCGCGCGTCACGCAGCTCGACGCGATCGCCGATGTCAAAGCCCAGGCCGTCATCAACCTCGTGCCGGGCGCCTTCGCGCAGCAGCTCGCTGGCCTGAGCCGGGCCCAGGGATAATTCGTAGGTGCGGGATACGTTCATTTGGTTGCGTCCAATAGCTCCTGGCCATTCAGCTTGATCTTGAGCCCCTGGCGTTCAGCGGCCTGCTCGATGTCGCGCTGATGCAAGCCGGCCCAGGGCGGCATTCGGATCAGCTCGGGTAGGTTGTCCACGATCACCGAGCAAATCTTGAATACGGTGTCGCGAGTGACGCCCAGGCCCAGGTGGTGCGCGATCTCCGCGGCCTTGCCCACCAGGTAGTCGCTCGGCTCACCCGATTCACTGTCGGCGTACATGTAGGCGCTCGACAACGGGATCACCCAGGCGGATCGCCGGATACCAGCGCGGCCCAGGCACATGCAGGGCTCGGTGTCATCGACGTTGGTCGTCGGGCTGACGTAGCTGAAAAACAGGTTGAACTCGCGGTAGCTCTTACCCGCAGGGCGTCTGATGTTTCGCGTCATTCGATAGGGTCATCCACTCTCAATCGATACTTGGTGCTGTTGCCATCGCGCTTGTGCTGCCTGGCCAACTTCTTCTTGTGCTCCTCGAGGAACTCCTCAAGCAGAAAATGCGCCCACTCCTCGGCCTCGGCCTTGGGCATACCTGCCTCGTGCTCGCAGATCGCAGCACGCTCCTCGAAGCGGTATTGAAGATCCTCGCGGGGGTAGTGCTCGCAGCCGTAGACGCCAAAGCAGTCCACCAGGACCGCGCCACACTCCGGGCAGCGTTGCATCAGCGCGTCCTCCAATTCTTTGGCTTGGTTGGCTTGGGCTTCTTGGTCTTCAGCGACCTGAAACCCTGCGCGATCTGCCGGAAGGCGTCAGCGCCGTGGTTGAACGGGGTCTTGGCCGGGCGATCCTTCCAAGTGCCGGTCTTGTCATCGAACTCGCGGCGGTAGTTGTCGAGGCAGACGATGCCCCTGGCGCAGCGGACCTCATCGAAATAGCACGAGTTGAACATCTGCCGTGTCATCTCGATGCCCTCGCCGAGCTCCTGGATGCGCTCGACCACGGTGATCGGCTTGATGCCGTAGCCTTCGAGTACCTCGCGCCGGCTCAAATTGTCCGACTGGCTGAGATCCGTTACCTCGACGTCGTGCGGCAACAGGTGCTTGCCGTACAGATACGGCTTCTCCTTCAGCACCTTGGCGTAGTGCATCAGGCTCTCGCTGTGGTTCTCGTAGTAGTCAACGAGTCGGATCTCGGGACCAATCTGCTGAAACCACCAAATTGCATTCATGTCATTCCGGCCCAAATCCCAGGCGGTGTGCACTGGCAGCTTGGTGGCGATCGGAATGTTCCTGATCCGCTTCTCGCGCCTGACGATCGCCATCTGCTTGGCGTAGTAGGCGCCTTCGATGGCGGCCTGAAAGGCCTCCTCCGGTGTGCTCGGGTACTCCCGGAACATGTCGTCGCCGAGCACCCTGGCCTTGGCGCAGTACCAGGCCTTCTGGTTGGCGTCGGGCTCGATGCCGTGCTCGTCGGCCAGCTCCTCGAAGTAGTCGAGCTCGGCGTCGGTGTGCACGAACCTGGCGGTGATGCTGTCGCTGAACCGGTACTCACGGCTCTCGTACCAGGGCTGAAAATGGAACTTGAAGTCCAGCGGCGTCAGGTCGCGGCCTTCCAGCATCAGCTTTTGGGCATCCTGGCACATGTCGTAGAAGCGCCCTGAATTGCCCTCGGCCGTGCTCTCGAACGCCGCGATCCCCGTCTGCGGCACCGCTTCGAGCGCGCCGGTGATGATCTCGCGAGCCTTGTCCGGGGTCTTGGCGGCGATCTTGCCGAACTCACTCACATGGAGGAGCTGCAGCGTGCCGGATCGGTAGCTGGTGCTGACCGAGATCGCCGAGCCGTTGCTGAACGTGTACTCCTTGCTGCGATCCTGGTGGGCCTCGCGGATCGCTTTGATCTGCTCGGGCAAGTTCTTGTAGGGCACGCGCACCTTCGTCCTGAAGATCCGCTCTGCATCATCGAGGTTATGGGCGATGATCCCGCTGTTGTGGTGATCCCAAAACAGTGCGCAATCAAGGCCATAGATGCACATGAGGGTCGTGAAACCGAACTGGCGGGCCTTCAGGATGACGTTGCGGTGGTGCAGGCCATCCAGGAGCTTGATCTGCGCCTCGTTGGGCGTGAATCGCACCAGGCGACCGCGCTTGTTCACTACCTGGTAGAGATTGGCCAGGCGCCAGGCCTGGTCGTTGAAGTGGTCGGCTATCTCGATCTGCAGCGCCGGCGCACTAGCCATCAGTATCGAACTGGCTCCGGGCCGCTACCGCGATGTCCATCTGCACGCGGCCTGGTCGGCCCTGGGGGCGGATGAGCTCGGCGAGCTGCTCGAGCACGCCCTTTTCGCTGCTGCCCTCCTTGTCCCGGTACATGCCCAGGAGTGTGCCGAGCTGCTTGAGCGCGTTCTGTCGGTCTACGAATGTGACCTTGTGCACCCCGCCTGGTGTCGGCGTGATGCTGGCGATGCAGCGGCGAGCTGCGGGTGGGATATCACTCAGCTCTCTGAGCATGCCCTGATCGTCAAGGATATCGATGGGGTCGAAAAAGGCTTGTTCGGCGAAGGCCTCGATGAGCTTGTCTTCGCTGTGGTCGATCCGCGTTTGAGCGCGTTGTTCTTTTTCAGCCAGGTAGGCCTGGCCGTTGACCGAATTGACGATCGCACTGGCTCGGCGCTGCGCCTGCCTGTCCACCTTCGCCTTGGGGTACTGGCGTTGATACAGCACATGCAACGGTTGTTGCTCTCGCTCCTGGAAATAGTCGTCCAGGAACCGCTTTTGCCTGACGTTGAGCTCTGCCGCTGCCATGTTGCTCCAAAAAAAGGGCCCGCGGGTTAGGCGGGCCTCGAATCAAGAGTCACTAGGATTAGGGAAGCCGCCCATGCGCACCACGGCCAGCTTGAAAGTGCTTATAGGCTAGTTGGCAGGGTTCGCAACTGATGTTGAGTTAATACGGCAACGTCGTGTTATTTGTGAAACGTCCGCATACTTTCGGCAGAGCGCGGGGAGATTTGCACATCGGCGGTTTTTTCAGGCGTATCAAGGCGTAGATCGCGTTCGTAGAATGGATCTGCGATCTCCGTATTCGCCAGGCAGTAATTCACGAATCGGCTCCACAAACTCGTAAAGCCGTGGGCCTGCTGTTTCTCCTCGTTCCAGTACGGTTTGCCCTTCAGGTTAACGATCAGGTAGGGCTCACGCGCGGTTGGGGGTAGGTGGCGGAAGGCCTGGACCGCGGTCTTGAGCGCACCGAGCTGGTCCCACTCATGGAGCACCCCATGACTGTCGGCGATCCCCTCGCGGTGTATCTGGCTGATCTTCATGGCCAGCAGCTCGCGCCTGGGCAGCTCGGTCAGGAGCTTGAGCACGACATACAGCCGGCCGACATGGATGGTCCGGGCCCGCCTGGGATCGCGCGGCAGCTCGACGTTGAGGATCGCATTCAGCTCCCAGGTTTCGAGCCGGCGGTTGAACCGCTTGCGCTTGGGGAGCTGGAAGTCCACCAGGTAGGTGTACGGCACCATCTTCCAGATTGCGGCCTGGGTCATCGACGTCGCGAGTACCTCGATGTCGCGTTGGGCCACGGTCTTGTGAATGTGGCGGTGGCGGCAATAGTCGGTGTAGTGCTCGATGGTGTCCTGGGTGACGTCCAGCAGCGGAGTATCGCCGATCGTGCGCCGCATCCGCTCGTAGGCCTCACGGTAGGATTCGGCGCGGATCTCCGGCATTTCGGCGAGCTGCTCGGCCACCACGCGATCGAACAGGTCTTGCAGGGTGTAGGCGTGCAGCTCGGCGCGCTTTGACTGGCGATCGTGGAATACCGCCTTGGCCTCCTCGAACGTCTTGCCGAGCAGAAACTCCTGCTTGTCATCCCAAAACGCCTCAAGGCCAGGCGGCACCCTGTACCAGTAGCGGCCCTGGCGATAACGCCAACGCAGGGGCAGATCACTCATCGCGCTTCAACCAGGGTTGCCATATTTCTCCTCCTTTGCGATTTGGTCATCGATGGCCAGGTCGGGGTGGATCGCCCGCCGAAACTGAGAATCGGAGAGCCAGCTTGTGAAGATGCTGGCGGCGTGCCCAGGGTGACGCAGGCACCACTCGTACCGCTTGGATTGGGCCTCGTGCACCTTGATGTCGCTTTTGAGGCCTTCGAGCTGGTCTTTGACCCGGTTCAGGCTGTCGGTGGCGACCGCGCTCATGTGCTCGGCGCTCTCCTTCAGGCGATCGCAGCGCGCGTCGGCGGTGCGTTGCAGGGTTTCGAGGGCATCGCACATCTGCTGTTTCCAGCGTTCCAGCTCCTCGGGGTTGTCCAGACTGACGAATCTGAGGTTGTCACTGTTCATAAAGCCCCTCTTTCTTGCAGAACTCGACCAGGCGCGCGATGTCGCTGCCGTCCACAATCACGCGATTGGACGGGTCATCGGGTAGGCCGTTTTCGGTGGTGAGCATCAGCGCGTAGCCGATGTTGGTTAGGTAGACGGAATCGCCCAGGTAGATTTTGTCGCCGGCGCTCATGCTGGTTTCTCCGTGAAATCGATCGCCCAATCCTTCGAGCATTCCGGGCAACGCTGGCCGCAATCGATGTAGTCCTTGCAGCCGCGGTTTTCCTGCATCCACTGGCAAGCATCGGCCGTGGCCTTGTTGTGATTGACGATCAGGGCACGCAGCCGCTCGACGTCTTCCTGGGCCGCCTGGTAATCGGCATAGTGGGCGCGTGCGATGCGCGCAGCGGATGCTGCCGTATCACGCACGAGCATGAGCTCGCTCTCGTGATCCTCATACCTCACATATTCGCCTTGGACGTCCAGCTTCACGCACGGAATCAGTTTCGATTCAGAGGACTGCAGAACAACGGTCCATCGTTTTATGTCACTCATTGCGAAGCCCCCTTTACGAACCAGGCCCAATAGGCCACGACAAAGAACAGGATCAGCGCAACGCGCCCGATCCACTCAAGAATTAAGTCCATTGCTCCCCCCTTCTCTGGCAGCGTAGCGGTCCTCCCAATGCTTCACGGCCTCGGCTTTAACCTCGTTTGGAACGCCGCTCCAAATGTGCTTGAACTGCGGCACACACTCACTCATGTACCCGGTCGGTTCTGCGTTAGGTGCGACAGTCACGGCAACCTCAAACGGCTCGTTAAACGGCACCGGCAGAGCCAGCGAAATTCCCTCGGTCGATACGCCGTCTTTAGCGGTTACAAAAACGAGCAATGCAGACAGGTCATCAAAGGCGAATGCAGCGTAGCCGTGCGCTTTGTCCACCTGGTAATACGCCGAATTCGCAGCAGCCTCATGCCATTCGTCCATTGCATCGAATAGCGAGGCTTGATCGTCCAGAAATGTCGTGAGCGCCTGAAACATCTGATGCGCCTTTTTCATTTCCACACTCCCGTCAGGTCGCGCAGCTCGTAGTCGGGATCGCCTACTTCGTGGTGCGGGCAGGTGGTCAGCTTCCAGACCGGATCGAAGCAGAAGGGGTACTCGAACCAGCCATTAGCCTTGCCGTAGGCTTTGCCCTGCATATCCGGGTTCGGGCTTGAGCAGCCGATGTGCGCGTTGTTGGGAATGTTGTAGCGGTGCCGGCACGTCCAGCAGTCGGTCTCGTCGTTGGCGCTCATAGTTTCTCCTAGTAGAACGGTTGGGATTTGATTACGTCGATTGCTGCGGCCTTTTTGGTGATAAACATCGCCCGGCCGTCTATGAGGTACACCACGCCGGGGCGCAGCGCGGTGAAGGTGCCAGCTCGGCCGCCAGGTCGAGGTCGCTGGC
>JAAUYM010041900.1_pt1 | contig 16351 bp, 13 predicted proteins | sample 7278001 | NCBI WGS metagenome assembly JAAUYM01 (sample SAMN14350224, study PRJNA611818) | marine sediment metagenome | isolation source: surface marine sediment (1.8m) | place: French Polynesia: Moorea | collected 2018-08
ATTAATTTCGTTGAAGGCATCTAATGGTGCAGCGCCGACACGTTGCGAGGGTGAATTGGATGTCAGCAGCTGCGGATAAGTCTCCTCGAGATCAATCAGTTCACGCATTAGCCGATCGTATTCAGCATCAGGGATGGAGGGATCGTCGAGCACATAATATCGGTAATTATGATCATTAAGTTGCTCGCGCAAGGCCTTAACCTTGTTCTTTGCCTGTTCGAGATTCATTAAGTTGTTATTCGTTTTCTGCCAGTAACTCGGCTTTCAGACGCAAAGATTTTATTCCCGTACTGGTTAATACCTGATTATCTTCTGTTCTGATTTCTCCATTCAACATTTCAGCGACACGCTGCGTGGTATTGAGAAACAACTCGAACACCACTTTGGGTTCAATAGATGCGGGTGAATACATAAACAAAACGACACCTTTCGTACGCAGGTCTGCCATTCTGCCAAGATCAAACGAACCTGGCTCAAACATATTCGCCATACTAAATAATGGCTGCCCCGAGTGCAGCTTGCCCGGACCAAAATGATGAAACACGTTCATGTGTCCGTAGATCATCCCGACTTCATCTGCTGCCTTGCTGATAGACAGTCCGTTAAACATGGTCTGGGCCGGGCTGGTGACGTAGAGCACTATCAGGTCATCACCAGACTCGCCAAGTTGCCTGTCACTATTGTCGTCAATCTCATGCTGACCTAGATTCTCCGCTTCGTCTGCAGTACTGGATTCTGTTGCAGCGTTTGTTGCTTCTTCACCCTCAGGCTCGGCGACCAACTGCTCCTCCTCATTATCGGCATCTGCGAGCGGCTCATTATTGTCTTCTTCAGGCTCAGTTGTTGGCACAGACTCATGCTTGCTGAATAAATCAAAATCCACGCCCGCAAAATTGTCAGTGCTCTCATCGTTACTGGCAGAATCAGGGGCTGGACTGGTAAGCACTGCCGTAGCCTCCTGGTCATCATCGAAGTAGTCGGTTTTTGATATGACCGGCATTGACTCAGGCTCAGGATCTTCGTCAGCAGTGACGCTGACTTCTGGTCTGGATAGGTAAGGTCCATCAGTCTCGATTTCTTCATCATGGCGTGATTGCGAAATCATGTTGCCAATATTGATTAACGGTCCGGCGTAGTCATCAGTCTGCTCAGGCTCGTTAAGTGCAGTGCTGGGCAAATCGGGCATATCATCGATGGCATCGAGGATATTGTCTTTACGTTTTGGTTCAGACCTGAAAAAGACTTCCCAGCAATAAATCCCGACGATAAACAGGCAGCCAACAACCAGTAATAGGATTCGCAGATCAGACATAGTGCTTTTAGATTTTAATGCCCCGGGAAGTTAACTCTCAGGTAATGATAATCGACACGGCTGGATTAGTCAGTGTCGGGATAGCGATCAGGCTGTTGCAGCCATCTCCACTGCTTCGTCGACATCTACTGATACTAATCTCGACACACCAGCTTCATGCATGGTCACACCCATCAGCTGGTTGGCAATTTCCATGGTGATCTTGTTGTGCGTGATAAATATAAACTGCACTTCATCAGACATGGATTTGACCAATTCGCTGAAGCGACCCACATTGGTATCATCCAGCGGGGCATCGACCTCGTCCAGTATACAAAACGGCGCCGGATTTAGTTTAAATATGGCAAATACCAGGGCAACGGCAGTGAGTGCTTTTTCACCACCCGATAACAAGTGAATATTACTGTTTTTCTTGCCTGGCGGCCTTGCCATGATTGCAACACCTGTTTGTAACAAGTCTTCCCCGGTCAGCTCAAGATAGGCATGACCACCGCCAAACAGTTTTGGAAACATGTCCTTGATGTTGGTATTGAGTTCATCAAATGTTTCCTTGAAACGGGTACGTGTTTCCTTGTCGATTTTACGAATAGCGCTTTCCAGTGTTTCCAGTGCCTCGGTCAGATCTTTATGTTGGCTATCCAGGTAGGTTTTCCTTTCTGCGCTCTGGGCATATTCATCAATCGCGGCCAGGTTAATTGCACCCAGTCGCTGTATTTTTCTACCCAGTGCTTCAAGCTGCTCCTTCCATACAGACTGGTCAGCATCTTCGGCGAGATTTTGTAATAGTGCTTCTGCGCTTTGCTCAAATTCAGCGAGTTTTTCCACTACGGCTTCAAGCCTGACCTGGCAACCGTTAACATCGATGCGCGCTTTTTCAAGTGAGGCGCGTTTTTCTTCCAGTTCTTGCTCATGGCGATGTTTGCCCTGTTCCATTTCACGCAGACTGGCCTCTATGCCATGCATGTGTGAACGTGCCTCAGCAAGTGCTTTTTCTGCATCAAGCTTCGCGCCCAGCGCTGTTTCCATGCTGGCCTGCAATTCAGTCAGGGGCTGTTTACTTTTTTGTAATTCCTCTTCCAGCTCTGCCAGCCGTGAATCGAGATGCTGCAACTGGATATCGTTACGTTTAATAGCTTGTTCATAGGAAGCGCGCCTTGAACTGTATGATTCCAGTTGCAACGCAATGCCATGACTTTCTTCATGTGTGCTTTGCCAGCGCGAACGTGCATCATCCAATGCTGAACGATGTCTGTCCCTGACTGATGAGAGTTCTGTTTTCTGGCTTTCCAGCTGTTGTTTATTAGCCTGTAGTTCTTGCAGACGTTGCGCCAGGCCTTCAAGTTCTTCAGTATCGCCTTGCTCCTGGTTATCCAGGCTGCTCAGTTCTTCAACCAGTTCCTCGTGGCGCCGCGTGTTTTGTTCAGCTAGTGCTTCACAAGCGGCTAATTCGGCACGCAGATCTGCAATCTGGTGTTGCGCGTTGGTCAGGTTACCCTGCAGTCCTTCCTGTTGATGTTCGGACTGTTCCAGCGTTTGCTCGGCAAGACGTAATTCATTTTCCAGCTCTGTTAACTGCGCATTCGCGTCTGACAGTTCCGCGCGCAGTGACTCGATTTCTTTTTCACGGCTGATCACTGTGTCAGCGGCTGCACTGGAATTATTGATAATGACCCAGTCATGAGAAAGCCAGATACCACCAGTCGTGACGACAGAGGCGCCCTGCGGTAACTGTTTTAACACCTGCACAGCCTCGTTCAGGTCTTCAGCGGCATAAACGCTATTCAATAACGATGGCAACATAATGCTGCTTTGAATGTAATCAAGCAGACGAGGTTGCTGGATACTTGCATCAGCTGCCTGGGTACTTTGCTGACTGATAAGACCAAATTTACCAGGCGCCTGCTCGATTTTTTCCAGGTACTGCTCGATATTCTCGACACAGATATGGTTCAGGCGTGTACTGGTTACAGTTTCAAGTGCATGGGCCCACTTATCATCCACCTTGAATTGTTGAGCAAGACGTTGAAAGTTGTCGAGGTTGTTATCATGCAGCCATTGTTGCAACTCCTCGTTTTCCTCGACGGTCGATTTTTGCAGCGTTTCCAGTGAAGCAAGTTGCCCCTGTTGGCGCTGGAATTCATTACGCTTGCTATCCAGTTGTTGCGATAATTGCCTTACTTTTTCTCGCTGTTGCTTAATTGCAGACTGGTTGTCACTGTAGTCACTGGAATGAATACCATGCTGTTGTTCAAGTACCTGCAGCTTTGCAGTGAGTTCATTCAGCTTTATCGACGTATCAGTTGCCTCTATTCGATCAAGCTCGGCCTGAAGCTGGTGTCGACGTTCTTTAATATCCAGCAGGTTGTCATGCAAGAGTTCCTGTCGAGTCTGGTCTGAATGCTCTTCTCGACTAAACTCGGCAAAAGAATGGTTAAACTGCTCCCATTCTGATTGCCACTGCTGCATGGCCTCCTCGGACTGATTAAGTATTTCGTAGGCCTTGTTACTTTCCGTACGTGAACCCTGTAAACGTGGTTCAAGTGAACTGAGTTCGGTCATTAACTTCTCAAGCTCTGCCTTGTCCTGGCGTTGCTGTTCCTGCGTGGACTGCTGATTGGCTACTGCCTTGCTACGTTCACTTTCGAGGTTTTCAATTTTTTCGCGCGTGTGCTGTATTTGTTGTTCGTACTGGGCAATATCACTGCCAACACGATAAAACTCTGATTGCTTATCGTTAAAGGTGTTATTGGCGTCGCTGAGTGCTTCTCGCTGCTTCTCAATCTCTGCTTCAACTTCCCTGATCCTGGCAATGGCTGCTTCGACTTCGTTTTGTCGCTGACCAGCCTTGTCATTAAGCGACTGCATTTCCTTATTCATGTCACGCCATGTTAATGCCAGCAACTCTGCATTCACCTGTCGCTCTTCTTTTTTCAGTTCCTTGTAGCGTTCTGCCGCTTTTGCCTGGCGTTGTAAATGATTGAGCTGTTTTTCTAGCTCTTCACGAATATCATTGAGCCTGTCGAGATTTTCCTTGGTGTGCTTGATACGGTTTTCTGTTTCGCGTCGACGCTCCCGGTACTTGGATATACCGGCCGCCTCTTCAATATAAACACGCAATTCTTCAGGCTTGGCTTCGATTAAGCGTGAAATCATACCTTGCTCAATAATTGCGTAACTGCGTGGCCCGAGCCCGGTGCCAAGAAAGATGGCTGTGATGTCTCGACGGCGACAGCGGGTGCCGTTTAGAAAGTAAGTAGAGATGCCGTCACGGTTAATTTGACGCTTTACAGAAATTTCGTTGTAGCTGGCATATTGACCACCCAGCTTCTTTTCGGTGTTATCAAAGACCAGTTCAACAGAGGCTTGACCGACGGGCTGCCGAGCCGATGAACCGCTGAAAATAACATCAGTTAAGGACTCACCGCGCAAATGCTTGGCAGAACTTTCACCCATTACCCATGTCACTGCATCGATAATATTGGACTTGCCGCAACCGTTAGGACCAACGACGCCAACCAGGTTGCCAGGGATGATTAAATTGGTGTGATCAACGAAAGATTTGAAGCCGGAAAGTTTAATATTGCACAAACGCATGAGGCGATAAGATACTAAAGTTAGTAACCCCTGTCCAAGTGTATATTTAATCTATAATTTACTTTAAAATAAACAAATAAATTATTGATATTGAATGCTTTTTTGATTTATTATTCTGATTCGCAAAATGCGAAATAGATAGCGAAGAATAAGTACAATATCTGATTCAATCAAGCCAAATTTTTGAGGAAATGTTGTGACCAGCCAAGCCTTTGATACTCTTGACACATTTGATAATCCGAACCCGGAACGAGACTTTACGATACGTATGGATATTCCAGAATTCACCTGTCTCTGCCCGAAAACCGGCCAGCCTGATTTCGCAAATTTGACACTGGAATATGTGCCAGATGAACGCTGCGTGGAATTGAAATCACTAAAAATGTACATCTGGAAATACCGCGATGTTGGTGCTTTCCATGAGGCCATTACTAACCAGATTCTGGACGACCTTGTGGCCCTCACCGATCCAAAATTCATGCGTTTGACTGCAGACTTCAACGTTCGCGGCGGTATCTATACAGCGGTGGTTGCCGAACACATCAAACCGGACTGGCAACCCCCGGTGGAAGTCAATTTGCCTTGATGCAGGCATGAGACAACTGAATCAAGGGTTTTCCGCATTACTGGCCGGTTTCGGGCTAATCACGAAACCCGGTGTACGATTGTATGTGCTAGTGCCGTTACTGATTAACACACTGCTGTTCGCCGCTGTGATCATTTATGGTGCCAGTCTGCTAAACGAACTGATTAACAGCATGATCGCCCAATGGCAGTGGCTGGAATGGCTTGAATGGTTAGTCTGGCCACTGTTTGTCGTCGTTTCGCTCGCGATCGTATTTTTCTGCTTCACTATCATTGCCAATCTCATTGGCGCGCCGTTTAATGGTTTTCTGTCGGAAGCAGTAGAGCGGCATTTGCTGAAAGTGGACCAGGTCGACACCATTAGCCGTCCAATCATGCAGGAAATACTCATTGCCTTTAAATCAGAGGTTCATAAACTGATTTATTTCCTGGTTCGGGCAACACCTTTATTAATATTGTTCATCATTCCAATCCTCAATGTTAGTGCCCCACTATTCTGGTTTCTGTTCAGCGCCTGGATGCTGGCATTGCAATACATGGATTACCCGCTCAGTAACCACGGCGTACTCTTTACTCAACAGAGAAAAAAACTATTTGCCAGCAAACAGTTAACCTTTGGGTTTGGTCTAGGCGTGATGATAATGACGTTACTGCCGGTATTAAATTTCCTTGCAATGCCGGTTGCAGTTGCCGGTGCGACCAAGCTTTATGTCGACCATCGTGAGTTGGCGCAAGTCGAAAACGATAATGATTCCTGATTATTGCTTCAAAAATCCTTTAGTGGTATAGATGCACGTTTATTTTTACACGGGCGGAGACAGCTAATGGCTGCCAAGAAAAAAACAGCTAAAAAGAAAGTCGCAAAGAAAAAGACGGCCAAGAAAAAAGTTGCGAAGAAAAAGGTCGTTAAGAAGAAAACGACCAAGAAAAAAGTTGCGAAAAAGAAGGTCGTAAAGAAAGACAGTGGTAAGAAAGGCACCAAGGCAAAAAGCAAGCCGGCAAAGACCTCTAAACCGCAAACAAAAGCTGCTGGTAAAGCTGGCAAGGCCAGTAAGAAAACCAGGGTAGCGCCCTATCAACAGAGCAAGGGCGAAGACTACATGAACCAGGATCAGCTCGAGCACTTTAGACAGATTCTTTTGAACTGGAAAAAAGAATTGATGGAAGAAGTGGATCGAACCGTTCATCACATGCAGGAAGAAGCGTCTAACTTTGCCGATCCATCTGACCGTGCTACGCAGGAAGAAGAGTTTGGACTGGAGCTTAGAACACGTGACCGTGAACGTAAATTACTCAGAAAAATAAATGCCGCCTTAATCAGGATTGATGATGGTAGCTATGGCTACTGTGAAGAAACAGGCGAAGAAATAGGAATAAGGCGTCTTGAAGCTCGGCCTGTAGCGACGTTATGTCTTGAAGCACAACAGCGTCGTGAACTGGCGAAGAAACAATATCGAGACATAGAAGATAAAGACAGGTACTAATCTCCATTAGGCTGTCTGGCGAGATGAATGACAGGGCCCGGTGAATCCATTGCCCTCTCTTGCTAAAGTTTCTTCGTTGCTATCTCACTGATGTCTTCTCTCGCCTATGTTGGACGTTTTGCACCAACCCCTAGCGGAGAACTTCACTTTGGATCCATTGTTGCCGCCCTGGGCAGCTATCTTCAAGCAAAGCATAAGCACGGCAACTGGCGCCTGAGGATTGACGACCTGGATATCTCCCGGAGTCGACCCGGTATAGACGGTAAGATTCTTGCGCAACTCGAAGACCTGGGTCTGCATTGGGATGGTGACGTGATGTACCAGTCTACCCGGAACAAGCAGTACAAGACCGCATTATCCAGGCTCGATGACCAGGGCGCAGTTTATTACTGCCAATGTACCCGCAAGCAAGTGGGGGTTGGCCCCTATCTCGGCACATGCAGAAACCTCGGTCTTAAGCCTGCAACAGGGCGTTCTATCAGGATTAACACCGACAAAAGTATCATCAACATAGAAGATGGTTTGCAGGGTAGTATCCAAAGCAACCTGTCTACAGATAGCGGTGATTTCATTGTTTACAGAGCTGACGGCTTATTTGCTTACCATCTCGCTGTTGTTATTGATGATGCGGCAATGGGTGTGACGGAAGTGGTGCGCGGAGCAGACCTGCTGGATACCACTGCCGCACAAGTGTTCTTGCATCAACTACTGGATCTGCCCACCCCACGCTACGTGCATTTACCCGTCGCTATTGATCAAAACGGGAAGAAACTCAGCAAACGCGATCAGGCAATAACTATTTCCGGCATACCCGCTGAAGCAGTACTGCTCACAACACTGGCATTTCTGGGGCAATCCTTACCTGATAGCGCTGAGGATGCGACTAAAGATGAACTGCTGGCGTGGGCAGTGGAACATTGGGACACCAGCAGAATTCCAACGCAAAAAACAATTACCGTCGCAGGCTAGTCATTTTTTCAGCCAGCGCTTTTCTCTCCAGGTATGCCTTCCTGGCGATGTCGATATCCTGTAAAAACCACTCGAGTTCATCCATTAACATGGCCTGTGGCCCATCGACAAGTGCCTTTGAAGGGTTGGGATGAAAATCAACCAGTACCATATTGGCGCCTGCGATAACGCCTTGCGTCGTCGCATGCATGATATCCAGTATGCCTTGCGCATCGCTTTCACGTAGACCCACCGAATGAGAAGGATCGATGCATACAGGCATGTGCGTCAGGCGTTTGACCACTGGCACATGCGCGAAGTCGACGAGATTACGATGCGGGTCACCCATATTGGTCTTCATGCCTCGTAAGCAAAAAATAACATTATGATTGCCTTCGCTGGCAAGATATTCGGCAGCGTTCAGTGATTCTTCCAACGTGATTCCAAAACCACGTTTAATTAGCACCGGGTGATTCTTCTGTCTGCCAACGGCTTTTAATAATTCAAAGTTCTGCGTGTTACGCGTGCCTATTTGCAGCATTACGCCAGTAGGATTACCGCTATCCTCGAGCGCCTGATTAATTTCATCTATATGCACATCATGAGTGATTTCCATAGCGATAACCTTGATACCGTATTTACCGGCAAGCTCGAACACGTAAGGCAGGCACGCTTTGCCATGCCCCTGGAACGAGTATGGATTGGTCCTTGGCTTATATGCGCCCATGCGCGTGCATTCAAGACCGAGCTCACTAACAGCGCGCATCATGATTTCAACATGGTCAGGGTTATCGACCGCACATAGGCCTGCAAACACATGCAGTTCATCCTGTCCAAATCGAACGCCGTTATAGTCAAAATAACTTTCCCTGATATCGTCATTATGGCGTCCCAGTACCTTGTATTCGCGCGAAACTCTGAACACGCGTTCTACGACCACGAAGTTTTTTATGTCGTCCGCGTTCACAGACATGGTGTCACCAACCAGGTAAAATTCAGTCAGCCGTTGTTGCGCTCCTTCAACCTCGTGCATTCGCACCTTGATATTGGGCAGATTGTCGAGGTAATCACGCAGTTGCAAAAATTCCGGGCTGGTTTTATCGGTGTCCGGTTTCAGGATAATAATCATGTTCGGCTGCTCTTATTAAAAGTTATAATTGCTAGTAATGAATATAGACACTATGTCACTGTTTCGACAAATTAAATACAGCATTGCTGTCAGGCAATCTGTATTCGCTAGCTTCTTCTTACTGCCCACAGTATGCCTCGCTGTCGATAAGATAACCGTAAACGGTCTATTCCAGGACAAGGCCGTGGTAACAATCGATGGAAAACAACGCGTGCTAAGAAAAGGCAAGGCAAGCCCCGAGGGTGTGTTATTGATCGAAGCAGATAGCAAGCGGGCTATTCTGGAAGTTGATGGGGAACAGAACACCTACACCCTGGGCACACAAATAGGCAGCACCTACAAGAAACCGACTGACGGCAAGAAACTGATCATCGCTCCGGGACCGGGCGACATGTATCGAATTTCCGGCAGCATCAATGGCTTCACTACCAAGTTTATTGTTGATACCGGCGCTACACTCGTGACTATGAATAGTAACGTCGCGAAAAGAGTCGGCATAGACTACAAGCTCATTGGCACCGAAAGTGAAGTGTATACAGCGTCCGGGAAAGACAAGATGTATATTGTGAAACTCAAACGGGTGCGTATTGGCGATATCGAGTTACGCGATGTACAAGGTGCAGTGCTTGAGGGTAACTTCCCGGTAGAAACGTTACTCGGTATGTCTTTCCTTGGAAGGCTCGATATGAAACGTGAGGGTCGACTATTGGAGATCCAGAAAAAGTACTAATCAATACAAAATGCACTGCTAGATATTTTTTTCACAGGCGAGGCGTAAATGCGCGCAGATGCGGAGTTTATAAATTATAAATGAGCAATTGAGCACATTTACAACGAAGCATGGGGATAAAATAGCAGCAGTGCCACTAAACAGAACGTTTTAGTCTTTCACTATCCCAAAATATCTCCTTCCCGCCTTTTTGCTGATTCAGATAACGCGCCATTACAAACAAGAAATCTGACAGACGGTTAATATAACGTAACGTTTCCGGGTTCAGGTATTCATCATGTCCTAGCGCTACCAGTGTACGTTCGACGCGGCGACACACCGTTCTCGCCATGTGACATAACGATGCGGGTAACGAGCCACCTGGCAAAATAAACTCTCTTAGCGCAGGCAAATCTTCGTTATAAGACTCGATAAGTTGTTCCAGTCGTTCAATCGATTCCGGGGAGATAGCAGCGTTTCCTGGGATGGCGAGTTCACCGCCAATGTCAAATAATCGATGCTGTATGTTAAGAATATAGCCGGAAATATCGTCTGTAATTCCGCTGGCCTCAAGCACACCTAACAGACTGTTTAATTCGTCTACTTCACCTATGGCATGAACGCGAAGTTCAGACTTGTCTATACGCTCACCATCAGCGAGTGATGTCTTGCCATCATCACCCGTCGTGGTAGTAATTTTAGTAAGACGGTTAGCCACTACGTCATTCAGGCTGGCGAATGGTCTCTGCTTATGCGCTCATGAAATAGAGCGTAAAGGCCAAACAACAAAGATGCGTAAAACAAATCACCGATAACACTATTTCCATAGAAAGGTATGGCCGCGATATAGCAGGTCACCATTCCTTCAAATGTTACCGGGTACAGTGTGCCGCTTAACCAGGTGCCAAAATTGGAAAGCACAAAAAAGACGTTGGCACTGGCGAAGGCAGTAACACCAACACGGACAGCACCTTGTTTATTGGATAGTGCAAAGCGACCAATAAATGCTGCGCAGGCGAAGCCAAGATAGACAAAAAACATCGTCGTCAGATCATAGAAGCCGATAAAGGCATCACTGATTAACAGGGCACACAAAGGCACTAACCAGTAACGTCGGTCAACCAGGAAAGCGCCAGCAAACAAACCCAAAGCACCAATTGGCGTTACGTTAACTGGATGAGGGACAAAGCGAGACAAAATGGCAAAAACAATTAATGCCAAGGCAATGTATAAAGTTTGCTTATTCATGATGTCGGAGCCCTTTTAATACGTGATTATTGAAAATTATAACCTATCGTGACAAAAAAGTTACGTTCGGGCGCAGGAAAAAAGCCCACATTGCCCAGGAAATTCTCTGAAGCAGAGCCGTTATAGGTTCTGTCGAAAAGGTTATTTACCCTCGCCTCAACAGACAAGTTTTGACGCGTGTAACGCAGGTTCAGGTTTGCGACTGTGAAACCTTTCAACTTCAGGTTAGTGCCATCAAAGTCGCCGCCGGCATTCCTGTCGCTAATATATTGAATGTCTCCGTACAGATTCAGACCAGAAAGAATGCGCTGGTTAACGAATAACCTGGCCTGGTGTTTCGCCACCAATGGGATACGGTTATCGGCAAACTGGCCGGCAGTGATTCTTGCATCTGTAAACGTGTAATTCGCACCTATTTGCATACCATCAACAGGTGAAACATCGGCATCAACAATCACGCCCCTGTGCCGGGTCTCTTCCAGATTAATATTTTCAAGGAAAGCAGTTGGATCAACATTGATTTCATCATCAATATCCATTGTGTAGGCAGTAACGCCGGCATTCCATGCAATACTGTTGTATTCGATGCCTGTTTCATAGGAAACACCGGTCTGGGTTTCCAGTAACGTCGAAAGAGTAAACACATTCATCTCTTCGTCCAGTAATGGGAAGCGATAATTTTCCTCACGCTTAAGAAAGACCCTGACATTATCCAATGGTGCAGCAGAGAGCCCGATGGTCGTCGCTGTTTCATTATCGCTGAATTCATCGCCGGGAAAGAAACGGAATCCATCAACCAGTTCTCGCTCATGCCAGGCTCTTCTGACACCACCGCTTACAGAGATAACATCGGTAACAGGTATAGTCAGTAATGAATAAACACTCAGCAGTTCCTGATCGCCAAACTGGGTTCCGAAAGGGCTAACCAACTTGTAACGGGTATCAAGAAAATCAGTCCCGGCTAGTAAGGTTAATTGCCTGCCAGCAACATCAAATCGCCCTCTTACCCTGGGGTTAAAACTGGTTTGTCTGCGCGTTTGTTTTATATCAAGGCCGGTCAACACACCGTCAACATCATCATCCCTGTAAGTTATCTCGCCTGCAAAATCCCAGTGCCTGGTTAGCGTGACCTCGCCACCCACCCTGGCAGCCTTATTAATAGAGTCATTAAAATCAAGTGGGAAAAGTGTTTGTTTTCGGTCTGCGTCCACTTGTGCCTCTGTTAATGCGCCCGGCAAACGTAAATCTTCGTGTGTTTGTTGCAAATCGATAAAGGCTCGGCCACGTTCAGCTTCATAATCAAGACTCAAAAATCCATTCAGATACTTGTTCTTGCTGTTATCGCGATAGCCATCCGTGCGACTACGTAAACCGGATAAACGAACACCAACGTTATTATCAAACCGTTTGGATACATGTACTGTTTGTTGTTGAGAATCAAAACTACCAAGGCCTGCTTCAACGCTTGCTTCAAACTCAGCTGGTCTGCGCGTGATGATATTCACGACACCGCCTACTGCCTGGTCACCATAGAGCACGGCAGCAGAACCACGCGTGATTTCCACCCTTTCTATATCTTTGATAAAAATATTATTAAGACGTGGTGAGGCAAGGTCGGTGTTATTGATGCGTCTGCCATCAATAAGAATCAGCGTATTGGCAGAACCGGTACTACCAAAACCGCGCATATCAATAACACTGCGGCTACCATCACCAAGTAGATCACGTATTTGTAGCCCGCCCTGCCCGCTCAATACTTCTGTAACGTTAGTAGCACCTGAATTAAGGATATCTTCACGCGTTATCACACTGATACTTGCCGGCACTGGAACACCAGAAGTCTCCCAGCGTGTTGCACTAACGGTAATGTCTTCAAAGGATTGGGTAGCTGGCTCAGCGAAAAGCTGGGTGCTTAACATGCCGGAAAGACCGGCGCATAAAATAACTCGATACATCACTATATTTCCCCCATGTGCCCGCCGCACATATTGTTCACGGGGAAAGCATGACGAACCGACGCTAAAAAAAAGCCGGTCAATACGTCCCACTGCCACCCGCGGTGTCGTTATAATGGCAACAGGCCGGTATCCGGACTCACGAGTGATGTATTCAGCACATCCATTTGTTCACCTTCCCGTATTACATACAGTGGTATCTGGAACAAACTTGACTCGTCTACCGTTGCGGGGGCAGCGTCGGCTTTGCTATGCGCACCGACTTCCCGTTTAACATGACTGCATAGCAGTCAGCACCTGTTGTTACGCTAATTACAGTAATACTTTAGCCGGTTGCGTAGCAAGTGAATTGTCCTCAACAAGAGTTGAAAGATGCGTTTTGCTTCGAAAAGCCTTTATAATGCACACCTTTCTAATGGTCACCTGACATCTAATAATTATTAATGGGGTTCATGGGCATGCTGGACAGGCTGCATAAAGAGCATATTGTCGCCAAAGAGGGTTTTAACCGCTGGCTAATCGCGCCTGCAGCGCTGGGTATTCATCTTTGTATCGGTTCCGTCTATGCATGGAGCCTGTTTAATCCTTCCCTAATTAAACGCCTGGGTGTTGTTACTAGCGCTGCCGATGACTGGTCGCTGAAAAGCGTCGTCTGGATCTTTACCGTTGCCATTGTATGCCTTGGGCTGTCTGCTGCAGTCGCAGGTAAATGGCTCGAAAAAGTAGGCCCGCGCATGGTCGGTTTCCTGGCTGCGATTTGTTGGGGCGGTGGTTTCATGATTGGCGGCATTGGTATTCTTACTGGTCAATTGTGGCTGCTGTATCTTGGCTACGGTGTTATCGGTGGTATAGGGCTGGGATTGGGTTACGTTTCCCCGGTTAGTACGTTGATTCGCTGGTTCCCAGACCGACGTGGCATGGCAACCGGTATCGCCATCATGGGTTTTGGTGGTGGCGCTATGATAGCCAAGTTCATGATCGAGCCATTCATTCGACTTTTCTACATAGCGCCTGATTATCTTGGCACCATCGATAGCATCGTGTTGACAACAGATGAAACCGGACGCCGCTTTACAGAGATCGCCGGCAAGCTGCAGGAAGTCGTTGTTGTCGGAATGAATGATATCGCTGGCATGTTGGTACCGGGAGAACCCGGCGTATATGCCGTTGGCACTGGAACCGTGGGCGTGGCACAGGCGTTTTTCTCACTGGGCGCTATTTATTTTGTCATCATGACGATTGCGGCATTTAGTTACCGGGTTCCACCTGAGGGCTGGAAACCAAAAGGCTGGGAACCACCGCCAGAAGATGAACAGCATGCGATGGTATCGCGGCATCATGTTCACATCGACGAAGCATTAAAAACACCGCAGTTTTACCAGTTATGGATAGTACTGTGTTTTAACGTGACCGCCGGCATTGGTGTACTCGCGGTTGCCAAAACCATGATGAATGAAATCTTTGGTACCACGCTACCTGATATTGTTGATTTTGGTTTTGCATCCACTTACGTATTAATGATTAGCGTATTCAACATGTGCGGTCGTTTTGTCTGGGCCAGCGCATCTGACTACCTCGGCAGACGCAACACGTACTGGATATTTTTTACACTGGGCATCATTTTGTACTGCTCTATTCCATACACCGCTCAGCAGGTCAGCATTAGACCATCAGTGGTTTGGCTGGTGTATTTTTACGCTGCCACGATGATTATCTTCACGATGTATGGTGGCGGTTTTGCGACAATACCCGCCTACCTTGCCGATATCTTTGGCACCAAGTTTGTTGGCGGTATACATGGTCGCCTGTTAACCGCTTGGTCCAGTGCCGGTGTATTTGGTCCGCTGGCGATTACGTCGCTACGCGAATTGTCTGTCAAAAACGCCATCAATGACCTGGTTGCCCAGATTGAACCAGCGCGGTTCCAGGAAAAGTTCGGGGCCGGTGTCGAGCAGTTGGACCAGTTGGTTGCCGCAAAAACCGTCACCATTAACAAGTTGATGGAGATTGCGCCGCCGGGCACGGTCGATCCGACATCAAGCCTGTACAATACAACGATGTACCTGATGGCAGTCATTCTATTTGTGGCACTGGTTGCCAATGCGCTGATGCGACCGGTCAACCCAAAACACCACATGAAGGAATAATCCAGAGGCTATTATGTCTATTACATTTTCCAGTGCTGCCGAGGTTTTCGTCTTCATTCTGCTATGTTCGTTTTATGTCTGCAGTTGTCTATGGATGTATGGAGACGCAGCCACGCGGGATATGGGTATTAAAGGAGCCATTTTGCCCCTGGTTTTTATCATCGCCGCCGCCCTGTTCCTGACACTCGGGCTGGCATGGATCCTTATAATATGGCCTGTAGGCTACGTTGCCTGGTTTATTATCAGGCCCCGCTCTTCACACGTTATTGACAACTAGCAGCTGCATTTCCAGCCCGGCATTAATTTCGTTCAAGTCACGTTGAAAAACTATCAACCTGCTGGTTAAACAACAGGCCCGCGACCTGTTAAGCTACGCCCCTTTTGAAACTGCACCACGGAAATGACTGATAAAACAGCCCAAATTGAACAATTAATGCAGGAGCGCATCCTCGTACTGGATGGTGCTATGGGCACGATGATCCAGTCCTACAAACTTGAGGAAGATGACTACCGTGGCGAGCGCTTTGCCGATCACCCGTGCGACCTGAAAGGCAACAATGACCTGTTGTCGATTGTCCGGCCCGATATCATTAAATCAATCCACAAGGCCTACTTTGACGCCGGCGCAGATATTGTAGAAACAAACACCTTCAATGCGACATCCATTGCGATGGCCGACTACCAGATGGAAGACCTGGTTTATGAGTTAAACAAAAGCGGTGCGTCATTGGCGCGGGAAGTAGCCGATGAGATGGAGCAACAGGATCAAAAGCCCCGTTTTGTTGCCGGCGTGCTTGGGCCAACCAACCGGACCTGTTCTATCTCTCCGGATGTTAACAACCCGGGTTATCGCAATGTCACCTATATGGAACTGGTGGAATCCTATACCGAGGCGCTACAAGGCCTGGTGGATGGAGGCTCGGATCTAATCCTGGTCGAGACAGTTTTCGATACATTGAATGCGAAGGCAGCGTTGTTTGCGATAGACCAGTTCTTTGAAGACAACGGTATTCGCTTACCCATTATGATCTCTGGCACCATTACCGATGCATCAGGCAGAACACTGACAGGGCAAACGGCGGAGGCTTTCTGGAACTCTATCCGTCATTCCCGGCCATTAACGATTGGACTGAACTGTGCACTCGGGCCCGGAGACTTACGTCAATACGTAGAAGAACTGTCTGACAAGGCAGATACGTACATTAGCGCACACCCCAATGCCGGGCTGCCAAACGAATTC
>JAAUYM010068112.1_pt1 | contig 16341 bp, 14 predicted proteins | sample 7278001 | NCBI WGS metagenome assembly JAAUYM01 (sample SAMN14350224, study PRJNA611818) | marine sediment metagenome | isolation source: surface marine sediment (1.8m) | place: French Polynesia: Moorea | collected 2018-08
AACTCCCCAAGTCCGTCCTATTTTGCCTTGCTGGCTAGACAAGGAATATTATGTGCCAAAATTACCCCCCCCCCCATTCTAATAATCCCTGGGATACTCTATGAAGGATCCATGGTTTTCTTTTCGAAGTATGTAGTAACGCGTATACACGGCTATGCGACACTTGTCTACCCTGCTATGTGATAGTGCTCTCCTTTTTCTTGTGAAGTAAACTATACGTATCATGAACCTGACATGCTAAAAAATCTGCATGCTTCCTCTTGTTCTTGATGTAAGATGAGGTAGGTTGTAAGAGATTTGTGCAGATTTTATTTTAGAGAGAGATCCAATGCACACCACACTTCAATAGGAAAAGGGAAGAAGAACAACAACTTTTGTTTTGTTTTGATCGCGCCGATCCGATCGCAACGATTAGGCTTGATAGCTGAATCTCGTTATCACACAGTTCTTTAAATGAAATATTATTTTAAGGAATATTCCCAGTTATAGTTATATTGGAATCACATTGAGACATCAAAAATTACGTCATTGAATACTGAGTCACTTCATTCAATTATCATACCATAACCATACACGTGTAGGTATAAGATTCTTATTAATCTTGGCTTATCCTATTGCAGTATCTGTTATACCGGTATTTGTCATTATACCGGTACTTCTTTTTTTTATATATAAAATTGTGCATACGTAGAGGAAAGAAAAGCACACTTACTTAAGAGGGAAAAAAATTACTGTTTATTTCTTTTGGCACAAAACTTTGTGTCTGGGCCGACTAGAGAGAGGATGACAGGGAGGATGAAGAGACCGTGGAGGGCGCCGAGGAAGACCACCAGAAAGATCATCTTGAAAAAGGTGACGAAGACGTAGCTGGGGGTGAGGGCCAGCCCGAGGACGCCCACCACAGTGGAGGCGGCGCCCTGCGTGATAGGCAGACCTAGGGCAAACAAGCTGTCGCTTATGCGATCCTCGGTGGAGGCATCGGAGGAGGCAAAGTGGTGGGCGATGTGGGCGGAGAAGTCGACGGAGAAGCCGATGCACATGATGAGGTTGACCATGGAGATGGAGTCGAGGGCCACTCCCCACAGCGCCATCAGCCCCAGCACGCCCACCTCGATAGAGACGATGGAGAGTGCCACCCAGAGGGCGCAGATGGCGCTGGGAATGAGCAGGAGGGAGACGGCCACCATGACGGCGGCGGCGATGCACACGCACTGCACGGTGGTCGGCAGCACTTGGAGGAACTGGTCGAAGTAGACAAAGTACGGGTGGAAGGCGGTGGCCTCCAGCAGAGGATAGTCGCCGCAGACGCCGCGGAGCTCCTGCACCAGGAGGCGCTCGTCCACGGCGTCGCGGACGTCGTTGGCCTGAATCAGGTACCTGGTGGCCACGATGCGGTCGCCATCAAACAGCACGTCTTGCTTGAACAGGTTGTAGTCGGACTCCACGTACGTCTACAGTTTGGAGGCGAGGATCAGACAGTCTTCAAGACAGGGGTCGTAATATATAAATCAATCAAATCACCTACCTTCAAGGCATCGACGAACTTCCTTTCTGTCGACAGGTCCATTTCCAGCGCCTTCCCGTACGCCAGGAAGTCTCTCAACCATGACTCGGTGTAAGTCGGATCGATGAACCGGGACCGCTCCAACCTGGTGAGCAAGTCCTCGACCTGCGTCTGGGTGGTGGCGTTGGAGTAAGACAGATTTCCCTGAACGACCACCTGCAAATAGTGTTCAGCAAATAGCAAACCAATTGCAAGAAAAAACCCTCATACGCTTATTACAGTATTCATTATGCCAATTTGGCCATCTTTCAACCTGTCTCACTCTTACCGAAATTCTGTACGGGTAGTCCCTGAAGTAGGAGTCCTCCAGGTCGAAGAAGACGGCGGAGTAGGAGTCGTAGCGGGCCAGCCGCTTTCGCTCCAGGCCCTCCTCTAGCTGGGTGAGGCCGACGAGGGAGACGACGAGGTAGACGGCGAAGAGGCCCATGACCAGGGCCTTGACGCGGACCAGGCCGAGGGCGCCCCCGACGCGGTCGCGGAAGAAGGACATGATTGCATTGCTCGAGTTGTCGGCGGGGTTCGCAGGAAACCTGGGGTCTACCCCGCCCTGGCAGAACAGCCGGTAGAGTCGGGACTTCTTGTCTGCACGCGCGGAAAAAAAAACAGTTAGGACAGTTAGGGAACCACTACCCAGATGTACGTAGTACAACACTATCACAGTAGTACGTACCTGAAAGCGACTTTGGCAAGACGACCTGGAAGGTGACGGCATGGCGATTCTGTTCCTCCGCGTATCCCAGGACGGCCAGGAGTCCGCCGAAGAAGGTCAGGTGCCAGAGGTAGGTGCAGAGCACGGCAAAGCCCGAGTAGGCGCAGAAGATCTTGACCGAGGGGAAGGGAGCCAGCATGCCGATCCAGAAGCTGAGCGCATCCGTCAAGGAGGTGATGGTGATGGAAACGGCGGCGCTCTCGTAGCACCTGGCCATTCGGTCGGGCACGCTGTCCAGGTGGCTGGACCGCCTCCACGCGGACAGCATGATAAACGTGTCGTCGATTCCAATTCCTAGAGGGAAGGAGAGAGATAATAAGGTCCTGCTATGTGTACTGGAGAAAGTCAACAATTGTCGGTCGGCATACCCAGCATCAGAAACAAAATGGCCAGGTTAATCCCAATGAAGGATATGCCCAGGTAGGCGCACAGTCCAAAGGAGGAGGTGGTGCCGAGGATGGCCGACACCACCCCGAAGATGCCGAGCAGCGGCTTCGACCTGACCCAGTCTGCCATCATGGAGGAGGCGACACAGAAGACGATCATGACCCCAACGTTTAGGGCAAAGTAGGGCATGATGGAGTTGGTGTTGGCGTCCATCTCCCGCTCCAAGGTGATGGAGGCGAACCTGGCCACCGTGATGTTTTCGAAGGAGGTCTGGCTGAGGACGCTGAGGAACTCCTCCTCCCACATGTGGCCCCTGCAAATTGAGGAGTTGTGTCGTGAATGTGTATGCAGCGCACTATGCAAGCGAGTTCCACCGGAGACCACTCACAAGAGCTTGTCTTCCTCGCTGTCGCTCTTCAAGAAGTAGTTGAGCGCCATGACGTCGATGCCCAGGATGGTGTTGTCCTCGGAGACGTTGACGCCGCCGGTGAAGAAGGGGAAGTCGACCCGCCGGAATGAGTCCGGGTCGAACCAAATTGGGTACGTTAGCTCCAGCGACCCGCTCTCCAAGTCCCGCCCGTGCTTGGCGATCAGCAGGAGGTTGTTGGGGAAGCACTCGCCGTGGAGGGTGGAGCAGAGGTCCGTGAACTTCCACCTCCTCCGCTTGTGCGGCACGCTCAAGCTGTTGATGACCCGGTCCAGGGCGGCGATATCGTCGAGGACGTCCTCCTTGAGTAGGGTGTCCCCGTCCCTGGCCCGCACGATGACCCTGCCCATGCAGCCGACCTCCGCCATCCGGCCCGGGTCGAAGGCCGAGTGGTTGGTCGGGAAGAACTCCTGCTGGACCGACTTCTCGTGCTTGGACGGCCCGTCCACCGGGGAGAAGAGGTACTCCGGGTCGGAGACAAAGTCGAACCGGCGGTATCCGGACAGGGCAAGCCCGAAGGCCAGCACCGGGATGGCCACGAAGTAGCCCGGGTGGCGCCCGATGCACCGGCCGAGGTGGCGGAACGTCCGGGAAAGGTACACGTCGAACGAGTGAAGATTGGAGCACATCTGAGGCACAAATCAATTGGGAAATTATTTCCAATGCACATATACTAGCTAATACACATTAGTATGTGACCCACACGACCCATGCAATGATAACTTGCCTTTTTGTCGCCAGAGTTTCTTTAGTATTGCTGGTATTCTTGATTGGATTCCCCTACGTGTGCTGTAAAAGGACCTTTCTTAATAAAGAAGCAAGAAGAGACTTTGTTTGGAGACTTCCGACGGCAATGAGGACAGGGTTGTAAATAAAATTGGTACACTAATCTCAAAGAGATTTTCATTTGACCTTTAAAAAAAATAATGGAAAAGGAAGAGAAAAAATGTACACTCAATCGTGCATTGCTTTTGCGTACGTGTATAGGTAAAGCTCAGGTAAACACTTGTCAAAGCGCCCCCCTTAACCAGGACAAAAAACAAAAAAAAGCACTATACACTCAAGCTTCTTCTTGTGTCCTCCAAGCCCGATGATAAAACTTCTCTTCTTCTCTTACACCTCTAGTATATCCAAACACACACACACACACACATTCACTTGGAATGTACTATATCAGGCAGCAGAAGGGAGACTTCTCTTCTTCCGTCATCTTCTTCCACTGACGCAGTCGCCTCAGGTGGCAAGGAAAAAGAGAACGGCGGTGGCAAGGTAAAATTCCCCACCCTCCTCCCCTCTTGGAAAGGCGGGGATAAAGGGGAGGGGGTTGAACGGCGAACTCACGCATGCTGGCTGCCAGCTGCTGCATGCCAGCAAGGAGGAGGAGGCTCCAAATGCCCTTCATCCGACAAGCGAACCGTGCGTGCCACTCACACTCACTGACTGACTGCATGACGACCACGATGAAGCCATAGACCATGAAAGTCTCGGACCTGGAAAGGAAATCTTTTTCCCCCCGTTTTTGTACATCTTAAAAAGTGCGTTCAACATTTCTTAAAAATAATAAATTGAGCGCTATAAGTACGTTTGTAGCAATTTTCTATTTAACAGAGTACAAAAACTCCTTTCTGTTGTTGTGTAAGAATGCTGGATCATTACTTTAAAACACATACGCCATGTACAACCTATGTGTGCACTCACGTGTATGGCATATTTAAGTGATTGGAGCAGTGTTAAGATTCCTTCCTCTTGTATTATCGAACTGTACACATATCTAAAAATACAGAAAGTAAAACGCACTTCTGAGCAACAATTTCATTTACACAACAAAAAAAACATTTTAACAACGTTGGAAACTGAATGTTAAGCTTTCTCTATCTCCAGCAGGGTTATCTCCCCTGGTGGTTGTGCTGCTGTTGCATGAGATGGTGGTGCAGCTGCTGTTGCTGCTGCAGGTGGTGGTGGTACATGGCCATCTGGTGATGGTGCTGCTGTTGGCGGTGCGCATGCTCCATGTCATCCGACCCCATGGGGGATCCCAGCTGAGGTGGATGCAGCGGGAGAGCATACTGAGGTGGCGGCGCCTGGATCTGTTGTGGCGGAGGAGACTGAAGTTGCTCTGGGGAGGGCTTCTGTTCCTCCCCCTCCTCCTCTGGCGCCGGCCGCAATCTCTCCTCTCCCTGTGGCTGTGGCTGCTGCTTTGGTTTAGGTCTCTTCCTTCTCCTCCGAGACTCCTCATCGTCCTCAGGTTCCATCCCGGGAGGGGGACGCTGCCTGCAAGACGTACTGCGCGTACAAAGGTTGCCCGCAAAAATCTCAATCTGCAGGAAAAATACCTGCACGATGCTTGGTGATGATTTCTTCGAGTTCCCTGCACAAAGCGCTCTGGACACCACTTGCAAGCATAGGGTTTTTCTCCAGTATGGATTCTCTCGTGAGCCTGAATGCATCAAGGAAAACAATTCACGAGGATGTTACTACAGGAATGCTTGTCGCGTATCCAAGTGACGTTACCTCCATGTTGGTCTTTTGAACAAAGGCCTTTCCACAATACTGACAGGCAAACTTTTTGTCGCCAAAGTGAATGGCTTCGTGCCTGCAAGCAAAAGTTAGGTCGGCTTATCTTTCTCATGTACGGTACTAGGCAAAACACGCACAATTACTGTCTGTCTGCTCTCACCTCTCCACCCCTGCCCGAGAGGTGAACTCCTTCCCGCACACAGAGCAGCTTGTCTTCTTTCCCGTGAATCCCGTGTGCCTCTGCATGTGGGCGTTCAAGTTCTTCTTTCGGACCCACTTTTCACATGAGTCACATTTCACCTTCTGCAACGGGCAAGAAAAGGTCACATGCGTAAAAAAAAAAGGCATCGAAAAACGTATCGCACCGATCCTCAAGTTATGCTCACCTGAAAACTTGAGTCTCCTTGCTTACCCCCTCGGCCCTGCAAGAAGTGTGGCAGGTTCACAGCTTGGAGAAACCCTTGTGGCAAAAAAATAATTTGCACCTTACCGCCGTGGCTTTGCTCTTCTCCTTGTGGATGGTCCTCTCGTGCACCCCCAGGGTGGTCCTCGAGATAAAGGAGTCTCCGCAGTAGCTGCAGACAAACGGTCGCTCCCCAGTGTGTGTGCGGACATGAATCACCAGTTCAGTTCTGCTGTAGAACCTCTTGTCACAGCCCTGCGCAAAGTAGTCACAATACTATCCACACCTGTCAGCTACAATACAACTAGGTGACTTGCCTTCCAAGTGCACGCATGCTTCAGATTAATGACATGGTGGTGGGCCACGTGAGATCGGTACCCAGTTTTGGAGTTGAACTTCTTTCCACAGTACTGACATATCACCTTTTTCTTGTTTTCATCATCGTCCTAAAATTGTGGAGAAAAAGTTATAGTAGTCGACGGATTACCTCTGCAATCTCTTACAGCAGTACTTACATCCAAGTGAATGTTCATGTGAGCTTTCAGCTCACAGGGGAACTTGTAGACCTTGTCGCACTTGGGACATTCCCGGTCCAACCTTTGAGGCACATGGACCTCCAACATGTGCTTGTCTAGCATCTCCTGCGACTGGAAGGGGGCAGAGCACAGTCGATTCTTCTGACAAAACATGAGCTTTTTGTCTGCATGTTTCTTTTTCAGATGATTGACCCATTCTCGCTTCCTGTTGACAAAGCCGCAGTATGGACAGCCATAAAGACGGCGGTCTGCCAGGCGACAGTTCTTGCTTAGTCGCTTTTTCTTTTTCTTTTTTGGTTCACCTCTGCCATCATAGTTTTCTTCATCTTCCTGATCTTCGCCAGACTCGTCAGGATCTGGCTCTTCCTGCTTCACAGCTTCTCCTTGTGCCTCACGTTTAATGTCATCCTTTTCATGACTGTCTCTATTTTTTTGTCTGGCTGCCTCTGCCACCATGTAGTCCTCTACTCTCATCATGTATAGCTCTGTCGCATTTGGATCTTGTTTAACAGCTGGTTCATCACCAGGATCGTCCCATACTGAAGTGGGCTTGTATCCTTTAGGCCAAACTCTGGATTTTAAATGCGGAGTGCCATCTTTCTGAACCCTACTCCTGGAACCGCCCCTCCTCCCTCTTTTTGTGGGCTTGTATTCTTCCTCGTCGCTTTCATCATCATCATCGTCGTCGTCGTCGTCGTCGTCGTCGTCGTCGTCGTCGTCGTCGTCGTCGTCATCGTCTTCTTCTTCTTCTTCTTCTTCTTCCTCGTCATTTTCTAGTTTTCCTGCATAGGTGGGATCTTGGTATCCCTCATAATACATCACTTCATCAATGTTAGGAGCATAATGCAGCATCACTGGCTCACCATCTTCAGTGCCTTCATTCTTCATGTTATTATCCTGATCAGCTTCACCCTTGACTGCATAGTTTTCATCATAATCACAATAATCTCCATCATCTCCATAGTAGTCACCCTGATAGTAATTTGCTTCCTCATACTTGACGTCCCTACTGTCCTCCTTTCCTCCTCCGGCCAAGATACCCTCTCCCTCTTCCAACCGGACCTCCGGCTCCAAGCCACCCACATACTCAGGCTCTGCCTTCAACTTTGCAGAAGCCTTCTTCTCCTCTAGCAGTAGCAGTAGCCTCTCGTCTGGTTTTTTCCATCTCGTCCGCTTTCTTCTTTGCGACGGTACCAGAGGAGGAAGGGTGAGCACAGAGGGACCCTCTCCCTTGGCCGCCAGGACGAGATCCACCTTCCTTCGCTCCTGAGACATCTTCTGGAGCTGCAGGCCCCAGAATCCACTCATCCGGTACAGCTGCCTCCTGGTGCCGCCCTTCCTCTGGTCCTCCTGCTCCTCCTTCCTGTCTGGCGCACCTCCCGCCCCGTTCTCCATCTGCTGACCGTCCTCCTCCCTCCGCAGGTCCTCCTCTGGCGGCTTTGGAGTGGCCAGGTCGGCGTAAGAGGCCGCGGTCTCGCCGGAGTTGGCCAGGCTGCCATCGGCCTCCATGGCTCCGTCTGCCAGACTCCACCCACTTTCGGCACCTTCGCAAGGTAGCCACGCCTTCTTCCTCCCTCTCCTCCTCCCGGGCTAGGTCGGACACGGGAGGGCCGCTTGCACGACTCCGGTTTCTCCGGTGTCCGACTGTGTTTCTTTGCCACTTCTGCTTTGGTTGTTTTGACATATCTACCTACTTACTTAGTCGTACTGTCTCTGTCTGCTGTCTGTTGACCTGTGACCAGGAAAGTTAGCGACTAAAGTCAGGCAGATGCTTTGTGGCTCTCATCTGCAAGAGCAGTGTGCTCTGCTCTGTGTGCTTTTGAGCTGGTCACAGCCTGGATAGAGGCACCTTTTTCTCTCGGACAAAGAAGACAATGCAGGAGCTGGAACTGGAACAGGAAGGCGGTTGTCAGCAGGGCATTAAGCATTACTTTCAAAAAGTACTGAATCACATTACAAATTACATTCTTGAAAGAGGAATTCTAGTACAAAATCATTACTTTTTTCAAAATCATCATTGCAGTATAATTACTTTTACTTTAAGTGTAAAAAAGTTTCTTCTTACCTGTGTTCTTGAATGACAAACTGTAAAAAAACGCTAAAAGGATGTCTCAGTGTTACACATTTGTATACACACATCTGGCAAGACATGGCTGCGCTCTGAATTATGGGTCACAATTTTTTTTGCCAGGAAAACTAATGTGGTATAATATAAAAACTTTATACTGTATTCTTACAAAAATTTCTGCAGTACAATTACTGTAAAAAATATCTTGCAGTATCACAAAAATTTTGATCTTTACTATACTGTACTGTACTGCCGTCAGTGACTGTTGACCATAAAGTGTAAAATTTTCATTTATAGCCCACTTTTCAAAGTTACAGTACATTCACGGAGAAACGCTAAAAAACATTAGCATTTGTTGGGTTAATATGATGGCTGAGTGGGCTGTTTTAGCGTCCTAAGACATGACAACTCGCGTATGAATAAAGAAGAAGAGCATGGCAAACTTAACAAAGGCCCAGGCCCGGTCCCAAAAAGTTGTAAGAGCCCAGACTCCCCCACCGACGGTTCTCTGCGCGCACTTGCAAAGAAGCAGCAGGAGGAGGAACACTTGCTGTTGCTGCAATAGTTACCATTTTCTGGCCATCGTTTTCGGTGGTATAATAGAACCCTAATTTTCTTTTTTTTTTAAGGTGCGTAAAGAGAGCAACTTCTGGATCGAAAAAAAGTAGAAATTATATACGGGAAAAGAGTAGGTGCATAGTTTTGTCGCTAATTACTAATATTGACCAATCTTCAAATGCGAGCTGTATTACGTAGTACGTCTTCTATGTTTTCGTGCTTATTTTTGCACTTGGTGTGGGCGACTTTTCGTTAAAGTGTGCTGGTAAAACCGAATCGGACGAGAGAGCAGCTCACGACGTCACACAATCCTGCTTGTCTGTCTGCTTTCCCCCTTCCCCTCTCCCCCAACCCACAAGGCCACAACCCCCTCCCAGGCCGCCTTGACCTCTCGAACCGATGACCCATGTCTGAGTCCGCCCAGGCGACCGGCGCGCCCACCGCCGTCGCGGCCGCCGGTGCCGCCGACACCTGAGGGCGTCGGTGGCGCCCGGAGGGCACCCCCCTTCCCGTGTCGGGGAGGGGAGTCCAAAAGAGGGGGACAACCAGGAGGAGGAGGGGACAAACATCTTCGTGACGGAGAACAAGGAAGAAGGAAACTCTGGAAAAGAGGTGAGGTGCAGATCAGGTCGCCGGAGGCGGAATTTGGACCTAGTTGCTTCTTGACGATTTGGACAAATATGGGAAATTATAAAATAGTAATTTCTGATACCAGTATTTGTACTCCTCCGAAATTTCTGCTACGCATTTACTCTATATTCGTGTCCGTATGGAACGTTGCTGGTATTTGGGCGCCGCCATATCCCTCCCCTTTTTTCTCTTCTCTTTCCTCCTTTTCCTCCTTCCCCCCCCCCCCCTGCAATTCAAGGACTTTCTCGGCCGACCTTGAACATGTGGCTGGTGCTATGCGAGTTACACTCCAAGACGCGTCTACTATAGTATTTGTCTAAAAACTTATTCAGTGCCTCTTAAGTCTGTTTTGGGACTAATTTATATACTACGTGGTGATAATTGTGGCTCCCGTGGTCGCTGGGTTAAATTTGCCTACCCCCATTTTCCCGGTTTAGTGAGGAAAAAAAAGGCGGAGGGGGGGGCCTTGGCTAACCGACGCGAGACCTTGGGGTAGGGAGGAGGGAAAGAGAGGGAGGAAGTGCGTGCAGCCTGTTGGTGTTGTCTGTCAGTCGACGGCGGTGTTGTGGGCAAGGAGGAGGAAGAAGGAAGGGAAAATCCAGGTTGGGAGGCGGAGAAAGAGAAGGAAGGCATGATACCTTTTCTCTCCTTCCTCTCCGCCCTCTCCCCTCCCCTCCCCCCACGTCCCTCACAGCTTCGGGGCCCTCTCCTTGCATTGCAAACCATCCTCCTCCCTCCTCTTTTCCACCACTACGGCATGCCTCCTCTTCCTCCTCTTTCGGTCTCACACCCTCGGAAGCGCGTGAGTTTTTCTTCCGGGAGAATCCCCTTCCTCGACAACTCGACGCACGCACGCCCACACTTCCTGGTGGATTGGCCGGCCTTGGCCGCCACAGTAGTGGTAGGGGCTGAGCGCGAACAAAGTAGGATTGAGACGAGTTACCTACATGTGAAGTGCCAACCAACCAACAGCACGTTAAAAACGTGCAAAATAAAAAAAAGGAGTATATATGTGGAAGGATTATTTGCGGGGTAAGTAAAGTTTGCTTGTAGTAATTTCCATAAATATGCGGCTAAGGTATTCATGCCACCGAGTCGGTTCTCCCCACCCTTTTATCTCTGTGACGTCGCCGCCGCCGCCGCCGCCGCCGCCGTCGTCGCCGCCAACACTCGTTTATTTGAAGCTCAGTATGTGTTGCAGCGTGTGAACGTACATCCTTCCTACATCCTTGCAGGTGATCGAGAATTGTCTTGTGTCAAGATGATGATGAGAGAAAAAGTCACCCCCAGGGTGACGACGAGACCACCGACAACAGCAGCAGCGAAGGCAACATGATCGACACGACCGCGCCGACCGTCAGCATCGGGAACCCCTTCCGATAACTGGTCAGGTCCGCCATGCCGATCCAACTCCCTCAGTGGACCGAGTACCTGAGCTGCCCGGTGTGCGAGAACGGGTTCGACCTGAGGTCGCGGCCCCCGATCAGTCTTGGGTGCGGACATTCCGTGTGCAAGACATGTCTCGCCAACCTGCAGAGGGCCGTGTGCCCGTTCGACCAGGTGGGACGGGGGAGTCGACAATCTTACAAACATACTAGAAAGTCTAGTACGCATGTGTGTCTGATTAACCTGGTTCCTCCATAGGGCGCCATCAATTTTCCGCTGAACCAGTTGCCCGTGAACACCGCACTGGTGCTGCTCATCGATGCCGATGCCGACGTAGACTCCCTTCGGCCGTCGTCGTCCGGCGGCCTGGAGGAAGAAGAGGACGCCGGCTCCGGAGCCGCCAAGAACTTTCGCCGCGGCATGGCCCACCTGGAGCAGCTGGCGCTGTACCTGAAGCCCTCCAACAGGCAGCAGCTCTCCAGGCCCATGCAGAGGAAGTTGGTCACCCTCATAAACTGCCAGCTCCTAGAGCAGGACGGGAGGACCAGGGCTGGGAGAGCGGCGAGGTAAAAAGCGCAGCGCAGATCCTAAACCTCATGTTGTAGTATGACGGTGACGTAATTCTGGACAAAGTAGGTACGTATGTTACAATTTGCGTTCTCAGGTCCCTGGGCGAGCGCTCGGTGACCGAGCTGATCCTCCAGCACCAGAATCCCCAGCAACTGTCCGCCAACCTCTGGGCCGCGGTGCGAGCGCGCGGCTGCCAGTTTCTGGGTCCGGCCATGCAGGAAGAGGTGCTCAAGCTCGTGCTCCTGGCCCTGGAGGACGGGTCGGCGCTCTCCCGCAAGGTGCTGGTCATGTTCGTGGTCCAGAGGCTGGAGCCGCACTTCCCGCAGGCGTCCAAGACGTCTATCGGCCACGTGGTGCAGCTGCTCTATCGAGCCTCCTGCTTCAAGGTGACCAAGCGGGAGGGAGATTCCTCCCTCATGCAGCTCAAGGAAGAGTTCAGGACCTACGACACTCTGCGCAGGCAAGTCCTTTGTAACTGCTATAGTACGTAGAGAAGAACACCTTGTACGAGTACGAAAAGTAATAAACTCTTCACTTGCAGGGAGCATGACGCTCAGATCGTGCAGATAGCAACAGAGGCAGGTCTCCGCATAGCCCCCGACCAGTGGTCCTCGCTGCTGTACGGCGACACCACCCACAAGAGTCACATGCAGTCAATAATAGACAAACTGCAAACGCCGCAATCATTCCTCCAGTCAGTTCAGGTAGGCGATTTTACCAATTGAACAAGGCAGAGCTCGCAATTGACCTTTTTTTATTCCACGTCCAGGAATTAGTCATAGCCCTCCAGCGCACCGGCGACCCCGGCCAGCTCGGAGCCATCAGGCCCCACCTGGACTTCCTGGCGGCCATGGACCCCTCGCCCGACAGCCCCTGCCCGGACTGGGAGACTCTCGTCGGAGCGCTGGGGTCGGTGTGCACCATCGTGTCCGGCCTGGTGGTCTTCATGGAGAAGCACGCCTCCGTGCGCCGGACCTCCAGCGGGGACAGCCAGGGCGCGCCGGTCGGCGGCGGCAACGGACAGGGGATAGGCGCGGGACAGGCGGCGACGTCCAGGTACAAGACGAGCCTCTGCAGGGATCTGGCCAACAGAGGATCCTGTCCGAGGGGAAAGAATTGCACCTTCGCCCATTCGCAGATGGAAATTGAACAGTAAGTCGGAAAAAGAAGAGACTAATATGCAAATACTACAAAAGTAAAGCTACATACTACCACGAAAAATATTTTCAGAAATCGTCGGCGAAATCGATTTGCCCCCAAGCCAGCAGGTCTTCCAGGATCTGCGCCTGGGACCGGAATCGCACCGATGTCTCAACAGAAAGTCTTGCAACCCCACCAGCAGCCGTCGCAGCAGCAGCAGCAACAACAAGCTTTGTTCCAGGACCGTGAGTCCCGCCACCTCCAACCCTTCCAGCATCCCGCAGCACCTGCTCCGGCTCCAGGTGCCGCATCAGCGGCCCTACCTGCGCTGACGCCTGTCGCTCAGGTGGCGCCCTTGCCGAGGGACGGCTTTGTGCCTCCCATCGGCGCCACGGTGACCATCGAGCCGGCCAACCTGGCCCCGCCGCCGCCGCCGCCACAGGCGCACAACGTCCCTCCTCCCGTTCTGCCGGTGTACCCATCCGAGCAGGGTGGCGGAGTGGCCGTGATCCCCGCTGGGCAGGACCCGTCGGCGATGGCTCCGGTGCCGCAGATGGTCCTGCAGCACGAAGCCACCCCCTCGCCCGTGATGCCGCCGGGAATGGTCCCTCAAGCCATTGTGCAGAGCCTTCCAGTGCAGCCGCCTGCGCCATCTGGAGGAGCAGCGCCGCCGCTGGAACATGAGTCCAATATGGAAAGATATCCATTGAGAGATGAAGTCAAAATAAAGAAGAAGGACATTCCCATCACGATGTCTACGGGCATGGCCACCAAGAGCTTGTCGGCGCTGAAGAGCCGTAAGGAGGAGATAATCGACTACCTAGAAGACCTCGTCGGCAAGGAGGAGACGGCCAAGATCACCAACCACGCTGTAGAGGTCGCTCCTCCCATCCCGGCGAGATTCCTCGCCAAGCAGAACGCGACGGCAGCCGAGGCGGCCAACGCCATCCTTTCCCAGGATCAGTCCTTCGCCATGGCCGCCGCCGCCGCCGTGGTGAGCGGGTCTGCCCCTACCGAGGGATTTTACTCCATCTGGACGTCCAAGTCCATCGCGACCCTGCCGAGGACGGAGCGCAAGCAGGAGGAAGGCGGAGAGAATTTGGCGGTGGCTGCTGCTGCCGCCACCCTCGGAGCGCCAGAGAGAGAGAACTGGGTTGGCGGTCCCGGGTGTGAGGGAAAGGAGATGGAGGTGGAGGACGAGCTCATCCCGTTCTCGGACCATCCGCAGATCAGCCGCTTCGGCCCGATCTCTCGCCGCGCAGCAACCATGATGCAGGCCATTACGCCCTCTCAGACCCAGGCTGTCATCAGTGATGAGCCAACACCAACTGCGGTTGTGAGGCATTCGAAGCAGATGGCAAAGCAGGTGCGCCGACACCTCCGATCACCTCCAAGCACTTGTGGAACTGAACGTCTTTTCTTTTTCCAGGTCCCTTCCTTTGCTTCGCTGTACCTCCAGAACGGGTCGTACACTGCCTCCGCGAACGCGGCCGCGGCTCTGCAGCCCATCGCAGCCGTCGGGCCCAACGGAGAAATCGGCTACATCGCCGTCCCGGCCGCCGCGGCCGCAGCCGCAGCCGCTGCCACGGCCGGGGCCTCCACTGCCCCCGCCGCGGCGGACCAGGCGACCTTCGTGCCACCCACCCCGCCGCATCACCAGACGGACATAACCCTCCAGCACATCATGCAGAGCTCCGCCGCCCACCAGCACCAGCAGACGCCCAGTCCGTCGCAGTCGTCCATGGAGCTGTACGCCGAGTCGGAGAGGATGAAGCAGGAGCTGGAGCAGCTGCAGCGCAAGATATCTGACCTCAACATGGCCCACTTGGACCCGGCGCGCAACCGGACGGCCGTTGCGACCGCGGCTGCGGCCGCGGCGGCGGCGTCCCTGGGCGCCGCCAACGCCATGTCCTTGCCCCCAACCGTGAGCCTGCCTCTAAGGCAGCCCCTTCCTGCGTTCGCCTTCCCACCGGGCAGGCCAATGCAGGACCTGGAGAAGGAGGAGCTGACGAAGGAGCTGGTTATGATCGAGTCCACCATCAAGGACCGCGAGAGAGAGCTTTCAATCAGCCACAGGATCCAGGACGCCACGTCAGGAATGATCAAAAAGCCTCAAGGTAAGGGTGAAGAAACCGGTTTTTTTTAAGGCTTTACCCGTGTGGCCAAAATAGCTAACGTGTTCGTCGCTTCACTAGACATGACGCAGTACAGCATGAGTGGCACCACTAGCAGCGGCGGCAACGGGGGCATCATGACCACAGCCGTGTCGGGGTACCGCACTTCCAACACCAACACCAGTGCGTCCTAACGAGAGTGAAAGAGAGAGAGAGAGAGAGTCAGAGCAGCACTAAAAACCGTCTCATACCGGTTCATACCAGAAACATGCTCTGGAGTCGCTCCGCTTCCCCCCCCCCCACACACACACATGGTCTATACCGGACTTGACCGCATTGATGTTCCTCGTACTGTGTTTCTGCCTACCCCGCACGGAACAACCCGATTTATGTTTTCATTTCATGTACTCGCCACTCTTTTCAGCACTAGTACTTCTTGGCGACAGTCTGCACTTGTGGGATTGGCAAACGAGAACAGCATGGATGGTTATGACCGGTTGAAGTGCACATACTACTTACACTGTACATACTACTGTACTACCTGCTACCGTGCGTGAAAACTGAAGGACTTGTTACCACGATAGTCGCCAAATTTTATCTGCTTGTTCCTTTGTTTATTTTTTTTTCACCTTGAATGGAAAAATATGGTGCAGGGCAACAACGTATCCCTTTAACCCTATTTGCTGTTTACATTATATGTAGCATGCATGGAATATTTGTCAAAAATGGATATTATTCCAATGGAATCCTATTGTACGCAAAAGTGAGAATGTGACACTTAACATGTCATCCGTTTTAAGAGATTGGCAAGGTGACAGGAAGACAAAAAAAGCACTTCTGCAAAATTGGTCATTGATTCTTTTTTTAAAAAAATATCGGACAGATTGAATGGAAGAACCATGTTATCATATATGTGAACCTAGTGGCATTATGTTGGTCTCGTCAAAGAAAAAAAGTACCCAGTCAGCTTAAACCCACCCAACAGGACCTTGTCCGGGAAAGTGAACAAGTAGTACTGTATGTGTACGATTGTGCGTTCACGAAAATAAAGAAATGTCCTCAAGTTTTTTTTTTTTGCTACGTGATGTGCGTAAAAGGACAGTATAAAAAATAGGGCATAATTGACCTCATTTTGTACACTACAATGCAAGATACTAGTAGTACAAACAAGTTGGAGAATCCTATTTTTCCTTCCTAAAGTTGTAACTAGCTGTTTAGAAGTTGAGCACGAGACGTTTTTTGCAATGGAAGACGGGCTGACAATTGAACGGTGCAGAATTCACAGTATACCGTAGTACAGGTGCACAGTGTTGCCAGATGGCATCTTTGGAT
>JAAUYM010148393.1_pt1 | contig 16339 bp, 15 predicted proteins | sample 7278001 | NCBI WGS metagenome assembly JAAUYM01 (sample SAMN14350224, study PRJNA611818) | marine sediment metagenome | isolation source: surface marine sediment (1.8m) | place: French Polynesia: Moorea | collected 2018-08
CCGGTGTGTTCACAATGCACCGCATGAGTATACGTACGGACAGATAATGGATAGTAGTGCTAGGAGCAGGATCTCTTCATTGCCTCTCTGCTGCATCGTCGGCCACTCTCCTCTCGAGGTCCACAATAAAAGTCCTTATCTGCATCGGGTACAGCTTCACCACCTTTGAACCCGAGAGTGGTTCTGCAGGTCCTTCTCCCTCTACCGCCTGATCTTCTCCGACGTCATTGCTCTCTTCAACGGACCAGTCGAACCTCCTCCTCTCCCCCAGCCTGAGGTTGGCGCCCAGCATCACCTCCTCCGCCGCCTCCACCCGGTAGTCGGCAAAGACCTTGTCCAGGTCGAACTCGACCGCCTGGGACAGGTCGTGGTCCTCGCCAGGCTCGAAGAGGTGTTCGAACCTGAGCAGGACCGAATCCCTGGAGTTGCCGTGCCACTCCTCGGCGGTCAGCAGGTGCACGCTCTCCGGCAGCTCGGCGAACAGCATGGAGCCCCGCATAGGGTACCTGTCCTTCCACTGCTGGAAGGTCAGTCCGTTGGCCGGACTGAAGCTGGTCACTGCGTCCATGAACCGTTGCTGCGCCCCCAGGCGGTACTCCCTGGCGGCGCCCTCCCCGCCCGGCGCCAGCTGCACCCAGTGCTTGCCCCTGGCCACTAGCCCCTGCCCGTAGGCGGTCTCGTTGAGCGCCTCCCCGACCCCGAAGGCGTCGTCGTAGAGCAGCCTGCGGTGGAGCATCAGCTCCAGCTCTCCGTCACGCATGCTGGTTCCGCCCTGACTGCGGTCGGTCAGCACCGTCAGGAGGGTCCCGTCCTCCTCACCCGCCACGGAGGCCCTGGAGTTGACCGGGTAGTAGTTCCCGCTGACCGGCTCAGTCACGTTCAGGGTCCAGGTCGGGCGGTGGTTGCGCGTCCTGCGCATCGTCTGCCGACCGTTTGAGTCCGTGTAGAAGGCGCCGCTCGACCTAGAGTACGTTGTAGTAGAATTGTACAGCACGTTGCCAATTCTCATTCTGAAGCTGGCGCCTTTAATTCACTCACCTGATGTCTGTGGAGTACCGCGTGACGATCTCCTTACCAACGCCATCGCTGGTCGGGATTGGCCCCACCAGCCACTCAAACTCGGCCTCCTTTGACTCGGCGTACAGCCTGACCACTTGACTGGCAAAGTGTCCCGCCGTTCCCATGTGCAGCTCCTCCACCAGCGGCCCGCTCACCTTCGTTATCCCTGTGAAGTTCAGCTGTCGGGCCGCCTGTGACTTTGGCCTGAAGATGTAGGCCCCCGAGGCGCGGTCGTCAAAGTCCTTGTTGTGTCCGGCGTGGCCCTCGTAGTAGAAGAAGGCCTGCCTCAGTTCGTGGGCCTGACCACCTGACACGAGCCTTTTCAAGGCGCCCCTGGAGTCGGTGGAAAGGCTGATGATCCCGTTGCCGATGGTGGCCCTCCTCTTGCCGCGGGTGACCCTGCTCATCTGCTCCGGCCTCCACGGGCTCCCCGTCTGTCGCACAAAGAAGGACTTGAACCCGAGCGGCGGCAGGTCGGCCCTGAACACCAGCTCGTGTGCGGCCCGACTCTTCCGCCCGGGGATGAGCAGCACCTCCTTGGGCAGTGGCACCAACTGTGTCGTCACCTCCTGCCCGTTCGGAGCCACCACTTCCATTCCTCCCCTGTTCTGCACCACTGGCAGCCGGACGAAGGTGGAGACTCTCCTGACCAGCGGGTTGTACAAGGTGACGACAAAGTCCCCCCCGGCCGACCTCTCAATGGCCGGGCACTGGGTGATGTTGGACAGGTGGCAGAAGCCGTGCGCGGGGCCCTTTTCCTCCTTCCCTCCCATGAGCACGTCGTAGCCGTGCTGAATCACCTTCTCGCACTCCTTGAACCCCTTGGCGAGTCTGAGGGCGTAGTCGTCGGTGACTGCCTGCTTGGCGGTGCCGCTGACCGCGTCGTGGTGCTGCAGGACGCCCATGGCCTCCCGCATCACGTCCAGGTCCCCCTCCAGGCCTGGGGTCCAGTCCCGGTTGGTCAGCGCGTCCATCTGCTTGCAGACCTGCAGGAAGTTGTTCCCGTAACGCACCATCCTCTTCAGCGTGGGCCTGGACGTGAAGTAGCCGGTCCAGTAGGCATGCGGGTCCGACGCGTAGGGAAAGAAGTCGTCCGACTTGTCGGGCCAGCGGACGCCGCCGCTCTCATGCAAGGACTTGAGGTAACAGGACGGAGTGGAGTAAAGCAAGTTCAGAGGCTTCTTCTCCTCTCCGCTCTCCTGTTGTTCCATCCTGTTCACGTGGCGGATGAGCTTATCGAGGTTCTTGTACCACGAGTTTGCGCTGACGTAGTTGAAGTCCTCCCCCATGGGCATGAGGATGTGGTCCGTGGCGTAGGCCTCCGCCCACTGCCTGGCGGCGGCGGCAAACTCGCGCGCCTTGGAGTCGGCGTTGTAGTCGGAGAGGCGGGCGTCGTCGCGGACCGGGTCGGAGTCGCAGAAGACGTCGAAGCAGAATCCTTTTGGCGGACCGTAACTGCCATTGAGAATAAAAAAAACCGAGATACTTTGGCGTTGCTGTCGTTGCTGCTACTGCTCACGGTGTTATTGCTACTGCTTTCACTTTTGCTGCTGTTGCTGCTGTTGCTGTTGTTGGTGCTGTTGCTGCTATTGATGTTGTTGTTGAAAAATGTCGTAATGCTATTGTTGCTAGAATAGCTGCTTTCCAACAGTGCCTGCCGATACTGCTGTGGTTCCTGTTGATGCTGTTCTGGCTGTTGCTGTTGCTGCCACTTTAATATTGTTCTTACCCGTTCCTTAGGGCTCCTGTAAAAAGCCAGGAAGACTTTCCCAGCGAGTCGCTCCCTTTCCAAACCATCTCCATTGCCTTCTCCTTCATCCTCTTCTCCTTGTCCGCGTAGTCCAACCTCCCGAAGAAGAGCCCGTCAAAGCCCATCTGCGCGAAGAGGTTCGCCTGCTCCCTGGAGTGGCCGAACGGGTCGATCTGCCAGGACACCCTCGGCGCGGCGCAACTGAAGGAAAAAAAAACAAGCAAATTTAGAGACAACGTACAAAGCACACATTTTCCACCTAGCAATCCCCCCCCCTCTCCCCTGCTCCCACCTTCCGAAGGTGTCATTGATCTTCTTGAGTCCCCACGACATCTGGTCGACGATGGCGTTGTAGTGCGCAGCCGCCTCGTCGTTCATGCTCCACCCGCCCAGGATGAACTCGAACTGTCCGCGCCGGACGACCTCCCTGACCTGGTGTCGGACGGCGTCGCCCTGCTCGGCCCACCAGCGGAAGAAGAACGCCATCTCGACGTAGATGAACCTCTTGTCGGGGTCCGCGTAGAGCTGCGGGACGACCGAGTCGAGGATGTACTGCACCCCGACCGGGGTAATGTCTTTCCGGGACCCGTAGTAGTACTCGTCCACGTTCTTCAGCCAGCCGACGTCATCATGGGTGTGCGGCACCAGGTGGACGTTCAGGGCTCCGGGCACGGTCTTCGGGCACAAGTCGTACCTGAAGGAGGATGGGAGGGGGGGGGACAGGGGAGATTTTTTATTTTTATTTTTTTTTTAAGACAAATGTCAAGTACTACGTGGAAAAGTGTTAGCTTGTCCTACTTACCCGCACTGTCCGTGCGTGAGAGCGGCGTTGAGCAGCAACGCCAACACCAACGGCGGCAACAGCTTCATCCTCATCGTCCGGTCCTTCGCTCTCCAGGTGAAGCTTGCTTGTCTGCAGCTTGTCTGCATTCAACTACCCGGCCCAGTCGGTCTGTCAGTGGAAGAAGAAACAGGTTATAGTACTGACTCACTCTTCCTCCTTCCTCCCCTCCCGCCTCCACCCCGTCGCTTCCGACATTTGACCCCAAACCGCGTAAACATTTTGGGGGGGGAGGGGAGCTGCATGGAAAAAGAAATCTCTGTTGCCCTACTTCTGCCGAAACAGTATCTCCGGACGGGTATTGCTTAGAGCGCACCACGAGGGACAAGTCTCCTCTCTGGATGTTCTATTAGTTTACAGGAGATTTATTTGCTTATGCACGTTTGTTCACATCTCTCAACTTTGTTGAGCTTTCTCTACCCGTCTCTCCTCCCCACCTCATACCCATGTCGTTTCTTCTTGCTAGCTTCATCTTTTCGGATCCTCCACGTCGTCCTCTTCGTCCGCGATGAGGTAGCGGATCTCCTGAATGGTCTCGACGATGTCGGAGGTGATGGAGTCCAACTCTTTCTTCAGGCCTGCTGCATTGCGAGCCTTCGGGGAAAAAAAAAACCACCCGAGTTCAAAACAAACTACAAGGCAAATGAACAAGCGCATAACATTTTGCACACCTGCAAATCGTCGTCCGGATGCTCCTGGACCTCCTGCTGGGCCAGTTGGTGGTCCACTGTGAACTTCAGCTTCCTCTCCTCCAAGACCTGAAGTCTTTCGATCATGCCTGCAACCTTCTTGAGATCCCCGCACCCTCCTTCCTTGTCGCACTTCTTCCTGAGGTCCATGGCGGTCTGGGACGACAGCTGGAAGGCCTTGGTGGCGGCGTCCACCGCCACCTTGTACGTCTCCAAGTCGTAACCGCCGCCGCCGCCGCCGCCGCCGCTGGCAAGGTAGGTCCTGTGTGCCGCGCGCAGCTTCGCGTAGGTCTCGGCCCGCTCCTCTTGCATGGCCATGACCAGCCTCGCCAATTCGGCCGCCTCAGGGTGCATTTCTACACATTACAATACTCAATTATTAGGCTTACCGCGACTTTATATTGACTGACTTTTTTTTTCAAAGAGTTTAAATACTGTAATCTTGCTTTATTTTTTTTTTAATGAAGTGTGACACGACTCGTCAGTGTTTAGAAAGAGAGAAAAAAACTTTTGTGATTGCTACAGAATTCCACGAGACACATGTATGGTCCTCCTCTCTTTTTTCGTGGGTGGTGCACACGACGTAGTTCGTTTCACTGGGCAAGAGGACGACGAGAGGGATAACTGGGATTGTCCACGAGCTTGGGGGTGGGGGGAAAGAGTCTTGAAGCTATCCTATCTCTATGCACACCATATGTAGGTATATACTGTACGTAAACATCAAAAGAGAAGAAAGAAAAAACCTGACTCATTGTCTTGGCTGCAAAAGGAGAAATGATCGGCGTCGGAGGTGGCAGTGGGTCTTTTCTTTCCGCCGCGCTCTCCACCCTCCTTGAGACTCTGGGTGAGTCGATATCAGTCGACGAAAAATCCAAGTCTTCCATTTCCGCCTCCCCTTCCTCATCTAGTCCAGCCAAGTTTTCTTTTCTTTTTTTTTTTATCTCGCTTTCTTCTCTTCCTTGTCCTTCCTCCTCCACATCACGTGTACATCATTTCGGCCATGCGCGACATCTTCTTGGGGAAGACCACCGAGTCCTCCAGGTAGCCGGCCAGGTCGTTGACCGACACGTCCAGGTAGTCCTTGGCCTGCTGCGCGCAGGAGGACCTGGAGGGCTTCCTCAGCTGCTGCGAGATCGGGACGGAGGAGGAGGAGGCGGAGGAGGAAGGCGGCGCGGCCGTCACGGAGGTGGAGGAGCTCAACTCGTGAGCCAGCGAATCCACCACCTCCTCGTCCCCCTCCTCCTCCCCTTCGCCAGAGTTCCTCCTGTGTTGCATTCTGGTGAAGCTGTCCGACTGAAAGACCTCCACGGCGGTCGCCGTCGGATGCTGATGATGATGAGGATGCGACCCCTTGAGCGAGAAGAGCTCCAGCTCCTTGCAGCAACTGGAGACCTCCGTCAGCGACCTGGCAAAGTGTCCGCACCTGGACTGCAGGCCCTGCGACGGGAACTCCTCCTGCTGGGGCCGGTGCTGCTCCCCGCCGGAGTCCGAGGCGTGCCTCGCCCGCTGCAGTCTGCGCCGTCGGGCCGGGTCGGGCTGGCAGGGGGCCAGAACCTGGCTGCCGAAGAGTCTGGACGGGACCAGGAGGCTCTCCCTGGCGGAGGCGGCGGTGGCGACGCCCACCGCCCTGGAGGAGGCGGAGGAGGAGGAGGAGGCGCCCCCCGACGACAGCGCCATCCTGATCCTGTTCCTGAACTCCCTCTGCTTCTGCTGCCTCTGCCTGGCCTTCTGGGCCTCCGTCAGCGGGGTCACCCTCAGCCTCTTGAGGCAGCTGACCAATCCCTCCTCCTCCTCGTCGCTGTTGCCCTGCTTCCTCCTGGACGGCGACGGCAGCGACGCCGTCCTGCGCCGGCGCCTGCACTGGGGCCGGGAGGACCTGAAGGAGCTCCTGACGGCGGCGCCGGAGGTGACGCAGACGACGGTGGCGTCGTCGCAAGACGTTCGCGGGCGGAAAGTACTCATTTGGCTTTTTTCTTCTTCTTCTTCTTTCGTCACTCCGGCGGCCAACCAAGTCCGGGACAGGGCCTTTTTCTTCCCCCTTCAGCAGACTCCCCTCCGAGGTCGTCGGTGCGATCTCCCGGGCGGAAATCCGGACTCGGGGATTCTCTCTGGGCCTCTTCCCTTTCTCTTTCTTTCGACTTCTTTCGGAGTTCCTCTCTTCTTTGCCTTTTGGGGTGCTGCCAGATAAGTTTACACAAATGCGCAATCCTTGCACAAAATTGTGCTAAAAAGTGGAGCAATCGACGGAAGCTGTCAAAATCGCTTTAATTTATTTTTAAACAATGATTTTATGTTTTTTAACTTGGTCATGTAAACTAAGAAAAAGATTCTTAAAATTTAAAAAAGATACAAAGTTATGTTTCTAGTTAAAAAGCTTACGTAATTGCAAAAAAATCACCCAAAGTGGCATCTACGCAAGTCCTCCGCCAGGCGACGACGGACAGACAGGCTGCCCCGCCTGGCCTACGCTACGTAAGGAGGGAAGGAAGGAAGGAAGAAGCAGACGAGAAGAGAAGAGAGTCACGAGAGGCAGCATTGCCAGAAGTGGGAAAAGCCTACCAAATTTAATCGCCTCAGCTTTACTTCTTCTTAATGTTTTGGGCGCAACGTTTAGAGTTTTCCAGTGTGAAACAGGTGATCAGACGGCGTATTGGTACGAGAGGCTGCAAGTCACTCTGTAAAAGGTCAATCTAAGCCTGGCACGGCTCTTTTCTGTGGCCTGGCAGCGCTGCCTCTCTTTGCTTGATGACGAAAAAAAAAAAAAAAAAAAAGAACGACGCAACACGCAGACGCAGCGCGAATGAGGAAGGGCAGAACAGAGCAGAGCAGGGCAGAGCAGAGGCAGGCAGAGTGATGCAGGGAGAAGTGATGAAAGAACTTCACTTCGCTCCTCGGACAAAGCAAGAAGAAAGGGGGGGCTGACTGACTTATGTTGAGCTCAAGGTAGCTGTGCTGTCTGTCCCCCCACCGTCGCTGGCGCGGATTAAATTTAGGCACAACGGGAAGAACTGGGGGTCTCGATTTAGTGAGATGATATTTTTTTGGTCGGGGATATACTGTAAGTACAGCACTTCCGCCTAAAGCGGTAAATACTTGATTGAGAAGGTGCAACGTCGTAGCCACGTTGACACACCAGTTCCCCTTGAGATCACTGAAGTTAAGCAACGTCGGGACTATTTAGTGCTTGGATGGGTGACCGCCATGGGACTTAGGGAAAGGAATGATAATTTTTTCATTCCTTCCCTTCTGTGTTGTGGGGTTGCTATGAAGAGTGCTAACCAGTTGGTGCAACGCTAGGTGTAGTCATAGAGATCAACCACTAGAGTGACTAACCACACTGTAATCAGGTTATGGCAGCAGCTGAAAAGAGAGAAATCACTGCTGGAAAAACAAAGCAGCGGCAGAGAATAAATACCGACTGTGTTCACTTTAGACTGGAATATCTCCCAAACGATGTACACAAGTTGGCAATAAAAATTACTATGTATATTACCAAGACATAAAGCAATCTTGTGTTAAAAGGAGGTCTTTACAGCTCCTTTCAAAATGAAAATGAGTTAAGCTATAGCATGCTTGCTTCTTGCAACCTACTGCCTGGGAGGGGCGACTCACTTGGTCCCAGGATACTATCAAAAAGATGGTTGAGGCTCGCAACCCTGGGGCATAAAATCCCCAGTGATCAGATAAAACAAGTAATGCTCATAACAAGAGCTGTCACTGAATGAATGCAGAATGCAGAACTTGATTATTGAGAGCATGCCCTAGTGGTCCACTTGGTCAAAAATAAGAAAACAGAAAAATAAAGTAAGAGATTGCTTGCGAACCTATAAGACAAAGATAATTCAATCAAGGCATTACAGCGTAAGTAATCTTTAAAAATGCTAGTTTAAAAAGTTTTTTTTGTTCAATTTAGATTCTAGTAAATTTTTTATTGTTATTCTGATACTTACCATGTACCAACATTTGCTAAACTTATGTTCTATTTAGGTTACTTAAGTTATTAAAGCTACTCGTATGTACGGTGCCATAGTAACTTGGTTGAAGTCCTTTTAGTCCATTGTGATAGTTACTCCGTCGGCACGGCCGGGTACACCAGGGCAAGCAGGCCAACTCGGCCCAGAATGCAAGGGAGGGGAGACATTTCTCTACGCTGAGTATAAGTTAAAATATTTGGATTGATCAGTGGGAGAACAGTAGTAGTGGCAAAATAATACGGACCAACCCAAGCAACTGTTATAAAGAACAAAGTCAGTAATACTACACTTGTAGAAAAAAGTTTTATTGCCGCGAATAGTACCGTTGAGCAAAGAAATTGCTAACCCTGACTGCCTGCTGCATGGAAGAAAAAAAAGCTCGGCCACCACCACGACTAGCACAGGAGGGAAACAACAGGGTCGCCAGGTGGGGCTATTTTATAACCATTTTGCCTACAAATAGCTATCAATTTATTAATAGCTTACGTTTTTAAAGTATATTAAAATTTGTGAGGTTTTTTTTTACCTAACCTTAGTTACTGACTTGCCCAGGTGGAACTATTTTCAGGGTTGGTTGAACTGTTTCGACTTTCTATGGTCTGGCAACCCTGGGAAACAGGAGGATTTCCCGCCAAATCAAAACAGCCGAAAGGGACGATTGGAACTTCCAAGTTGGAGAGAGTGAGAAAAGTCCAAAGGCCTTAGGTTCAAGGATCCGATAAGGTCAAGTCGAGTCAAGCCCCCGCACCAGCTTCAAAAATGGAAGGTAATTAATTATCTGTGTTCAAAATTACTCAGCCGGACGTGTCGATCTGCAAATGTGCTCGCGTGCGCAGGTCTGGACAACCCCGGCGTGTTCTTCTCCGACAACTTCGGCTCCGAGGACCCCTCCTCCTCCGCCGACGCCTCCGGCGAGACCAACTTGGCCGTCAAGAGGCGCTTCAAGGAGTTCCTGCGCCAGTTCCACGACGACGGCGGGTTCGACTTCCGCTACCGGGACGGGCTGAGAAGAAACTACAACATGGGCCAGCACTGGGTGGAGGTGTCCATGGAGGACCTCTCCTCCTTTGACGAGGGCCTGGCGGACAGGCTGCTCAAGGCCCCCGCCGACCTGCTGCCTCTGCTGGAGGAGGCGGCCACAGAGGTCGCCGACGAGGTCACCACCCCGAGGCCGGAAGGAGAGGAGGAGGTGGAGAAGGTGCAGGTGAAGATCTCCTCAGAGGCCAGGCCCAACTCCATCCGCGACCTCGGGGCCGAGCACGTGTCCCGCCTGGTCAAGATCCCTGGAATCGTTGTCTCCGCCTCCAGCGTCCGTCCCAAGGCCACCCGCATCTCCGTCCAGTGCCGCTCCTGCCGCGCTGTCGTCCCCAACATCGACATCAGGCCCGGGTTGGAGGGATACGCCCTCCCCAGGAAGTGCAACACTGAGCAGGCCGGCAGGCCCAAGTGCCCTCTCGACCCGTTCTTCATCATGCCCGACAAGTGCAGGTGGGTCCAAATTGTGGATAAGGTTTGTAATTTATTTTTAAACAAGCGAAACGATTGTTAAATAGGTACATGACGAGACACTTGAAGCATAATTGTTGGTCTATCTTCTGAAGAAAGTTGATGACTTGAGTTGCAAGAAGAAGAAAAAAAGAGAGGCTATTCCAATGTCCTTTGGTCAAAACTTAAAAAAAAAATGGCCACTATTGATAACGTGAAGTGGCAACTTTATTAACACTTAGTAAACCTAAATGTCGAATATGGGAAATGGAGCATTGCGAATATTTTAAAGATGAGACATGCATGGGCCACGCGGTGTGGCGGCGAAATGTTGCATCGTGGCTCTTACCTACGCAATGGTCCTGTCTGTATTGATCGCCATCGGCGTGTCTTCCATCGTCTTTCAACGGTATCATCAGTCAATTTGGCCCGACTACGTGAAAAAGTATTTCGAGACGTCCCACGCGCGCGCATACCATGGCACCACCTCGTCCTCTGCCTCCGTCGCCATTCTCGCGGCCCTCGCCGTCGCGGGGATGGCAGGCAGCTCTGTGGCCGTCCTCTGGCGGTTCTGCCGGCGCCAGGACGATTCCGCTCATGGGGAGGTGCCCAACGTCGTATCCCGACCCAGTAGGGCATGTACCGTTAGCTGACAGGAAATAGAACCCTTGGATCACGCCGGTAGGGGAAGGTGGTTTCCGCATCAGTCCAGTACTAGTGGCGTTGACATTCTCTAAAAGAAAATATTCATCCTCACAACAGGTGGTGGTTAACTAGACACTTTCATTACATGTATTGCACGTAAAAATCCTTTACGGTTATATCTAAGTTTCTTTTCCATCTTTTTCTTAGTCCTTAGAAATAAAAGTGTCTTTTTCTCCCAAAAATACTTTAATTTAGAGCAGAAACAAGAACAGACTGTTCAAAGACCTACCTATTATGTCAACATGATAAATGATAAAGAAAAATGGGAGCTACTAAAGTGCAATTTTGTGGGGTGTGCAGGGGTGCCGCACACACACCAAATTACCACTTGGGTGGTGAACTACAGGTATGTCTCAACAATAAGAGTAACAAAAACAACTCGCCGTATTCTACAACCCGACAGTCTGGCCATAAAAAAATGGGAAAGCGAGTGTTTTCTCAAAATGCAACATGCAATGTCATGGTGAATTGCTGATCAAATATTGTATTATGACCTGTGCTTACTCTTTGCTCTTTGCCGGGCTGATTATTGCTGGCTCCCTCTCGATTGTGCATCACTTGCTCTACGGATCGCTCCAGCCGGCCTACATAAAGAAGTTCATGGGGACAGATGCCACCAAGTCGTGGTACGTGAACACTACGGTGACCTCAGCCAGCGCCGCCTTCTTCGGGGCCTGCCTGGTCCTCATCCTGGCCTTCAGCACCCTGCTTCTCGCCTGCACGGAAGCTCGGAAGGCCAGGGACTACAAGAAGAAGGTCCTGCAAGTGTACCCCTTCGGACGCACCTCTTTAGTCTCCTTGGGGGGAGAGCCACCCGCCCATTCCGACGCGGCCGACCCCGCCGCCGCCGCCGCCGCCGCCAGCAGCCACACCGACCACAGCCCGGACGACGGCGACGACAGCGGCGGCAGCAGCACCAGCAGCACCAGCTCCGGGAGCGACTCAGACAGCTCGAGGTTCGGCAGCAGGAGGTCGAGGCACCACGGCGCCATGGAGAACCTGTGGCACTTCTTCTGGCCCTTCGGCAGCAATGACGAGGAGAGGAGGCGGAAGAGGGAGAAGAAGAAGAGGCGGAAGCACACCATAGCGAGGCGTCGTCGCATCATCCCTTCTCCCACGCCCTGGCGCCGCCCGGCGATGCCGTGAAAGCCAGGAGGTGGGAGCGGGAAGGGGAGGAGACGGAGAGGGAGGGGGGGCGTGGCACCATGTCCCTCCTCCTCCCCGGAACAGATTTTTACCTGGAAGCCTGCACTCTCGCTCAGTATACTCGCCCAAGTACCCAAGTATCGCACGGGGAGGAGGGGGCTGGACGGAAGTGGGGGGTGAAGGCGATCTCGCCGTGGTCAGGTTTTTCTCAGACGCAAGAGACGCCGACTGCTTTTTTTTTTTTTTTTAATCCTGGGCAAGAGTTGTTGCCACGGTACCTGCTGGCGCATGTCGTGGCGCCCTTATCAATACATGTAATCTCTTCACTTGCCGGAAAGGCAAACTACCCATTTGTCCCCAATTGGCATGAGTTTGTTTTCCATTTTATATCGCTGTTTTGCTGTCAAACACTTTTCAGATACGATAGATAATATTTTTAGCAAGGGTGAGATCAATTTTGGTACACTTTTATCGCGTGATCTCATTCAACCTTTCTAATTATGGCAACGTCCTGCATATTTGGCAAAGTGTTTAGTACGGACGCCAGCACACGTCGCGGTACTGCTACGTTGCAATCTTAGCACAGTAAATTTTTATTTCGGCTTTCACACTTTACTTCTCCCTCTTCCAACTCTTCAGGTGCGTGGACTTCCAGATGCTGAAGCTGCAGGAGGCACCGGACTCTGTTCCGCACGGGGAGATGCCGCGCCACATGACCCTCTACGTGGACCGCTTCCTCTGCGACCAGATGGTTCCCGGCAACCGCGTCGTCGTCACCGGGATCTACTCCATCAAGAAGACCGGCAAGCTCACGAGCAAGAAGTCCGACAGGGGAGCCGTGGGAGTGCGCAACCCCTACCTTCGCGTGGTGGGCACCCACGTCGAGACGGAGGGCATGGGCAGGACGTCCAGGGACCTCAGGTTCACCTCCGAGGAGGAGGAGGAGTTCCGTCGCCTGGCCGCCAAGCCCGACGTGCAAGAGATCGTCGCGCAGTCCATCGCGCCTTCAATTTTCGGCTCGGCCGACATCAAGAAAGCCATCGCCTCGCTCCTTTTCGGAGGATCCAAGAAGTTCCTTCCGGATGGTCTTTCCAGGAGGGGAGACATCAATGTACTCCTGCTAGGTTAGTTTATTAATAATTATTATTATTGTTGTTGTTTTGTTACATTATTATTATCTTGTAAATTGCAATAGTTAGGCGCTGATTAAAATACTTCGCTTCTGTTCAGGTGACCCTGGGACGGCCAAGTCCCAGTTGCTGAAATTCGTGGAGCGGGTGGCTCCAATCGCCGTGTACACGTCTGGCAAGGGATCTTCCGCCGCGGGCCTCACCGCGTCCATCATGAGGGACCCGCAGTCCAGGAACTTCGTTGTGGAGGGCGGCGCCATGGTGCTGGCCGACGGAGGCGTCGTGTGCATCGACGAGTTCGACAAGATGAGGGAGGACGACCGGGTGGCCATCCACGAGGCCATGGAGCAGCAGACCATCTCGATCGCGAAGGCGGGAATAACCACCACCCTAAACACCCGGTGCTCTGTCCTGGCCGCCGCAAACTCGATCTTTGGTCGCTGGGACGACACCAAAGGAGAGGAGAACATCGACTTCATGCCAACTATTTTGTCGAGGTGAGAAATGAGAAAGCTGGGAAAGGGTAAGTCGATTTTTTTTAAACAAACGCTTTTTCACATACCACTACTACAGGTTCGACTGCATCTTCATCGTCAAGGACGAGCACGACGAGCAGCGTGACATCACGCTAGCCAAGCACGTCATGAACATCCATGTCAACGCGCACGTTAGGGAAGAGGTGGGGTACTCGGGCCACCAGTTTGTGTTCAACTACATAGTATGTACGTAGTTTACAGTCCAGACAAACAAAAATGTTCATTTAGAACGAGGACACCGGAGAGCTGTCCCTGTCCTTCCTGAAGCGCTTCATCTCCTACGCCCGGGCGAACTGCGGCCCCAGACTGTCCGCGGAGGCCGGCGAGAAGCTGAAGGCTCGCTACGTGCGCATGCGCGGCGGCGCCAAGGAGATCGAGGACGACACCCAGAAGCGCCTGGCCATCCCCATCACGGTCAGGCAGCTGGAGGCCATCATCAGGATCGCGGAGTCGCTGGCCAAGATGGAGTTCCTGCCCTTCGCTCTCGAGAGGCACGTGGATGAGGCGCTTAGGCTGTTCCAGGTGGGTACATTCACTACTAGGTATAGTACATACTTTATACCAGGTACTAAACCAGGTAGTCGGAAAAAAAATAGCCTATGGCGGATTTATGTACCTATGTTATAGCCAAAGTCGCCCTTTCTCTTTTAGGTATCCACCCTTGATGCTGCGACTAGCGGGAGTCTGTCTGGTGCGGAAGGATTCACCACCGAGGACGACCAGGAACTGACCAACAGGGTGGAGAAGCAGCTGAAGAAGAGGTTCGCCATCGGCTCGCAGGTGTCGGTGCACACCATCATGCGTGAATTCGCCACGCAGAAGTACGATGAGCGCACCGTGTCCAAGGTCATTCACATGATGATCAGGAGGGGCGAGGTGCAGCACAGGATGCAGAGAAAGATGCTCTACAGGATTAAGTAGTAGTGCGACGGAGGAGAACTTTGTACAGCGTTTTTATCATAATTAAAAAAATATCAATACACGCCATGTTTAGTACAATCATCCATTTCCATAAGCGCGATCTGCACACGCCGGTGCGTGTTCGGCAAGTTCTTCAGGGATCATCGACTCTCCACACACCGGGCACTCCTGCCGTCCCGGGCCCTCACTTTTGCCGCCCCCACCTCCCGCGGCGCAAGCGTCGTAGTGCTTCACGATCGCCTCCGCCGGAAACCCTCCCTGGCAGAGGGGACACTGGACCGGACTCGAACTCGGCCCGGGCCGGCAGCGCCCGAACACTTTCTCCTCCTGGGAGGCGCCAAGGTCCAGGTCGTAGAGGGTGCCCTCGTAGAGGACGTAGCACGCGCGGCCCTCTCGGTAGAACCTCACCTCCTTCCCCGACTTGGCCGACAGCGTCCGGCCTCCTCTCAACGGAAGGGACTTGCCCACGGAGAACCTGACGGACCGACTCTCCGCGCCCCTCCCTTCCAGGTCGGACGTCGAGGTTGAGCTCGGCTTCGCCCTCTTCCTCTCGTCCCCCGCTTCCGCTCCCACCCCGACGTCGATCACGGACCTCTTGTTCCGACTCCCGGCAGACGAGCGGCAGTTCTCCACCTCTTCCTCGCCCCTGAGGGCCAACACCGCGTCCGGCACCTTCCTCTTCCGGACCTCCGGGACCTCCGCCCTCTGGACGTGAAATTGGATGGCCGCCGACAGCCTCTCCTTGTCCGCCTCCGCCAGCCTGTCGGGATGGGCGCTGTACCAGACCTTCTGCAACTCCAGCGGGGTCATCTTCCGCTCGGGGTCCTTGGACGCAAAGAGCTGGTGCGCCCTCTTCCGGAAGAGGTGATTCCTGAAGGACTGGCTCTCCCTCGTCGGGCCGGCGCCGGCGCCCAACCTCTTCATCCTCTCCTGCTCCGACGGCACCTGCCGGGAGGCCCTCTCGATGAGAACCTCCACGCCGTGCGGGGTCATCACCTCCTTGTGCCTCGGCGACGACTGCGCGGGCTTCTCCTCCCTCGTCTGTCCCTTCAGCACCAGCACCGACAGCCCGAACCCGTCCCTCCTGAAGGGCTGGGCGCACACCACGCGGACGCGGTCCCACCACTCGTTGCACGCGTCAGGATTGAAGTCGCCTAAAAGGAATCCTACATTCAGCTCGTCAAGAAAGATGAAAAAAAAATCAGGGGTGCATCTGCACTACTGAACTTTTGTGGTCACCGTTGGTTGAGCTGTGTGATATACTGATAATGCTGAAGGCCTGCCAGTTAGCATCAAGTACGAAAGTTCTGTTAAAGGTATTTTGATAATTTTGCAATATTATTAAATGATGAGCGCATTTAATACTTCTGACTAGTGGCCAAAAAACAGGTTAGATTAGCATAGAAATTTTAAAAAATAGATGTAATGGCATTGAGTAACTCTACATTACACTTTACCACTAAAGTCCAGTAGTACCCCCTGCATGTCATGAAAATACCTTTAGAATAGAATTTCATTGCTTCTGCGTTCTCTCCCGTCCTACTGTCCCCCCTGGACATCAGGACCTTCGTGTCCAGCAGGGGTCTCCTGGGAAAAATCCAAAAAAAAAAAATACTATTTTAATGGAAGATAATATAAAAAAATGAACAGCAACATCGCCGCTACCGCGCCGAGGTCGGCTCTCCCGTCCTCCCGACCTCGATCCTGACGGAGGCCGACCAGAAGTTGCCCAGGTCGACGGCCTCCACCCTGGAGGGGGGGATGCGCAGCTCGGCCTCGACGCGGTCCAGGTGCGCGCCCCTGGCCGTCGCCCAACGACCGCCGGTGGGCTTCAGCAGGTTCGAGGCCGGGTGCGCCGGGTCGCAGTCGGAAAAGGCCACCACCTCCAGGATGGGTATGACGCCCATCGCCGTCTCGCTCGGGGGAAGGAAGGACGGGGGGCGGGGGGAATCTTCCAGCACCAAATTTCCTTCAGCCAAAAGCAATCGCTTGAAAAGCCAACGGCGGTGGTCGTGTTTGAAACACCAGTTCCCGTTAGATCATTGAAGTTAAGAGCCAACGGCCGTTGTGTTGGACACACCAGTTCCCGTTAGATCACTGAAG
>JAAUYM010055574.1_pt1 | contig 16328 bp, 14 predicted proteins | sample 7278001 | NCBI WGS metagenome assembly JAAUYM01 (sample SAMN14350224, study PRJNA611818) | marine sediment metagenome | isolation source: surface marine sediment (1.8m) | place: French Polynesia: Moorea | collected 2018-08
CCTTCCTCCTCAGAATGTTTAGGATAAGGGAGGCAGGAGTGGGTGCCCATAAGTCTAAGATTTGACCCAAAAAATTGGGGGTGGGTGGGTAGGAAAGAAAACTCGTGCCTTGGGAGGCGACGACGACCGTGAAAGAAGTTTTTTTTTTTCTTGTCTGCTCGCTCTTGCAGGAGAAAGTTTGAGTTTGAGATATCTTTTCAGTCTTGGAACACGACCTTTCTTCTTGAGACAGTAATATGGGAATGCAGAGCACCAGATATTGTAAAATAAAATTTAATTTTTTTTTTGGTCTTGAGCTCAAACATTGCAGAGATGGTGAAAAGGAGAAAAGCAGATGCCTCTCGGAAAGAAAAAAACATCTCTTGTTTCCTGTTCTGTCTAATCGTAAAGTCAGATTTTCGTCCCCTTTTCACTTTCTTGCATCAGCAATGTACTATTTGTGGCAAAAAAATGGCAAATGGCAAAAAAAAATATAGTCAAAATCCTTCTTCCCTTCTTCCTGATACTAATCTGAGTCCTCGTAAATTTTTTATGGGAGATTGCTTGCAAATACTACACTTATAAGAATGCCTTTTATACCTATGCACACGCTGTCATGGAAAGTGTCCTCTCTTGCTGAGTAACAGACAGGGTTCGGGTTCGTCTTTGTGAACTTTTCATTATAAGCTGTCGTAGCCCGGTCTAGTCCATATCATGAAGAAGACGGAGGCAGAGAGGACCGACTGTCTTTCCGTGTTGGTCTTCTTGAATGCTGATGAGAGGCGCTGGCTGAGCCGAGAGAAAGGAAGCCTCACAAGCACAGTCGACCTCTGATTTAGTAGTTGTAGATGTCACTATTTAGTTATGATTTCCCTACATGTCATCTTCTCAGCATGCATTTTTTACGTAGGTTTTTTTGATTTAGCAAAGAAGTTTAATTTTAGGTAAAAAAGATGCAAGAACCGCGGCCTTTTCTAAATTTAACTGTGCTGAGAGGATAATGGTAAACAAATAATAGGAAAATATGAATTTAGGATCCACTTACCTCCATTTTTTCCAACCAGCTGGGGGTCACTTCTCCTCTTTCTCCCTGTCGGTATGCACACAGACCAACAACACCCACCGACAGCATCCATCCACTGTGACTCACTCACTCACTCACTGTTCTGTTGTGTGGAGAGGGAGGTAGTTGAGCAGAGGGAGAGGGAGTGTCTTGCTCCTCTTCCTCCTGCTGCCCATTTCTCTTCTTCCTCTTCTTGCCCATAAATGGGGGGAGGGGGAGGGGGAGGAAGAAGAATGGAACTGCTAGCTGGAGCAAAAACGCACCACACACCTGCACTTTTCCGGGAAAAACATCTCAAGTTACCAATAATAAAATGCTCTTCTGTTTTTCCTCGACGACTCAATTTTTTTTTGAGGGGGGGGAAAAAACATTAAAACCCAAAATGCTTTATTTTCTTGTCAGAAGATGCTACTACGTGTACATCAGTTACAGTCCACTGTACTGTACAGTTGTATTAATTTTCACTTATATAACGGGGTCCGACTGTAGCCGATCTACCTGCTGCAAGTCTGGCTTCCTCGCCAGGAGGCCAAAGAACGGATGAGAGACATCCAGGAGGGCCTCTCCCTCCCCGCCTCCGTCTGGTCCTCCGATGCCGAGGGCCTCCGCGGTCCTGGGGTCGGGAGCGACGGGAGAATGAAGCTTGGTCCCCCTGTTGCGATTCGGGGGCAGCAACCCCACCTGTCCACGAGCCTCCTGACGGCCTCCTCGGCCGCCTCCTGCCCCCTGGCCTCCGCCATCCGCCGGTGGTAGGACAGGGAGCGGAAGAAGTCGGCGAACGTCGACAGGTCCCAGCGCAGGTCGGAGCGGTGCCCGGACAACCTGGCGGTGAAGAGTGGAGGTTAATATGGGAAATCTCGGCTAGTCTGAAGATTTTTCCAGCACAAAATGGGAAATCAATTCCGTCTCCACAGAGTCCCGCGCCATCCCCAGTTGCTCTCCTCGGGAGTTGCCAATCACTGACCTCTCGGTGGATTCCGGATAAGGAGTCGGCATGGTCTCGTAGCCTCTGGCCACGTACAGGTGGTGCCTCTCGTGGGCGTACGACCTGGTCTCCTCGTACCACTGATTGGAAAACAAAACAACTTGCAAACAGTGTTGGCAGATGACACCGTTTGACACCAAACTGGCATAATTCAGGGGGAAAAATTGATAAAACATGCAATAAAAAGTGATGTGGCATAGTAATTGTTTTTTTTTTACCGTTGGTATCTTTTAAAAGTTTGCTTGGTATCCACCAGAAAGTCTGTCAGCACCAATTTATATCATGGCCTGTTTTAATCGTCGACCTGACCCCGTGTATGGCCCGCTGCACGTCCGGTCGCCCCCTGACCTCCACCCACGCCCCGCACATGGAGTACATGGCCAGGACGCCGCCGGGACGGAGGACGCGGTCAACCTCAAGAAGTCGGGGCGAGGAAAACAAGATCAGAGACTTGCTTTGTCAATTTTCCTTCTAATACCGTAGTGCGGTACAATCTGGAAGTAACAGTCAGGTCAGCAGGAATTTCCTGCTGATCTGACCGTCACTTCCATGATTCTGCCAGGAAATATAGTTGTATAGATAGACAGGTAGAAACAGACAGACAAACAGACAGACAGATTGGTAGATAGATAAATAGATATACCTAGATAGATTGACAGACAGACAGACATTCTAGGTTCCGTCGTACTACCTACCTCCTTGAAGAATTCCGTGAGGTCGAACCAGTGCGCGGCCGTGCAGACGGAGACCAGGTCCGCGCTGGACGACTCCAGAGGGAGGCGCTCCGCTGGGCTGCATCTTGGAGCACAGAAATGTGAACATTAACGATCACACAAAAAAGTCTCTCAACATTAGAAACCATCCATCCCAAGTTTTGTTGTTGACATGTGCATAAAAAAAAAGACTTGCTTTCCCCCCCTCCCCTACTGGAACTCGACGTTGTCCATCGACCTCCGGCCCCCCTCCTCCTCCTCCTCCTCCTTCCTCCTCCTCTTCCTGTCCACGGCCTGCGCCACCTGCGCGGCGCTGACGTCGAAGGCCCTGACGGCGCTGAAGTGTGGCGCCAGCAGGGAGGTGGCCTGGCCGGACCCGCAGCCGACGTCCACGGCCAGGGAGCGGCGGACGTGGGCGGCGCCGTCGTCCTGCGATAAAGCGCTCAGGGAGGGAGGAAGGTTTGCCAGATGACATTTTTTTTCTACATTTAAAAAAAAACTAAATAAAGGTCCATGAAACGCGCAAGCAGGGAGGAACTGTACTACGTAGATCGAGGGGGGGGGGACCTTGACCAAGTTGATGTTTATTAGTACGTTGTCCAGGAAGTTCAGTATCTTCGTGATGAGGCTGTCTGGCGGGAGCGGCCTGGACTCCACGTACAGCTTGGCGTGCTCCGGCGCCTCGAAAAGGCGGATCTCCTCGCGGACAGACATGTTAAGGGATGGAGGGTGGTTGGAGGTGGTGGTGGTGGCGGGTGGGGTGGGGTGGAGTGGAGTGGAGCCGATTCCCCCTCCTCCTATTCCTTCCTCTCTTCCTCGGCTCCAGCGCTGCCACAGCGTCAGCTCCAATATTCGCCAGAAAGGAGCCAAAATTTTTCGCCAGAGACGCCAATTTAAGTACATACGAAACATATAATTTGGCGGGATCTTGCTCCAACAAGGCAAATATGATGCATTTCGTGGTAAATTTATTTTGCTCTCAGAATTCGTCAGTTCGTGCCACTATACCCAAACACCACTTTGTAAAAGTCGCCAGAAATGTGCGCAAGATTTGCTAAGTTTGCAAAAAAAAAAAATTCCAAGCGTGGTAACACTGCTCGGTTCTTTTTTGAGCTGTCGGCATGCTGATTACCGGATTTTTTTCTTTAATGGTTGTGTAACAACGTCACACATGACTCGCGGGTACGAATGAGATGGAGAGGTTCCGTGACGCGGACGCTCCGTGATGTTCCGATGTTTTTCTATCCTAATCTTCGGAAGCAGAAGCAGAGGAAAAACAAACGGATGGAGAAAAAGGCCAGTTTCAACTTGAGTGCGTGAGAAAGCAAGGAGAGGCCGTCGGGCCGACGATTTGTCCTCGGAGGCCGCGCGAAGGCCGTTTACAAAAAGGAAAAAAAAAAAACCACAACAGAAAGTAAGCAAGAGAAAAAGAGAGACTCCCAGGGTGTCCTCGAAATCAGATGTCGTCGGACAGCACGTCAGAGTCGGCGGTGGTGGCCTCTGCGCTGCTGAGGACGGAGAGGTCGCTGGGGAGGAGGGGCCTGGACGAGAGGAGGCTGGTGGTGTCGCCCGCGGACAGGAAGCCCTGCTGGACCTTCGGGCGCTGCCCGACCGCGGACTTCTGCCTGGAGGACGTCAACGTCTCCCGCAGGCACGCCGCGCTCAGGTACTCCGTCGTCGCCGGGAGGTGGACCATCACCGACCTCAGGGTGAGGGAGGGAGGGAGACTAAGAAGAAGAGAACAAACACTGGTAAACTTTACGTGGTTTTTTTTTTCCTCCACTTGGCAGAGCACCAATGGCGTCTACGTGGACGGTAGGGCCCTGTCGCCGCACCAGGACGAGCAGCTACCGGACAGGTGCCAGATCAGCCTGGGCCCGCCCAGGAAAGACTTCAAGTACGTCTGGAACTTCGAGTCGCAGCAGCAACAGCAGCAGCAGCAGCAGCAACAGCAGCAGCAGCAGCATGCGGCGCCTGCTCCGCCCCTGGCCAAGTCGCCGCCCTCGGAGGTGACCCTGGAGTCCCGGGAGCAGCTCGAGTCCCTCTCGGAGGCCGAGATCCGGCTCTACGCGGTGCACGTGTACAAGGACTCCGAGGGGAGGTGAGAAAAGGCGCCTTTCCCGACCAATGTCGGCGACCTCAGAGTAGGGAGGGACCTCGGTGAGATCAAAGCAAAAATTTCACCTCAGCTATACCTCTTTTTGAAGTAGGACAGGAAGTATGGTACGATCTGAGGTATTGCTGAGGTAAAAATTGTTGCTCTAGTCTCAATTATGTCTGATTTTTACCTTACCATGGGCAGGGACTGACAGATACCTGGATGCTACCTCGTCGACATCTCGACAATATTGGTCAATTTGTGGTATCTTAACATTTTTTTTTTTCCATCTATCGCAGGGAGAGGAGGACCATTCCGGTCAAGGTCCACGGCGGTCGCCTCAAGTGGGTTGATGTGGACGACGAAGAATCCCCCACGGAGGACAAGCTGGAGAAGGAGGGTGAGGAGAAAAAGAAAGAGGAAGAGGATGATGATGATGTGGAAGGGGCTGCTGAGCCGTCGGCGAAGCGACAGAAGACCGATGACCCGGACAGAGAGGAGGAGGAGAAGCCCGGTCCGTCCGGCACGGGAGAAGGAGGAGGACCGGAGGAGAAACCCGGAGAGTCCAGCTCGGCCGCGAATGAACAGCCAACTGAGGACGAGGAGAAAGAGCCTTGCGCCGGAGGGGGGTCTTCAAAGGATCCTTGTCCGTCCTCCTCCTCCCCGAAGAAGAAGACCAAGTCCTCCTCCTCCGAAACCCCGGACGGGAAGAAGGTCATAGAGAAGCTGAGGACCAAGTTCAACGAGGAGCTGAGCTGCTCTATTTGCAACGAGATATTCATATCGGTGAGAGACAGAGGTGGCATTTTTTTTGTTGTTGCTTTAATGTGTAGCGGTTTGTTTCCTGTCCTTAGCCGACCTCCATGCCCTGCGGCCACGTCTTCTGCAAGTACTGCCTGTACAAGTGGAAGAAGCAGTGCCAGTCCAGGCAGTACGACTGCCCCAACTGCCGGCAGAAGGTCGGCAGGGAGCGGGTGACGCCCAACCTCTACCTGGAGAACCTCATCACCTCGTGGACGTCGGAGCTGGGGCCGGACATGCTGGCCGAGAGGAGGAAGGCCATCGAGGATCGTCAGAGTGAGTGAGTGGTGGTGGTGGTGGTGAAACTTAATAAACTTTAATATGTCAAGCATATTAAAACCCCCCCAAAAAACCCCAGAGCAAGAGAAGGATGACGAGGAAGAGGAGGCCCGCAAGAAAGCCGAGTGTGAGGGTCGCCGTCGAGGCGGGCGGGGCGGGGCCGGGCGTGGCCGAGGGAGCATCACGGCCTACCTGGTGCAGCCGGCGTCTTCCTCCGGGTCTAGGGAGCAGCAGAGGGCGACCGTGAGGGCCGACCCGGGAGAGGGAACCAGGTATGCACTGAGGTCGTCGCCACGGCGAAGCAGCAGGAGGAGGAACAGGGGAGGAGGAAGAGAAGGAGGAGGACAGTGAGTTGAACTTAAAGTCTGACAGTTTCCCACAAAATTGGTTGTCATTAGCTCAAGCACTAAAGTACCGTTACTAGAGACGTGGCTTTTGCATGTCTTTTGGTTGAGGGTTTGGTTTTGTTGTCCCTCTTTTTTTCTTCCTTTTTAGCCTGGTACTTTTCTTGTCACCTCTTACCAGCAGTAGAACAATGATAGCCATTTCTGACCTGTGAAGAGGTCACAGACATAACCAGGATTGTCTAAAAGATATTGATTTGCCAAGGCCTGTCTTGGTGTCAGTCCATTGTGCTAGCCTTGCCTGCATGCGTGTGCCTACTACACATAAATATTCACATATTTACTTGACTTAAAAAAAAAACTAATTTGTTTTTAACACGTGGACCTACAGCTCTGGAAACGTCGACACGAACGAGACCCCGACCCTCCCGGAAGAGGACGACGTCACCGAGGAGGACGAGGAGTCCGACGGGGAGGACGATGACAACTCCGACTCCGGCTCGGACTCGGACTCGAGCGTGGAGGGGCTACCGGGGTCATACTACGGAGGTTACGGCTCCTGCTTCACCTGCGGTGAGGACATGCACGTCTACATAGTACTTGTTGGATTCATGTGGAAGTCGCAGGTACCGTCCTCACCACCATGAAATCTCTACCGGTACTTCACAACTGTGTTTGCACTACATTTATTAATGGAATCCCTGTTGTGTCGCCCCTCCCAACCTGTTGCAGGGAGGCGAGGTCACTGGGCTCCAGGGTGTCCGTTCAACCTCTGACGGGAGGAAGACCTCGGATGCCCCGGGCCCGACACTGCTCGTCTGCACCCCACCCCACCCCCATCCACCTAGTACTACGTTACACCGTACCTCTGTGCCAGCGTCATTCAGTCAGGAAGAAAAATTATTTATTTATACACAACAACAACATAACAATAAAATCACGAGTGTATCCGGAGGACCTTTCCCAACTTTGTCCGCGCGTTGGCCATCACCCGGGAGTAGGGCTGCTCGCTCTCTCCGGGCATCAGGGGTATGCTGGAGTGGAAGGAGCAGCAGCAAATGAGATATGTCGAATGTGCCAAGTTTCAGCCGGGAAGTACCCACTTGCAAGCGTTCCTGATCTTTGGCGACATGACGGCAAGGCTGACCGCCAGCCCGGACGCGGCGCTCGTGGCCCAGTAGAGCGCCACGGCCGACGGGACGTAGCAGGCGATGGGCACCATCATCACGGACATGGCCGCGAAAAGACCGGTCCAGAGCTAGAATTTGCAGGGCTTTTTCCCACATTATTCGTTCCTCGCAGCAGCAGCATCATGACCAAAAGGGGTTCCGATCATTTTTTTTTTCTTTTTACAACAATATCTACAAATCGGACAATGCCCACTTTTATTACCCAGGTTTTTCGGACAATTTTGGCAAAATTTTGGCCGTAAACCGAATATCCGATTTGAAAACTTGTACTTAAAGACGGCCGTCACCTTTGTGCTCCTGGGCCTCTCCTGCGAGGGACTGTGGTTGTTTGCGTGCAGGGCCACGTTGGCGAGGTACAGGGAGCCAAGGATCACGGGCAGGGCCATCGTCTGGTCCGCCAGGGTCAGGTTGGGGAACCAGAGGGCACCCTCGCTGGCGAACTCCCCACTCCGCACCTTGGGAGTTTGGGGGGAGGAAAGAGATGTGTGATGATGTCACTAGATTTGTCAAGTAGTAGGTAGTAGTACCAAGGCATCATGGGTGGTGTCAAGGTTCAGCGTCCCGGCCATCCTCCTCAGGGCCATGGAGACGCTTATCCAGAGCGGGATCTGGAGGAGGAAGGGCAAGAAGATCTTGGTGGCGGCGCAGTTGTACTCCACCACCTTGTCCTTCACCAGCTGCTTCTGGATCCTGCAAGTTAAAAGAAAATGCCAGCATGACAATGTATGTATGTATAGGCAGGTATTTTGCTTGTGTGATATTGCGCACTTGTCGAACTTTGCCTTGGCCACCCTGTCAGTCCATCCCCTCTGCAGTTGCTTCTTCCGCACCTCCTGCCTGAGGAAGGGGATCAGCTGCTTGTCCAGCTGCTGGAACAGCACGGACCGCTTGACGGTGGTCTGCGGGAGGAGACAGGAGTGAGTGAGTGAGTGGAGTGAGTGGGTGCAGGAAAAAAGTTTTCAGCTGCAGTCACACTTCTTCACCTTCTGCGACGTGACGTGCGCCGGGAAGAGCATGGCCCCCCTGAGCGTGCAGGTGACGCCGGCGATGACGCCGCACCAGGCCAGGCCGCTCAGGTCGTGCAGGGCGCACAGCTGCGAGCCCACCAGCGTGACGGGGGCGGACGAGGCGCAGGAGAGGTAGCACTCCCGGACGGCGGCGGCGGCGCCGGAGAAGGAGAAGAAGTGGCGCCGGCATCCGCATCCTCCTCCTCCTCCTCTTCCAAGAGCCAGCCGATGTGGATGGTCGCGCCGGTGACGGTTTGCCAGGACGCCGCTCCCGTGGCAGGAGGAGGTGGCGGCCAAGCGCCGGAAGTGGGCAGCGTTGTGGGGTCGAGAGTGCGCCACCAGGTGGGACAGCATTCTTGGGCATACACAAGATATGTACTACGTAGGTAGGTGCATGAACGTGTGCGCAAATGATAACTGTTACATCTACGTGCAGTGCAGTAGTTCCCAACAAATTCCGCAAGTCACGCAACCTTCAGTGTTTACTATTTTGCGATGGCAACCAGCTACAACGTTGTCGGGCGACCTTAGACAGTTCTGCCAGATGACTAAAAATGAACCAAATTGTCTAATTTCGAGTCTTGAGGCAAGGAAAAAGTATTGCTATGAAAATGCATAAAGCGTGATATGGTTCTTTTTTTTTTGCTACATTTTATTTACGGTTGGTTTCTTTTAAGAGTCCTTGTTTTTTTTCAGGCACAATCTGGCAGCTCTGCACTCTTAGTAAACAGAGACGCAGAACCGTAAAAATTGAGGCAAAAGTTTTACGTCGGTCCACAAAGCAATCATTCTTTTGCTGCTGCTGGTCACCCCCGGACCCACACCCGTCAACTTGAGGAAGCCGCTCGACTTGACGCACCTTGCAAAGGTGGCCAGAGTGTGCAGCTGTGGTCTCTGACCGCGGAAGAGCTTCTAAAGTGGCCCACGCCGGACAGGATGGCGTCTTCGTCCTCTTCCGACCTGTTGACCTGGGTCTCGGACGAGCTGCACTCGGTGACCGGCATGTCCGACCGCAGCGTGGCAGAGTTCTTCGTCCACATGGCCAAGAAGAGCCCCGGGGAGGAGGCCTTCATCAGGCAGATCCAGGACACGGGGGCTGTGGACATGACGCCGCAGGTGGAGGAGTTCGCCAAGGCCCTCTTCAGGCGGGTGCCCAAGGCCACCGGTGCGGGGATGTCGGAGGGACAGAGGAGGAGGGAAGAGAACAGGGCTAGGGAGAAGGAGGTGGCAGAGATGGCCAGGAAGAACAGGAGCTACGCGCTACTCTCTGATGACGAGGAGGAGATGCAAATCAGGCCGTCGAAAAAGGCAAAGAAGGCCAAGAAAAAGAAGAGATCAGATTCGCCGAAGAAGGAAGAGGAGGAGAGCGAGGATGAAATCGACAAAATGGAGAGGGAGAGAAGAGAGGACATCAGGGAGAGGGATGCGCTGGCAAGGAGGCTTCTGGAAAAAGACAAGGAGAGGACAAGGAAGGTGGCGGAGAAACCGGACAAGAGGGCCTTCGAGGAGGCTGCAAAGAGATTGGCCCAGGAGACGGAGGACAGAGAAAAGCTCGTGCCTCAGCTGAGAAAGGAGTCCAGGAGGGCATACCTGGTCAAAAGGAAGGAGGACAAGCTGGTGGAACTAAAGGATGATATCAAGGATGAGGAATTTCTCTTTGACCAGTCCACCTTGACGGAGAGGGAGAAGAGGGAGCTCAAGTACAAGAAGCGGATACTGGACTTGGCGGAGAAGCATGACCGTGCAAGTGAGGTGGAGAAGGTGCAGCGGTACCACATGCCACAGGATAGGAAAGATGCAAGAGAGACAGACACCTTTGTGGAGGCAGATGAGAGAGAGAGGGCTCCCAACTATGAACAGAAGAGGTGGGAGGAGGAGCACCTCCATGCAGCCCTACTCAAGTTTGGGGCCAAAGATGCCAAAGCCAGGAAGGCCAAGAAGGAGAAGGCATATGACTACATACTTGATGATGAGATCCAGTTTGTCCAGGCACTCAAGATGCCCGGCTCCAAGGACACATCAGAGCCAGAGATAACCGAGCATGAGAAGAAGAGGATGAGCATCAAAGAGACAAAGGAGAGCTTGCCAGTTTTCCCCTTCAGGAAAGCACTACTGGAGGCTATTGAGGAGCACCAGGTGCTCATTGTTGAGGGAGAGACCGGATCAGGAAAGACGACACAAATTCCACAGTACTTGTATGAGGCTGGTTACACAAGGGATGAGAAGAAGATCGGGTGTACCCAACCGAGGAGGGTGGCTGCAATGAGCGTGGCTGCAAGGGTGGCTCAGGAGATGGATGTCAAGCTGGGAAATGAGGTTGGCTATAGCATCCGATTTGAGGACTGCACATCAGAGCGCACCATTCTGAAGTACATGACGGATGGGATGCTGCTCCGAGAGTTCCTTGGCGAGCCAGACCTCGCTAGTTACAGTGTCATGATCATTGATGAGGCTCATGAGCGCACCCTGCATACAGATGTCCTCTTTGGACTCATCAAGGACATTGCCCGCTTCCGGAGTGACCTCAAGTTGCTCATTTCCAGTGCCACCCTGGATGCTGCCAAGTTCTCTGAGTTTTTTGATGATGCACCAATTTTCCGCATTCCTGGGCGGAGGTTTCCGGTTGACATCTACTACACCAAGGCACCTGAAGCAGACTACATCGACGCCTGTGTGGTGACCGTGCTGCAGATTCATGTTACACAGCCTCTTGGTGACATCCTGGTGTTCCTGACTGGCCAGGAGGAAATTGAGGCATGTGAGGAGCTGCTCAAGGAGCGGACAAAGCGGCTTGGCTCCAAAATCAAGGAACTCATAATTGTGCCCATCTATGCTAACCTGCCATCTGATATGCAGGCCAAGGTCTTTGAACCCACGCCAAAAGGTGCCCGCAAGGTGGTGCTGGCTACCAACATAGCCGAGACCTCTCTCACCATTGACAACATCATCTATGTCATTGATCCAGGCTTCAACAAGCAGAACTCGTACAATGCACGTACGGGAATGGAGTCACTCATTGTGGTGCCAGTGTCAAAGGCGTCGGCCAACCAGAGGGCTGGGCGGGCAGGGCGAGTTGCTGCTGGGAAGTGCTTCAGGCTGTACACTGCGTGGGCATACCAGAAAGAGTTGGATGATAACACTGTGCCGGAGATCCAGAGGGTGAACCTGGGCAACGTGGTCCTCATGCTAAAGTCCCTTGGAATCAATGACCTCATCCACTTTGACTTTCTAGACCCTCCTCCACATGAGACGCTTGTTCTGGCCTTGGAACAACTGTATGCCCTGGGTGCCCTAAACCACATGGGTGAGCTGACCAAGCTTGGCCGGAGGATGGCTGAGTTTCCCTGTGACCCCATGATGTCCAAGATGATTCTTGCCTCGGAGAAGTATCGTTGCTCTGCAGAGATCCTGACAATAGCTGCCATGCTCTCCAACAACAGTTCAATCTTCTACAGGCCTAAAGACAAGATCATCTATGCTGACACAGCCCGCAAGAATTTTTTCCAACTAGGAGGAGACCAGCTGACCCTGCTGAATGTTTACAACCAGTGGGCCGACACTGGATACTCCTCCCAGTGGTGCATGGAGAACTTTGTCCAGCATCGCTCCATGAAGCGGGCACGTGACATCCGGGACCAGCTGGAGGGCCTGTTGGAGAGGGTTGAAGTGGAGGTGGTCTCCAATCCACATGAGTCACAGAAGATCCGGAAGGCCATTACTGCGGGCTACTTTTACCACACGGCCCGCTTCTCCAAAGGCGGCAGCTACAAGACAGTGAAGCACAACCAGTCAGTGATGATCCACCCCAACTCCAGCATGTTTGAGGACCTCCCGAGGTGGGTCATCTACCATGAGCTGGTCTTCACCACAAAGGAGTACATGAGGAACGTGATCGAGATAAAGAATGACTGGCTACTCGAGGTGGCGCCACACTACTACAAGGAGAAGGAGCTGGAAGACACCAGCAGCAAGAAGATGCCCAAGGTCGGAAAGGGGAAGGCCAGGGAGGATCTGGTGGGCCAGGACTGAGACAAGTTCCTTCCCTCCCTCACATCGTAGCCAATGACCGGATCAACGAATCGTGATTGTGTGGAGTGCATTTTGCTGAGGACAGTTCTTGGAATTATATGGAACAACAACAGAAATACACTGAGGTCGTGATTTGTAGTTTGCCTTGTCATCTCCAGCGTGTCCTATTTTTTCAGATATGATTTTTTTGAAGACTGTTTCGCTGTCGCCAAGACGAGCCTAACGATGGATTTCAAGTCCAAGAGGAGGAGGAGCTTCGGCGTCATCATATTCTTCATGTTCCTGAACGGAGTGGAATACGGTGAGAAGGGAAAAAGAACGTGGCAGCTTTGGATCAAATGATGGATCTGGAGACGACGCTGTTTTGGTCTCCAGCCGTGGTGTTTCCCACCCTGTGGGAGTACCTGCTCCGGCTGGGCGTTCCCGAGTCCGACGTCTACTACCTGGGCGCCTCCATCGCCTCCCTGACGGTGACGGACATGGTGGCCAGCCTCTTCGTGGGCAGGCTGCTGGACAGGTTCTCCAGAGTCTCCCTCTTCTTCCTCCTGCTGAACCTTTGCCAGGTGCGGACACATCTTTTTTTTTTTTTTTTTCGTGATTGGCTTGAAACAACCCTTCCTCATTGTCCAGATCGTGTCCAGCATCCTGTACCTCGTCGCCTCCTCCCCTGCTTGGATCATCGTCAGCAGACTTGTCGGAGGTAGTGGTGATTTTTAAAAAGCTGTTGAAGGTGCGGGGTTTGAGGATGCTCCCCGACTGATGTTTCCAGGGATCGGGAACGTGATCGGCGTGGCCCTGACGACCGACGTCTGCCGGGCCACCACCAAGGAGGAGCGCACGCCCATCATCGTAGGGTTGAACATAGCGCAGCAGGTACGGATTTTTTTTTTTACCCACTCGCTCCATTCCACGTTACTTTTCCTTCCCATGTCACTGCCATCGGAAATTTTGTCATTTCCCCCCTCTCAGATTGGCCTGTTGTTCGGCCCCGCCTGCAACCTCTTCCTGCGCGAGATCAGGTTCACCCTGAGCCTGGGCCCCCTCAGCCTTCTGGTGGACAAGCTGAACGCCCCCGGCCTGTTCATGGGCAGCCTCTACCTGGTCCTCGAGGTCGCCGTCCTCGCCTTCTACCACGATCTCGCCAGGGCCAGGAGGGAGGAGGAGGAGGCGATGGCCCCGCGGACAGGAGAAGAGGAAGGAGGGGGTGACAGTCAGGTGCGTCTCTTACATAATGTGAAGGGAATAATGCACTATTCTGCAGCCCAGACCTGTGGCGAAGCAGACAGGTCATAGACTGCAACGAGTTTTTCCTATTTTCTTTGGTGCAGTCTGTTCTTGTGCTTGAAAAACAGGATGAGGGTGCTCAAGCAGACGTCGAGGTTGCCTCGCCTCTCCTGATCAACGTCGACGAGCATCTAGTACCTCAGGCTCCCCTGTCTCAACCTTCTCCATCTCCTCCTCCTTCTCCTCCCACCTGGTCGGAGTACCTGGACGAGATCCTCAGGGGGGAGATCGTGGCGCTGATCTTCCTCAGGATGATAGGCCTGCTGGGACAGACCTGCTTCGAGGTAAAAAAAAAAAAAAAAAAGCCGACGCTGCAGCAGCCGTCATTACGTCTTCCTCCTGCCTCCACTCCCAGACCATCGTCACCCCGATGATGCGCACCTTCTTCAACTACGGCGACTTCGAGAACAGCATCCTCTACCTGGCCGGGGGCGTCGAGCTCGTGGTCGTCTCCGTCGCCATGGCATGGATAGCCAAGTAAATCGGGAGGAGTGAACGGGTTTTTCCCAAATTTTGTGTATACTATGTACACTTTTTTTTTTCTTGTGCAGGCGCGTTGAGGACCGTCGCTTCGTTGCGTTCGGGGTGGCCCTGCACTTCGTCACCCTGGCCTTCTTCCTGGCCGCCGTCCCTCGCTTCAAGCCCGGGGACAGGGGCAACCTCGCTGTCTTCGCCGTCGCCGTCGTCCTCGACCTGGTACTACCTACAGCATGTCCTAAAAACAATAACTTAATGCCTCTCCTTGCTTTGTGTGCTCCATAAAGTATTCAAGCTTATATGTTAAAAGATTGGCTTTTGAGCTAAATGAATTGCTAAAAGCTTCTAAAAATAATCCACATTGAGTAAAAAAATAAAATATTTCAATTTAGGTATGCTTGATAAAAAAAAACAAAGTAAAACTGGGAACTTTTTAAAAATATTGCGAATAATTCGTCCACAGGCATCTATCTCCATCATCCTGGACATCTCGCTGGCCCTCATCACCAAGTTGGTGAAGGACGAGGTGCAGGGGTTCGCAACCGGCGTCAGGAGATTCTTTTCAAAGTAAGGGGCTGGAGAATATTAGCAAAGCCTACCCAACCAATATTGGTATCGTTAGGGGCACGGTCTCGGTGGCGACAATAGTGATAGTTAGCGCAGGGGTCGACATTTGAGTTGAAGTTTTTATATCACTTATACAGCGTTAGAACGCCAGCGCAGGTGTTAGAATAGTGAAAAAAAAACTTATTGCAAAATATCACTAAATTCACGCTAGCGATATTGGTTGGGTAGGTGGTCGTCACGACGGTTTTTTTTCTTTTTACATTTGTCAGCATTTCCTTCCTCCTTGGTCCGCTTTGGGGAGGCGGCGCGCTGCCCTGGGAGGACGTGCTCTTCGCCGTCCCCCTGGTCCTGCTCACCATTGGAGCGGTAGGTCTCTGGAAATACCACAGCGGAACTCGGGTTGCCAAAACTGGTCGGAAGGAAGGGGAAAAAAAACCCCCTAAATTTTTCATCCTGCAGGTCCTCTTCTTTCACTCCTATCCTCGTATGAAGACGGCTCGTGATGATGATGATGATGACGACCGCGAAGTGGAGGGAGAAGAGGTTCATCATCGTCGTCCCTCAAGTCATCACTCTGATGCTAGTCACCCCGACGAAACCTCGCCACTGTTGCCAAGTGATAACTCCGCAGTATCGACGTAACCGATGTCATTCGCAGCCCGCTTATCAATGACTCATAGTTAGATTCGTTTTTTTTTATGAAGGTAGTATTTACCCGACGGGACTTACGAGCGTAGCAAATTCCACAAGAAGATACTGTATGAGCCATGGCATTGCAGTAGACTACCATGCATTAACGTCACATTTTCTTCTTCTGCAGAATGACCAAAAGTCCCGTCGGGTAATTACATGTTAATAATGTCAACGTAGTTGAGTTTATTCATTAAACTATCCCGTTACTTTTACATAACGAGGAGATCACACACACGAGAGGGGAAAACAAAAATAGGCAACAAAGTGCACTTCGGTTTAAGATGCTTTGTGGGCACCCACCCATCCCTCCCTCCCTCCCATCTTCTTTCATACGACGACGGCCCATCCTCCCTCCGCGCTCTCCTCCGCTATCCTGGGCGGCGACCCGGACTCCCTCCTGCCGGCCACCTTGGGCAGGCTGAGCGACACCGGCTCCTCCACCAGCTCGATCGGGGCGCCGGAGCTGTCGGCGGCGAAGGCGCCCGAGCAGGCGGTGGCGGAGAGGAGGGACAGGCCGCCCACGCTGCCGCCACCGTCATGATCTGAGAGGGGGGGGAGGGTGGTGTTGTAAAACACGTATTTTCAAAAAAAAAAAAGAAAAAAACAATGAGGAAGTGCTTGACAACGTTACTACAAAAACAAAATATTGTAAGATATCCGTCCACCCGATCCTCACCGGGATGGAAGGGCGGCGGCGGCGCCGGGCGCCAGTAGTCCCCGATGAAGTTGGTGGCGGTGACGCCCGCGCGGGCGAAGGCGCGCCCGCTCCGGGTGAGGACCCACACCTCCGCCTCCCCGGCGCAGACGGACACCACCTCG
>JAAUYM010086876.1_pt1 | contig 16313 bp, 16 predicted proteins | sample 7278001 | NCBI WGS metagenome assembly JAAUYM01 (sample SAMN14350224, study PRJNA611818) | marine sediment metagenome | isolation source: surface marine sediment (1.8m) | place: French Polynesia: Moorea | collected 2018-08
CAGGACTCGAGCGCGGAAGCCAGCACCCGATTGCGGCGGCGTTCGAACGATTTGAACCGGCAGCAATTGATGATCTGGAGGTGACTCCGGGTCGGGGACTGGAAGGCGCGGCAAACGGTGAACGTTTCCGTCTGGGTCAGCCTGATTTTGCTGCGTCCGGCGTGGCGCCGCCCGAGACATCCACCGGAATCTGGATTGTGCTGTCCGGCGAGAAAGGGCCGGTAGCCTGGTTTAATCTTCGCGACGAAATCAGAGAGGAGTCAGCGGAAGTTGTCTCAACCCTGTCCGGCAATGTGGGTCTGTCGCTCTATACCGGTGACCCGTCTGGTGAGGGAGCCGCTGTCGGTGCCGAGCTGGGCATTGAAGACGTGCACTCCGGTATGAGCCCTGCTGACAAGATTGATGCCGTGCGTTCGCTTCAGGTGGGCGGTGAGGTCGTACTGATGGTTGGTGACGGCATCAACGATGCGGGTTCGATGTCGACTGCTGATGCTTCTCTGGCCGTGAGCCCTGCGGACATCATGGTGCAGGAAGCTGCTGATGCAACGCTGCTCAACTCGAGCCTTGGCAGCGTGCCGGCGCTGTTTGCGTACGCTGGTCGCGTTCGTCGCATTATTCGACAGAACGTGTTCTGGGCAATCGGCTACAACCTTTCCGTTGTGCCGCTTGCCGTGACCGGCATCATCACCCCCTGGATGGCGGCCATTGGCATGTCGCTGAGTTCGCTGCTGGTTGTCATGAATGCAAACAGACTGGGTGAGGTGCGCGAATGGAAGTGATTTTTGTGCTGATCCCGGTCAGCCTGTTCATTATTGTTGCGGCCATCTGGGCCTTCGTCTGGTCAGTGCGACACGACCAGTTTGAGGACCTCGAAAAAGAAGGCCATAGAATCTTGTTTGAAGACCAACCTGCACGTCAGGAAAAAGAGAGGAGAACTCCATCGTGAATCACATCATTGGGATGCTGTTCAGCCCCCATCAACAATGGGAAAAGATCCGCGATCAGAACCAGAGCATGATGAGTCTCTTGATGACCTACCTGCTCATCATTGCGTTGCTGCCGCCGATTGCGTGGTACTACGGGTCCACTCAGGTGGGCTGGGCGATCGGTGATCGCCAGGTCAAGATCACAGCCGACAGCGCTATCCAGATCTCGATCCTGTTTTATCTCGCAATTGTGATGGGAACAGCCGGGCTTGGTTTTATGGTCCACTGGATGAGCGAAACCTATGAGGCCCACACGTCGACGATCCACAAGGGCATGGCTGTTGCCGCCTATACGCTGACGCCGCTTTTTGTTGCCGGTGCGATCGGTTTCTATCCGCTCCTGTGGATCGATATCCTGATCGGCTGTGCCGCTGCGGGTTACACGGTTTACCTGCTGTATATCGGCGTGCCGATCGTGATGGAGATTCCCAAGGAACGCGGCTTCCTGTTTGCCAGCGCGATGGTGGCAGTAGGGCTTGTGGCGACTGCAGCGCTGCTGGGTGCAACAGTGACGCTGTGGGAAATGGGGGCGATGCCGGTCTTTACGGAGTAGCCGGCAGCGCGCATCCCTCAACACATGGGGGAGAGAATGACGGCCGCGGTTTCACGCGGAATCGCGGTGTCGATACCTCGCATCATTTCAGCGACCTGCGGGAGCAGCTTCACTCGTTCGCGTCCCGTTGGCGTTGAGGCGCGTGCGTAGAACGCCGCATCACTGATCTCGATCTGAACGATCGGTTCTTCTTTCAGGTTCAGATACCAGTCCGGCTTGGCCCGTCGCCGCGCATTCGTGGCGATGACGAGATAGTCGTTGCCGTAGCGCTGGTAGCTCAGCAGGATGGCCTCCTCACGACCGCTATAGCGACCCTGGGTCACCAGTATCAGCTGGGGCAGGCCGGGTATTTCCGCTTCCGGTGCGACAATGGCACTGTCCGTGGCTGTAGATTCAATGGTTGTGATGAGCGTCATGGGTTCCCTCCAGGGCTCGTATCGACCGGTCGTTTTTTGACCAATCCGTCTGGAGAGATTACGTGGGAAGGGGATGCGAAGCTGTGAACTGTGTCACAGCTTCGCAACTGTCCTGTGGGGGCTCCGGAGAATCCGGGCCCCGAATACAGCGGGGTTAGTCCGGGAGACCCAGCACCCGCTTAGAGATGATGTTCATCTGGACTTCGTTGGTGCCGCCGTAGATGGTGACAGCGCGGTTGCTGAGCCAGTTTTTCGTGTGCTCCAGCTCTTCAGCGGTGAAAGCGTCACCTTCCCAGCCGATGCCCTGCGTGCCCAGCAGCTTGGCCTTGAGCTCAGCGCCGTCCCGGGACAGCGTCGAGCCGACCAGCTTGAAGATCGAAGTCGCTTCACCCGGCGTCTTGCCGGAAGCGTTCTCCTGGCCCGCACGCTGTGCGGTCAGCCGGAAGGCACGATCCATCATGGAGTGGCTCAGGATGTCCTCGCGGTACCCGCCTGAAATACGGCCTTCGCTGGTGCCGACGTACTTTTTCGCGATTTCGGCAAACTCGTTGACGGGTTTCTGGCCTGGCTTGCGCTTGGTGCGTCCGCCGCCAGAAAGGCCGCCAATGCCTGAGCGCTCGTACTGGAGCAGTCGCTTGCCGATTGCCCAGCCCTTGTTGAGCTCGCCAACGAGGTCTTCCCGCTTGGCAATCGCATCGTCGAAGAACGTCTCGCAGAAGGGAGACGAACCGCTGATCAGGCTGATCGGCTTGATGGTGACGCCCGGCTGGTGCATGTCGAGCAGGACAAAGCTGATGCCTTCATGCTTTGGTGCATCCGGATCGGTTCGAACCAGTGCAAACATCCAGTCGGCGTGCTGTGCGCCTGACGTCCAGACCTTCTGGCCGTTGATGACAAAGTTGTCGCCGTCGATGACTGCCCGTGTCTTCAGCGAAGCGAGGTCGGAACCCGCGCCCGGCTCGGAATAACCCTGGCACCAGCTGACTTCGCCGCTGACAATCTTGGGGATGTGGCGCTGCTTCTGTTCTTCGGTACCAAACTCGAGCAGCGTCGGGCCAATCATTGAGGTGCCCATGCCGCCGTAGGGGGCGACTGCCTTGATGCGCTGCATTTCTTCCTGCAGCACACGCGCTTCGGCGCCGGACAGGCCGCCACCGCCGTATTCACTCGGCCATGTCGGCGCGGTCCAGCCGCGGTCAGCCATCGCCTTATGCCAGGTTTGCGCCTCTTCAGTTGCAAAGACTTCGTGGGCATCTTCCCAGTGGAAGGTTCGTGCGCGCATGCTGGGAGGACAGTTTTCCTCCAGCCAGCTGCGGGTTTCCTCGCGGAAAGTATCGAGATCAGCCATATTTTCCTCCTGTTTAATTCCTTCTGCCGATCCAGACGGATCGTGCACTGGCAATGAGTTTTCCTTCAGATGAGAAAACCGCAGAGCCAGCAAAGTGTTTCTTGCCGTCGATCTCTTCGCGCCAGGCCGTCACGACGTAGTCGTCGCCTGCGGGCGCCGGAGCGTGAATCTTAGCAGTAATGCGGCCCAGCAGGCCGGTGCGAATGCCTTCGACGGCGTAGGCAACCTGTCCCGGGCAATCCAGTGCGGTCCAGAGATCCGCTTTCGGCAGCAGACCCTGCTCGTCTCCCCATTCGGCTTTCGTCTTCCACGCTGCAGCAACCTGCCTGTCATCCATCCTGGCCGCGTAGACATAGCGACCGTCTTCATGGCCTGCGCCGCAGCAGTAGCACCAGGGGTGCATGCCGCGAAAAGTCTCGCCACTCGCCCCCTCGCGTTGCTGAAGAGAGAGTGCCGTTCCCTGCTTTTCCAGTGCCTCCTCGAATGAGGGTGGCGTTGGAATCGTGACTTCGAACGCTCCCGGGCGCGCCTCGGCAACCAGGGTTTCACCGTCAAATACGGAAAGAACGCCGTCTTCCTCACGCGTCTGGAGTTCTTTATCGAGTGGTACGGGAGAGCGAAGCGTGACCTCAACACCGTCCGGTGCGTCGGCAGCCAGCTGTGCAGCGAATACGCCGCTGACGTATCCCCCGTTGCCTGAACGGGGGGGACCTCTGAATACCTCGGGAATAAAAACGGACATCGGTTATCAGGCCGCTCGGGCGGCGTGGTGCAACGGTGTGAGTGTCGAACAGGGCCAAGATGGTAATGGAACCCGTCCGGATGTGCCACGAGACAATGCGCCGGCATCACCAGAGAAAATGTGTCCGGAAAGTCGCTTGTTGCGGGGGTTTCAGCCGATCTGTGCGGCCAGGCGCTCGGTGCCTTCCGAGCCACACCGGGACAGCAGCCGGATGCCGACTTCGGCGAGGTCGTCGAGGTCAATTTCCGGCGGATCGTCGCAGAATGCGAAAAATCGCGTTGTGAGTGGCGCCTCTCCCATCAAGTCGCAAAGCTGGCGGTAGCCAATGGCCTGGCACTTCAGGTCGAGGATCACCGAGGTAAAATCGAGGTTGCGAAGCAGCAGGGTCGCTTCGCCGATCGTTGTTGCTGCATAGACCCTCGCAGAAAGGCGGTTGGTGAGTTCGATCACCATTTCCTGCGACAGTCCGATAATGAGTATCTGCTCCATGTAGAGTGGCGGGTTGCCCAGAGCTCGCTATATGACAGTTGCCATCATCGGCCTGTGACCTTGATCAGTCATTGACTCAGGTCAATACCGTAGCGGACAAAGTCAGGGAGAATGCGTCTCAGGGTCTGGCTCCAGGTCCGGGTCGCTGTTTCAGGGTGCAGCCACTTTTTGTCTGGAGTTCAGGCCCTTTTTGTTTCCCCTTCCGCATTGCCATCACGAAACTGAATCCGGACGAATAATGGCCTGTCGTACCTGCTGCACGATAGAATCGCGACCCCTCGAATCGTCGTAGATCAAGGTATGGAAGCGACCCGAAACAAACTTGTTGTCACCTGGCTTGGCATCATGTGCCTGATCGTCATGACCATGGTAGTTGTTGGTGGTGTGACGCGGCTGACCGGCAGCGGTCTCTCGATGGTCGACTGGCAGCCAATCATGGGCATCCTGCCGCCAATGAACGAAACAGAATGGCAGGAGGCGTTTGATGCCTACAAGCAGTATCCTGAATACCAGCAGGTCAATCGCGGGATGGATCTCGACGGCTTCAAGGGCATTTTCTTCTGGGAGTGGGCCCACCGCGTGCTCGGTCGCCTGATTGGCGTCATGTTTTTTGTGCCTCTGGTGGTCTTCTGGCTCATGGGCAGGATCGAGGACCGCTACAAACTCCCGCTGGTCGGCGGGCTGGTTCTTGGCGGCATGCAGGGCCTTCTCGGCTGGTACATGGTCAAGAGCGGCCTCGTCGACGAGCCCCGGGTCAGCCATTACCGTCTCGCGGCGCATCTGTCTCTGGCGTTCTTCATTCTTTGTTACCTGTTCTACCTGATGCTGTCGATTGCGCGGGTACCGCGGTTTGAGGTCTCACCGCGACTTCGGGGTGCACTCACCTTCTTCACGGTCGCGCTGGTCCTGCAGATCGTCTATGGCGCATTTACCGCGGGCATGCGTGCGGGCTATGGCTACAACACGTGGCCGCTCATGAACGGCCAGTGGATTGCGGAGGCCGTATTCTTCATGGAACCGCTCTGGATCAACCTTTTCGAGAGCGGCGCGACGGTGCAGTTCATCCATCGCTGGCTTGCGGTTGTCGTGGTGCTGTCTTCGCTGTACGTCTGGTTCCTGGCGAGAAGTGAGGGTAAACAGCTCCGCTGGGGTGCGGCCATTCTGGTTGCAACGCTGCTCATACAGTTTGCCATTGGCGTGCTGACCCTGATTCACGTGGTGCCGGTCTCACTCGGTACGATTCACCAGGGCTGGGCGACGGTCGTTTTGCTCGCGCTCGTTCATATGCACTATGCTTCCAGACCATCGCCCGTGGTCGAAGCGCGTCATGAAAGTCTGCCTGGGACAAATCAATACAACGCCGGGTGATTTTGCCGGCAACATTGCTGCCATCAAGCAGGGAATCGACGTTGCCAACGCAGCGGCCTGTGACGTCGTTCTGTTTCCCGAGCTCAGCATCCCGGGGTACCTGCACCAGGATCTGATCTATCACCCGGCCTACGTCGAGCGGAATCTGGAAGAGCTCGACGCGCTCCGCAGCTACTCTGCCTCCTGCCATCCGGGCCTTCATATTGTCGTTGGCTACATCGACCGTAATGCCGGTCCCGGCAAGCCGTTCCTGAATCGCGCGGCGGTCATTCGCAGCGGCGAGCTGATCGGCAGCTATACGAAGCAGCTGCTGCCTTTCTATGACGTTTTTGATGAGCTTCGCTATTACGAGCCCGGCAGCGAATTACTGATGCTGGATATTGCCGGTGAGCGGGTTGGTATTACGATCTGCGAGGATCTCTGGAACGACAAGGGATCCGACGGCTACAGCTACAGCAACAATCCTTTCCACCGGTATCGTGAGGCGGGAGCTTCGACGGTTCTCTCGCTGAACTCTTCACCGTATGTCCAGCAGAAAACCTGGGACCGGCTTCGCACCATCGCGCCCGGCACGGACGAAGGCATGACGGTGGTCTACGTCAACCAGTGGGGAGGGCAGGACGAGCTCGTGTTCGACGGACAGAGTTTTGTCGTCCGGGGCGGCCACCTGATTCATCTTTGTGCCACCGCGGAAGAAGATGTTTTCGACATCGTCGACACAAGCGACGAACCGCAGATTACCAATGTGCACCTCCCGGAGCAGCAGGCAGCGGTGCTCGAACGCTCTGCAGATCTCTATCGCATGCTGGTGATCGGGCTCCGGGACTATGCTCGCAAGTCCGGGTTCTCAGAGATGGTGCTTGCTTCGAGCGGCGGTGTGGATTCGGCAGTGGTCGCCCAGCTGGCCTGCGATGCCATCGGCGGAAAACAGGTGCATGCCATCCGAATGCCGTCCGTGTTCTCGAGCCAGCACTCCAGGGACGATGCGCTGGAGCTGCACAGGAACCTGGGCTGCTGGGACTACGAAGTGGAGGTCGACCACGAGCAACTCGTCACGATGCTCAACGGACGCTATCGGATCCACCCGGATGAGGACAATCTCGTTGCCCGCGCGTTCGCCGGCAATCGTTACGGCAAGACGGCTGACGAAAACATTCAGGCGCGACTGAGGGATGTCTACCTGATGCACTTCAGCAATGCTTTTGGTGCGATGCCGCTGTCGACCGGCAACAAGACCGAGTCAGCCTGCGGTTACTACACGCATTTCGACATGAATTTCAGCTACGCGCCCATCAAGGATCTCTACAAATACCAGGTTCTCGACATTGCGCGTCTGTCGGCTGGAGTCCCTGACAATATCTGGCAAAAGCCACCGAGTGCCGAGTTGGCCCCGGGTCAGACCGATGAGGCGAGCCTGTTGTCCTACGCCATTCTGGACGCCATTGTCCGTGCCTATGTCGAAGATTATGTGAGTCGTTTTCCTCGTTTTGTCGAATGGCTGCGGGAACATCGTGAGGCAGGTATTACCGTTACTTCGGACGAGGCAGCGCTTGAGGACTGGGCGGCTGGTAGGAAGGCGAAAGAAGATTTCGATCGCATCATCAGCCTGATGGGAAAGATGGAGTACAAGCGCAGACAAACGTGCCCGGGGACAAAGGTCACCCGGGTCGCGTTTGGTATTGGTCGCCGAATCCCGATCGTGGAGCGCTGGTCCTAGGCCTCAGCGCTCATCTTGGTGATCACGCCTCGATCGCGATAGAGCGAGGCAGAACCTGCTCTCGCTTCGGGATGGTGATCCTGAGTACGCCGTTGTCGGCTTTTGCCGTAATGGCTTCCGAGTCAACGGTGTCCGGCAGCGTAAAGCGTCGGACAAACTCACCGCTGAATCGCTCGCGGCGCTTGAAACCGGCTTCCTCAGTCTCGCTTTCGGTTGACCGGGATCCCTTGATTGTCAGCACGCTGTCCTCGAGCGTGATGTCCACGTCTTTTGAGTCGACGCCGGGCAGGTCTGCCAGCACGCGGAATCCCTTTTCATCCTCGTGGATATCGACGTTCGGGGCCCATGCATTAGTGGCAGTTTTGGCCGCAGGCGACAATGTGTCATCCAACAGCCGACCGAAGTCGCGGCGCACGCGACGATTCGCGAAAGGTGAGTAAATCAGGTTGCTCATCTTGGTTTGTCCTTATTGAAAGATCCTTGTCTTCCCACTGAGTAGGTCGGGCTGGCAGGTTTTCAAGAGGTGAATTTGAGGTATTTTGGGCGCATGATCTGTATCAAGTGCAGCAGGGTCTTCACTGCTATACTGCGGGCAGATCAGTCATAACCTTAATGAGGGAGTACGCATGGCATACAGCAAGATTCTCCTTGCGCTCGATTTCCATGGCGACAACGAAGAGCTCATCGAGAAAGGGCAGGACATTGCCAAGTCGAATGGCGCCGAGCTCTTTCTGATTCACGTCAACGAGCCGCTGGCAATTGCCTACGCTGCTGATGGCATGAACTGGAGCGATCAGGTGGTGTCTCTGGAGGCCAGCCTCCGCAAGGAAGCCCAGAAGAAGATGGGTGAGGTTGCGAAACAGCTCGGCGTTGGAGCGGACAACTGCATCGTCAAGGAAGGCAAACCGTCACTCGAAATCCATCGCGCCGTCGAAGAAAACGGCATTGATCTCATTGTGATGGGTACGCACGGCCAGAGCGGGCTTCAGCTGCTGCTGGGGTCAACGGCCAACAGCGTTCTGCACGGCGTGTCCTGTGATGTCCTCGCGATCCGCGTGGGCGACGAAGACTAGTCAGCCTCAGTCTGCCGGCGTCACGTAGAGCAGACAGTCGCGTTTGGCGATATAGGCGTCGGTGGTTGCCATAAAGAGAATGACAGGGCGGCTTGTGATCAAAAAGCCGTCCTTCGTCTCGAAATAGTCAGCGACGAGATCATTCCCGTCTGCACTCAGCACGCGAAGATGGGTCGTCGCGTCACCTTCCACCCAGCCGAGAGGCTGTCCTTTTTCTACCCTGGAGAAGTTGAGCTGATCGATCGTATTGAAGATCGTGATGTCCGCGTGCTCCATCACTGAAGCGGAGTAATGCAGCTCCGTCGTCTCGTCCACCTCCAGCCGGTGAGGGTGGCGCAGGATCATCATTGGCTCCGATTCCGTGTCGAACAGGTGTTTTGCGAACACAAACCGACTGATCGACTCTTTTGCCAGCGCATCAGCTCGCGGATCAGTAAAGCCGCCGAACTCTACCGTCACAATTGGCATCGCGTCGCTCGCGTGTTCGATCAGCGTGCCCAGCTTCAGGTCCATGACAACCAGGCGGTGGGTGAATCGCTGGGCGAGCTGATGAATGACCGGGTCATCTCTGGTCGCCACGGCAAACGCCTCGCTGTGACCCGAGGTGTTGTGGGTATCTATGACGGCTTCAGGCGCGTATTCGATCAGCGTTTCCTTGATGGCCATCGCGAGGCGCCGTTGGTCAGTATTGACCGGCTCGCGGAAACAGCGATTGAGATCGTTCTCGTCCGGCAGGTACCGGTGGGAAAAGAGAGGGTCCAACAGGGCCGCGTTGACGGACGCAATCAGGATGCCGAGATCGGTTGCCGGGGGTCTGCCGTCCTTGAGCAGTTCGAACACGGCCTTCAGGCCTGAAGGTTCGTTGCCATGTAACAGCGTGACGATGGCGCGGCGGCGCGAGCGGTCCTCCCCGGGTATCGTGATCCACGTCGGCTTCTCCAGCTTGCGCGTGAACTCAATGTAGTTTTCGCCGATATCGGCGGGGTCGGGAGAGTCCCAGTGACTCAGGGAGGGCGGTGTCGATTGCATGTCGCTATTATAAACTCCTGTCTACCGCTGTTGGCCCGGAGTTGATCAAATCATGAAGCTCGAAGAGCCTGCTTTTTCTCTCGGCGTCGAAGAAGAGTACCTGCTTGTTGACCGGGAGACCCGTGACCTCGTCAGCGATCCGCCGCCGGAGCTGATGGCCGAGTGCGCGAGTCGCTGCGGCGACCAGGTCAGTCCTGAACTCATGCGCTCGCAGATCGAAGTGGGTACGACGGTGTGCAAAAGCGTCAAGGAGGCAAAAGCGGAGGTGCAGCGCCTGCGCGGCATCATCGCAGAGGAATGCCAGCGACACGGGTATGCCCCCGTTGCCGTCTCGACCCACCCGTTTGCCCGTTGGCTCGAACAGAAACAGACCGAACGCGAGCGTTACGCGGATCTCACCCAGGAAATGCAGGCAGCGGCCCGGCGGCTGCTGATCAGCGGCATGCATGTGCACGTCGGGATTGAGGACAAGGAGCTGCGCATCGACCTGATGAACCAGCTCTCATACTTCCTGCCCCACCTGCTGGCGCTGTCCTGTTCGTCTCCCTTCTGGGAAGGTGAAGATACGGGTCTCAAGTCCTATCGCCTCACCGTGTTTGACGCCCTGCCGCGAACCGGGCTTCCCGAACAGTTTGTAAGCTTCGCCGAGTACGAGCGCCATGTCGGGGTCCTGGTCAACGCCGGTGTCCTCGAGGATGCCAGTCGGATCTGGTGGGACCTGCGTCCGAGTTCGCGCTTCCCGACGCTCGAAACTCGAATCATGGACGTGTGCACCAACCTCGATCATGCAATCAGCCTTGTTGCGCTGACGGTCTGCCTGATGCGGATGCTGTTCCGCCTGCGAAGGGACAACCAGCGCTGGCGGGTTTATGCCCAGATGCTGGTTGACGAAAATCGCTGGCGCGCGATGCGCTACTCATTTGATGACGGCATGATCGACCTGGCCAAAGGGGAGGTTGTCCCGTTTGATGAGCTGCTTCGGGAAATCATGGAGTTTATTGCCGAAGATGCCGAGGCGCTGGGCTGCGTCGAAGAGATTGAGCGTCTGCCGGAGATTCTGAGCGGAGGCACGAGCGCGCACCGTCAGCTGGCGGTTTACGAGAAGGCGCTGGCCGACGGCGCGACGCATGAAGATGCGCTGAATCAGGTTGTTGACTGGTTGATTGAAGAAACGGTTCGCGCCGTCTGAGTTGGAGCTGGTAAAGCTCATTTAGGAGAAAGAATGGCAGGAAAGAACGTCTTTTATGCACAGAGTGGCGGTGTGACTGCGGTCATCAATGCGTCCGCGTGTGGAGTGATTGAGACCGCACGCGCGAACCGCAAATTCGGCAAGGTGCTGGCGGGCAAGAACGGCATCATTGGTGCGCTGCGCGAGGAACTGATCGATACGTCGCTAGAAACCAAAATGGCAATACGGGGGCTAAGGTCAACGCCTTCGGGTGCGTTCGGTTCCTGCCGCTACAAGCTCAAGGCGGTTGAAGAGAACCGTCGGGAGTATGAGCGCCTCATTGACGTATTTCGCGCGCACGAGATCGGCTACTTTTTTTACAACGGCGGCGGAGACAGTCAGGACACGGCCAACAAGGTTGCTGAGTTCTCTCGCCAGATGGACTACCCGATTACCTGTATCGGGATACCGAAGACAGTCGACAATGACCTGCCGCTGACCGACACGTGTCCGGGTTTCGGATCGGTCGCGAAGTATGTCGCGGTGTCGACAATGGAAGCGGGACTCGACGTTGCCTCGATGGCAGAGTCTTCAACCAAGGTCTTTGTGCTGGAGGTCATGGGACGTCACGCCGGCTGGATTGCTGCGGCGGGTGGGCTCGCCGGGCAGACAAAAGCTGACCCTCCCCATGTCATCCTGTTTCCCGAGATCCCGTTCGAGCGACAGCAGTTCCTCGACAAGGTGAAACAGTCGGTCGATCGTTACGGGCACTGCGTCGTTGTTGCCAGCGAAGGGGCCCAGTATGCAGACGGACGTTTTGTTGCCGACGCCGGCGCCAAAGACGCTTTTGGCCACACCCAGCTGGGCGGTGTGGCGCCGACCCTGGTTGATATGGTCAAGGCTGAGCTTGGCTACAAATGCCACTGGTCGGTGGCAGATTACCTGCAGCGGGCTGCCCGTCACATCGCATCCGCGACGGATGTCGAGCAGGCCTATGCCGTTGGCAAGGCGGCAGTCGAGTTTGCGGCGGCAGGCAAGAATGCGGTGATGCCAATCATCACCCGCGGCAAAGGGAAAACCTATCGCTGGGGAATCGGCGAGGCACCACTATCCAGGGTGGCCAACGTCGAGAAGAAAATGCCGCGGTCATACATCACCAAAGATGGTTTCGGCATTACTGCACGAGCGAGGGAATACCTGGCGCCACTTATTCAGGGTGAAGACTACCCCGGCTTCAAAAACGGGGTGCCGGTCTACACGCGTCTCAACAACAAGCTGGTGAAAAAGAAGCTTTCCGCCTTCGAAGTCTGACCGTATCCACTTCGTAGAAACAAAAAGGGCACCCGAGGGTGCCCTTTCTTTTTTCTGTCGTACCGTCGCTTACAGCAGCGGTGCAATAACCAGCGAGACGATGGCCATTACGTTGATGAGAATGTTCATCGACGGTCCTGACGTGTCCTTGAAGGGGTCGCCAACCGTGTCGCCAACAACCGCTGCGGCGTGAACTTCGCTGCCCTTGCCGCCGAGGTTGCCTTTCTCGACATATTTCTTGGCGTTGTCCCACGCACCGCCGGCGTTAGCCATCATCAGCGCGAGGAGTACACAGCCCAGCAGTGCGCCTGCGAGCATGCCGCCGAGGCTCTCAGCGCCAAGGCCAAAGCCGACAACAAACGGCATGGCGATCGCAATTGCGCCAGGAATGATCATCTTCTTGAGCGCTGCCTGCGTGGCGATATCAACACACTTGGCGTGATCAGGATCAGCTTTGCCGTCCATCAGGCCTTCGATCTCGCGGAACTGGCGACGAATCTCTTCGATCATCTCCATTGCAGCATCACCAACAGCGGTCATCGTGATGGACGCAATCAGGAACGGCAGTACGCCACCGATGAAGATGCCAACGAGGACTGCCGGGTCTGACAGTTCCAGCGCGAAGTCGTCATAGCGGTAGTGCATGGTTTCAACAAACGCCGCGATGATGGCGAGTGCGGCGAGTGCCGCCGCGCCAATTGCGAAGCCCTTGCCGATTGCCGCTGTCGTGTTGCCAACCTCATCGAGGCCGTCAGTAATCTTGCGGATGTCTTCGCCGAGACCGCCCATTTCAGCGATACCACCAGCGTTGTCGGCCACCGGGCCGTACGCATCAAGTGCCATCGTCATACCCACGGTTGCGAGCATGCCGACAGCCGCGATACCGACGCCATACAGACCGGAGAGCTCGGTCGAGATCCAGATGATGGCTGCGATGCCGAGGATCGGAATGACAACCGACTGCATGCCAACGGCAAGGCCGGTAATCATGACGGTTGCGTAACCGGTCTTGCCGGATTCAGCGATACGAACCACTGGCGCCTTGGCCGTGTAGTACTGCGTCACCATGCCGATCAGGACGCCACCGAGCGTACCCGCGACGATTGCCCAGAAGATGTTGGTGCTGAGCCCCATGGAGTCCACGAGGAACCAGGCAGCAATAATCAGCAGGCCGGCTGAAGCGTTATGGCCCAGGTGCAGGGCAGCTTCCGCGCCGCTGCTGGTGCGCAGGCGAACAATCACGATGCCGAGCAGTGAACAGATGAGGCCAACCGAGGCGAGCATCAGCGGCAGCGCCATCAGCGCTTCCCGACCGGCCTCTGGTGCCAGGGCTTCAATACCGTTGGCGCCAGCCATGACCATCGTGGAAGCAATCGCCACCGTGGCAATCATGGAACCGCAGTAGGACTCGAAGATGTCAGAACCCATGCCTGCAATGTCGCCGACGTTGTCACCCACGTTGTCTGCGATGACACCGGGGTTACGGGGATCGTCTTCCGGAATGCCGGCTTCGACTTTACCAACGAGGTCAGCACCAACGTCGGCACTCTTGGTGAAGATGCCGCCACCGACACGGGAGAACAGAGCGACTGAAGAGCCGCCCATACCAAAGCCGTGAATCGCGTGTGCCGTTTCCTTGTCACCGCCGAAGAAGAAGTAGAGGCTGCCGAGACCCAGCAGGCCGAGAGAGGCAACGCAGAGGCCCATGATGGAGCCGCCGTACAGTGCGACCGTCAGCGCGCCGTCCTGGCCCGTTTCCTGGGCCGCCGCGGTCGTACGAACGTTCGCCTTGGTGGCCGAGAACATGCCGAGGTAGCCGGCAGCTGCTGAAGAGATGGCGCCTACTGCAAATGAGATCGCAGTCAGCGAACCCAGCAGGAAGAACAGCAGGAGGCAGAGGGGTGCGGCAAACAGGAACAGCATCAGGTATTCCCGATGCATGAAGACCATGGCGCCTTCGTGGATCGCGTCCGCGATCTTTCTAATCTTATCTCCCCCGGTGGAGTAGCGCGTCATCATCACGTAGATGATGAGTGCACAAACCAGTCCGAGTACGCCCATCACGGGCGGTACAAACGACAAATCAGTCATAGGGTGTTTCCGGTTGGTTTTGTTGTAGTAGGTATTGTTTTGGTTATGGGTGTATCAGGCTGTGATATAGCTGAAGCGCCACATCTTACCGAAAGCCCGCGCTCGGTCGCTAGCCTTCGCTCAGCAGGCGTCGCAGGTCGATAATGGCCGCGTTGGCCCTCGAAATGTGAGAACCCATGACCAGCGAGTGGTTGGCGAGCATGCCAAATCCGCCGCCGTTCAGGATGACCGGGCTCCACAGTGTGTCCTGCGTGGGCTCGAGCTCGCGGATGACCTGCTGGAGGCTGACCAACGCGTTCTTGTTCTTGAGGACATCCTCGAAGTCGTGTTCAACCGCCTTGAGCAGGTGAATCAACGCCCAGGTGGTGCCTCTCGCTTCATAAAACACGTCGTCGCGCTCGTGCCAGGGCGTTTTGACGATGCTGTCCGGCACGCTGGGCGTAGACTGTCGCGCAGCGGCATCACCGGCGAGGCCGACATCCAGCTGGCGTTTGCCGATGCTGGCAGACAGGCGCTGCGACAGGCTGCCCAGCCGCGTTTCGACCTCAGCAAGCCAGATTCTCAGGTTGTCAGCGCGGGCGTAGAACTGCGCTGATTGCTGGTTCGGGTCTCCCAGGCGCTGGAGATAGTCATCGAGCGCGTCGATGCCCCGGCGGTATTCCGCTTCGGAAGCGGGGAGCATCCAGCTTTCGCTGTCGATGTAGAACTGGTTTTCAGCGGTGACGAGATCCACGTCTTCTGTCGACTGCGACTGCGAGCGCGAAAAATTGTTGCGCATGGTGCGCGTCACATCCCGAATCTGCACCAGCACGCCAAACTCCCAGTTGGGCACGTTATCCATCAGCACGCTGGGCGGAATAATGTCGTTTGAGAGGTAGCCGCCGCGCTTGTCGAGCAGCGTTTCGGCGAGCCTGGCGGTGACAGCAACGGTCGTGCTTCCCGTCACGACACCAACGCCCATACCCTCGGTGCGTTCTCTCGCGTTGATATCCACGTTGAAGACGGCGGGCTCATGGTCCCAGATGAAACCGACAATGCTGATCACGACCACCAGGGCGGCCAGGCCCGCACCAATACCTTTTCCCCAGCCACCGATGTTCAGAGCGCCGGCGCTCAGCTTGCTTGGTCCAGCGGACATTCCGGATTTCAGGTTCTCAAATCGGGACACGCAATACTCCGTGGCTCAGGGATGACATCGTCAGGGGTGAGTATGGTAACAGGTCAGTACAGCATCCGGATCATCGGCCGGCCCGCGAGCTCAAGCCTGGCCCGGATGCGTAGCGGTGTCGCTTCATTCATCTGCTGGTAGATCCAGCGCCCTTCGGCGTCGTTTCGAGCCGAGATGATGACGAGCGCATCCCGTTCATCCGCAAGTCTCGCGAGCCGCTTCAGTTCCTCGATGGCGGTGTCCGAGCGTGCCGACACCTCACGCGACGACAGGACGTGGCGATCCTGGCTGGCATTCTCGAGCTCTTCGATTCGTGCGCCGATCGATTCGATGCCCGGGTGACGCTCGTCGACCGCACTCGCGCTGGTCAGGAAGCGCCTTGCGCGTCGCTGGTTGCCGGATTCGGCGGCGTCGAGCGCCCATGTCAGGTATTTCTCGACAATGGAGGCAATGCCCTGTCTGGCGGCTGCGTTTTCGGGATCAATGAACAGGACGCCCAGATAGCGAAGGTATGCATTGTCGTCGATAGGCGTGGTCAGCCGGTCGTCGGCAAACGCGAGTTCAGCCTCGGTAAGCAGTCGGCCGATCTCCTCGAGCCGCGCGGCGTCTTCTCTGGAGACTTCCCGGACGATTTGCGGCTCCTCTGGCGCGCCCGGCAGTCGCAGATCCAGCGCCGCACAGCCCGGAAGCGTTAGAACGCCGAGAAACAATATCTTAATGTAGCGGTCTGACACGATATCGCGCTGCAAACGGCACCTGACATGAAATTGCTCGCCCATTTTATCTTGCTCTGCACACTTGCATCAGTCTCGGTGTCGCCGGTTGTTGCCAGCGAGATCGGCCTTGGGAGCAAC
>JAAUYM010026572.1_pt1 | contig 16305 bp, 19 predicted proteins | sample 7278001 | NCBI WGS metagenome assembly JAAUYM01 (sample SAMN14350224, study PRJNA611818) | marine sediment metagenome | isolation source: surface marine sediment (1.8m) | place: French Polynesia: Moorea | collected 2018-08
CCTCCTCCGCCTCCTCCTCCCCCTCCTCCTCCTCCTCCTCCTCCGCCTTCTGGTTCAACCTCTTACCTACCCAACCCAACCTTACCCTACCCGTCTTCTTCTCTCCCCACTGATTTCGAGAGACAGAGTTCAAAACTGGCTGGCACTCTGCCCACCTCCTTTCAAAGAAAGTCTTGCGCCTTCTCCCCCCCCTCATTACCCCGAAGTCGCAACAACAGCAAAAGGGTGGAGGAGGAGGAGGCGGAATGCAGGAAAAACTGGACAACAAATTTTGTGCTACTGTGAAGTCGACGGATTTCAAATGTGCCTTATGTATTCTTCTTTCTCTAATTTTCGCCTTTCACTTCCTACCTTGCCTGGCAAACAGTCTGTCCCCATAGCTGATGATGGCCTTCCCTGTCGACCCGACCATTGCCTTGGCGCCGCCGCCGCCGCCGCCGCCGCCGCCGACCCCGACCCCCACCCCGCCACCGCCGCGCGGGCGGACGACCTTGCCGCCAGAGACGACGCCGAAGTCGCCGCCGTCGTCGTCCGATTCGTTCCCGTCGCACAAGTGGAGGATGCTCCGAGATGCCATTTCCTTTCACTTGGATCGCTGTCTTTTTGACATTGAAGCAAGAAGAACAAGCAACGCCGTTCGTTTTTTCTTTTGAATAATATTTGAAGTCTAGGGCCAAAAGCTACTGTATAAATCTATTTCAAAAATGTGAACGCAATTTTTTTTTCAGGAAAGAAAAAAGAGGTTTAGTGCTTCCCTGGCCAAACTTGCTTCTGTCTTCTTATTTCAAGGCTTTCCCCTCCCTCCTCTAGACTCGAAAGCTTCAAAGATTTTTCTTTTTTCCAGGCCCCAATCCAAGGAAGGGGGAGGGAAGGAGGGAAGCTGCTGGCTACGATGTGGATGACCGGAATTCCTGCTTTTATCAGCAGCGTCGGGTGTCGTTTGACAACTGGAGTTTCGAAGTTCCGTCCTCCTCTCACATACTCCCTTGTCCTGGTGATGCTTTGTGCAGAAATAGCCGTCGTTGCCACTAAACAAGGCTGCTCGGATGATGATGATGACAGGATTGCTCTTTTCTGGATTTATCGTCTGCGGTTTCGTCGTTGTGTAGTTCCTCCTCCTCTCTTTTCTCTCTTTTTTTTAAATGACCTCTTTAGCTATCTCCCCTCTTTCCCCTGGTGACGACGAATGATCGTCTCAGCCCAGCTGGACAACCCGCTTGAAGAGGAAGAGGGTCACAAGGCCGAAGTCACTCAGACGCGCTCAGATAGATGATGAATCTGCCGCGAAGTCAGGGAACGCACTGATCCACAGGGAGGTGAAAAAAAACGGACAGGGCGAAAGAGGGAAGAGGTTTTTATGTCGTGATGAAGCCACCTTCTTCCAACGCCGACGCCGACGCCAACTTTTATGTTTGTGCTCCACTAGGTAAAGAGGAAGAGGAGGAGGAGGGAGGAGGGGGAGAAAGCGCCTGTTATTCTCGCTGCCTCCACTAGCACACCCCAATCAGGAAGAAGGAAGGAGGAAGGAAGAAAGGCCGAATCACCTGGCGCATGCTTAAGGCGACGGCAGCGACGGCGCTGCAACGCAGAAGAAGACCGCTGTCCTCAACGAACGAAAAAGCATTTTTTCCCCTTCGTCTTCCTCCTTCTTCCCCCCTTTCCTTCCTTCCTACCTTGATCCTCCTTCGTCCTTCGACGAAGTGCTGGAGGAGGAGAAACTCCTTCCCTTCCTTCCTTCCTGTTTCAATCTTGAGAGTCGGTCGTCCTGTCAAAGCTTCCCCCCCTCTCCTCAGGCTTCCCACCACTCCATAAAAATAAAAAAAACTGCATTTTCTCGATCCTTGCTAGGAATTGAGAGAGCAGAATTATGAAGAGAGAGAGAGAGAGCTGGGAATGTGAAAACGGAGAAGTACGCACTTCCATAGTGCTATGAACTGTCCCAGAAATATGTTCTACCCCAGAGATCCAAGTTCTTGCAAAACTATGATTTTATTGGATCATGAGTAGTTCAAGACTTGCACTGCAAAGGTCAAGGGCGTACACAGGTGTCAATTTTCTCTTCTCCCCTCTCAACATATGGTCTATTCCAAAGCCTTTAATCGGGTCGGAACACCTTAATGGACCAGACCGCACAACGTGCACTACAATATAAGGAGACGCAGAAAGTTGAGGTGGACAGACGACGCCACAACTGTCCCACACAGTGACGATGAGAGAAAAAGGAAGAGAAGGAATTTATAGCATGCTTCACAAAGGCCTTTGTTATTATGACTTTCTTACCCTCCTACCTTCTGCTCACGCGAAGCTGACATCTCTTCCGAGGAAGATATGTCATAGACATAGGTAGTGTGTAAGGCACTTCAATTTCAGTTACTGTAATTAACCACATGACCACTTGGTTAAAAAAAAAGGAGATTTTGGCTTCAAAGCGGCCCCTAAAACGTGAGAAAAAATGGTCAAATTCATAATTATTGGAGTTTTTAAGGCCCACCTGAAACAGACAAGCACCCAACTTTCAAACTTTAATTCTGGCTTGTTTGAAAAGTCTTGTGTACAGTGTGAAGATTTTCTAAACTGCAATAAGTTCTTAGAAATTATGTTATGTCCCAGTTAATCTGAGGACAGCGTAAGTAGCTAATGGGAAGACAAAAATTCAGCTATTAAACTTAATACGCGAGCTCTTTTTAAAAGAACCGGCCTCTGGATAACCGCCCCCCTCTCCCCTCCTCTTCCCTCCGATTTCCTACCGTTTCTCTCCGCGGAGGAACCTCTGGAGTCCAACATCCTCCTGTCCTCAAACCTCAGGATTCCGGGTCGAGAAGCAGCCATTGCATGTCTTGTATGTACTTTTGTCCTTTCAGCGCACTTTGTTCCTTTGTCCTTGTACGAATCTCAAGTTGCTCCCCCTTTCCAGTGCCCTTTCTAACCGCTCTGAACGCTGACACGCGACTGACTCATCAGATCAGAGACTCTCTCGCTTTTGTTTAGATTTCTCTGCAACACATCAACTAGTATGGGAGGGAAGGAGCAGTAAGACAGAGAGAGAGATGCAGATGTCGGATCTAGTGGAATTATTCATTGCCGCTTCCAGGAAAATGCAAGGCAGACGTACGAGTACAGTAGACCTCCGATATTAGTCAAGTTGGTGGTCAACAGCTAGGGGTTTAATGTAGCAGAGGTGTTTTTTTTCCAATATGATAAATGTAGCAACTTTACCAAAGCTACTCGTACATTGGGTCTTTTTTTTTTTACTTTTTTTTATATAGCACATACCGGTTTGCCATTCATGCAGTTTATTGCTACCTACTACTCTCAGAGCTGTCGCTACTCCTTTGTCTGAACTTCTGCTACAATGGTCTCTTCTTGCAAGCAGGTACTTAAGTGAGGAGTAAAAATATCCATCGGTAAATCTTTCTATTACTATACGAGTACAGCAGCCCGCTGCTCCTCACCTCTGGCGCTGCCGTTGACGACGAAAACGTCGCCGTCTGCCCCGCCGCCGGCGACGCCGCCGGCGACGACGTCGCCTCCTAGGTCGTCCTCCCCCTCCTCCTCCAGGATGGCCGGGTCGGGGCCCAGCACCAGCAGCTTTCCGGCGGAGGAGGCGGCCGTGGGGGAGGTCACGCTGAACGTGGGTCGCGCCGGCAAGGAGGCGTCGGGGGCGTCGGAGGGCGAAGGAGGGACGAAGCCAGCCATGATGGTCGTCCTCAGAGGTTTCTAGATTTTCTATTTCCGTTCTCCAGCAACGTACGTTGTTACCCCTTGCACGCACAGAAGAAAAACAACTCCTGTCATGACCGCAACGACAGCGGCAGCAGCAGCAACAGCAACAGCAGCAACAGCATTGGCGACTCTCAAGTCAAGAGGCTGCTTTCTTCTTTCTTTCTCTTTTCTCGTCTCTCGATCAGCGTGCGAGAAAGCCTTTTTTTCTCGATGGTGCGCGTCTGCAGCGACAGCAAGGCGAGGCGAGGCAAGGCCGACGCGTCTGAGGAGGAGGAGGAAAGGGAAAACAAAGAGGGCCTTTCTAAGCCACAGGAGGGGGAGGAGGGAGGTTGCGCGAAGGGAGCAGGAGGAGGAGGAAGAGCCCCTCGGAGTCGTCTGACGTCAAGACAGGGAAAGTGCGGGCTCATAATTAGCATTGATTGCCCTTGCCAGTTCCGCGGGGTTTTTTCCTCCATGCTTCAACAGCGACGCAGGCCATTTCCCAAGTAACCACAGGCGATTAAAAAAAAAAAGAAAGAAATGAAAAACGCCTGATGTTCTCCTTGCACACAACGAACCGACCCTCCAGTTTCCCAACGCGCGCGCGGGCGAGCGTGAGGGCAACGAGGAGGAGGAGGAGGTGAAGGGAGAGAGTGAGTGAGGAAGGAAGGGAGGGAGGGATGAAGGGGGAGAGATGGATTCAGCCGCGTCGTACTCGTCGTCTAGTGGTCTAGTGTCAAATTCTGCTGCTCTGCTGACTGCTGCCCGCGCCTTTGCTTAAAGCCCCGCCGCCGCGGCCGCCGTCGCCGCCGCGGCCGCCGCCGCCGGCGTCGCCGCACCTGTTACGAGTAGAGTAGGGGAGGAAGGGAAGAGAGGAGAGGAGAGGAGGGGAGGGCCCTTGCCTTGCCTTATTTCGCTGGCAGCATGAAGCAAGGAATTTCTTCATGAGAGAAATCGCTGCAGACGAGGGAGGAAGGAGGAGGCGCCGCCTTCCTCCCTCCTTCCGTGTCCCACCCCACTGTAGCAGACCAAGCAGAGCCAGCATCCACGCTCTCCCAGCTGGTTGGTGGTGCCAAGTACTTACTGCGACAGAAGGAGGGAGGAAGGAGGAGGAGGAGGAGGAGGAGGAGGAGGAGGAGGAGGAGGAGGAGGAGGAGGAAAGCGAGGAACTTTCCTACCGCTACCGCTGGAGCCTCGGCTGACTAAGTGACTCTCGACAGCTTCAGCTGCGGCGAGGACAGTGTAGTACAAGCAGCCGAGGCCGACCACCACCGACCCATTCAGACTTTCACATCTGTCGTGGCAGAAAGGGAAAAGAGGAAGGAGGCCGACGCCACCACCTTCGTTCGGGGGGCTGATCACAGGAGCAAAGATGCACCTGTCCATCCCGGAGACGCTGGAGCTAAAGGACGGCCGCGGGTCGACCTACACGGTGCGACGGTTGGCGCACCCGCGCTTCCCAAATCTGATTTCGAATTACTTAAACCTGGCGCACTTGCGTTTCCCAAATCTACTCGCAATTTCGAATTACTCAAACTTGGCTCACTTGCATTTCCCATATTTACGATCTACCAAAATTCGGATAAATAGAATCTTTCTCCTCCTTTACGCACAGGCGTTTGTGATCCACGTAAACGGCGTGAAGCACTGCGTGGTCCGCTACCGCCAGCTCCACGCCCTCAACGAGCAATTGCGCCGGGATCACCCGCAGGCAAACGTGCCAAGCTTTCCGCCAAAGAAGTTCATGCCTCTCTCACACACTCAGGTCGGTCAATTCAAGATTGGTGTCAATACCAAGTCCGAATTTAGCTAGCTACTTATTGCAACTAGTAAGTAGCTAACGCATCCATTTTACGAGCAACCAAGTTTTTGGTGCTGACCATTGGCCATCTCTGAGTACTACTGTATGTACTTGTGTACATACTGTATGTGTAGGTACATTATAACTTTTACTTTTTCCAGTTGGAAGAGCGCCGGCTGCAGCTGGAGCGCTACCTGCAGCTGCTGAGCCAGGACTCCCGCGTCCTCCATGGGACCACGTTCAACGGGTTTCTCCTGGGGGCGCAGCTGGAGACGAGGGGAGAGTCGCTGGCCGAGGTCACCGTCGACGTCTTCCTCATGAACGACCAGAAGGTGGCCGTCAGGGGGGTCACCGTCATGCAGACTGAAGAGGTCCTGGAGGTGGGACGGACAAAATAATTGCTTAGGATTGATTCTAGTGTTGCGACATGAAAGAAACGGGTTTAAAAATAGAAGTCTTTTATGTCGAGAAACTAGAAAACCACCCTTTTTGTTGTTGATGTAGGGTACTGGGGTATATCTAATTTTTACCATTGATATAGAAAAAGTAATTAAGTTGTCGAAAGAGTGTAGTAAACGACTCATGAATGAGCCATGACTTTTTCTTCTTTCTTGCTCAGAGAGTCTGTCACGATCTGGAAGTGCCCGACGAGCTGGTTTACTTTTTCGGCCTGTACCTGTTGGAGAAGAGGGAGGGCGGCGAGTTGGCCATCGTCAGGAGACTGCAGGACTTCGAATCTCCCTACATAGCACAGAAGAGCGTCAAGAGGAAGCTCGTGCTCAGAAAAGCGTGAGTGCTAGAGTTTCCTGATGATGGCATTTCTTGTGACTTTTAAAAAGTCCTAGCGACATTTACAGTTTAAGTTTCTTGTTTGTTTGTGTATCCTATAGGAGCTGGGATCCTGCCCTAGACGAGAAGCTGTTTTACCACCGCTCTACCTTGAACCTGGTGTACTTCCAGACGGTGGCCGAGGTGGAGAGGGGATGGGTGGTGGCCGGGCCGGACATCAGGAAGGCTCTGGCCACCATGCAGGCCAGGGGCACCAAGCTGGAGGTAGGAGATGGATAGCATAAGATATATTCTGTGGATAGCAGTAGTCCTCCGACCCAACCAGACAACCGACAGGGTAAATTCGTTACCATTTTGACCTGGTGAAGCTATTGACTTTTTTTCCACGTGAATGGCAGTTGTGTGTATAATTAATGTGTACACGAAATATGTAGAAAAAAGATCAAGCTACGTATTATAAAGTATTAAACAAGTTATTATGCATGAAATATGTACTGACGGGTATGTCTGATCCGGGACATAGTACGTAGTTAGACACCATCATAATTGCTCTACTACTCTACTACCAGATTTGTATATATATTTTTTCTACTCTGCTGCTTTAAGTGTTATTAAGTTATGCCCAACTTTACTACATATTCGTACTTATCGGAATTCTACTGTCGTATTGTTTGATGTCTCTTAAAAGAAGTTTTTTTTCCCTCTTGATTTCAGTACATGCACACGGCGTCCAAGCTGAAGCACTACGGCTACGTCCACTTTGACCCTTGCATCTGCGACTACCCATGCACCAACACGGCGGCCAACGTCGTCGTCGGCAACAGGGAGCTCATCCTCAGAATCAGGTCGCCCACCTTGGGGGAGAAGACGGGCTTCTTCAAGGTAACCAAGATGCGCTGCTGGAGGATCATGACGGTTAGCAGGCGGCAACAGGGGTTTGAGTCCAGCGTGGTCACCGACGGCGCGGCGGAGGAGGCGGAGGAGGCCGGCGAGCCTCCGTCCAACGTCGACCTGGAGCTGAGCTTCGAGTACCTCATGCACAGCGGCGAGCTGCAGTGGATCACCATCGTCTCCAGACAGGCCATCCTCATGTCGCTCTGCCTGCAGTCGATGGTAGAAGAGCTGCTCAGGGAGAGGAACGGGGTGCCAATCAAGAAGGTGAGCGCAGACAGATCATTAACGTGCAGGATTATCTTAGGAAAAAATACATATTGTTTTAGGCTGGCGAAAGGTCTTGTAGCGTCGACTACGCTTTCCTCCGCCGCGACGGCTCCGTCCAGGACATTCCCATCCGCTCACGCACGCAACAGATGATCAACGACAGTTCCTTTAACAGCCAAAAGGTAGTAACGACGTGTTTTTTTTCTTGACATATTAAACACACCGTCATTTCCCAAATTTAATTTCAGGTTGACCCCACTACGCTGTCCTCCATGACCGGTCGGCAATACTCGGTGAAGCGTCTGAGCGAGCGATTTGCGGCCGTCCGCTTCCGTGAGGCCGCCAGGGCCGCAGAGGACGTATTCTTCGAGAACGAGGCCTACTCAGGGGGCGGAGAGACCGCCGCCGCCGTCGCCGTCGGAGACGATTTTGGAGACGGAGGAGAGCCACAGCTGAGATGAACAATCCCCTCCTCCCCTCCTCCTCACACACCTCGACGACACCCTGGACACCGACACCACCACACCCAACAATTAACAACACTGTGATTTGCAATTTTTTTTTGACAGGACGACGATGAATGCCGACCAGAGAGAGAGAGTCAGAAACGGTTGCTCAGTGACATAAAGCGAAAGAAAGAAAATTGCATTAACTGATAGTTTTTTTCTGGTTGAGAGGACACATAGCATGAAAAAAAAGTAAATGAGGACAAAGTTTCAAGCATGAAACTTTGTGAAATACATATGCCTCGGAGTGCTTGCAAAATTCTTAACACCGCCCTGACTTCTACCTCTCAAACAGCGGGATGATAAGGTCGTTTCCGCTCGACCAAGTAAGGCAAGTTGTTATTTATTGTCTTCTGAAAAAGTAGAATTGGAACCAAAAGAGGAAGAGAGATGTTCCTCCTCCTCCTGCTGCTGTTGTTGGTCGCCGTGCTGTCGCCGGCCTCCGTCGCCGGCTACTGCGCTGGCATCGGGTCCAACCCGTCCTTCACCAACACCCCGAGGGTGTCGCAGCTCGCCCTCAACCGGGTGAGCGTCAACTGGACCGGCATGGTCTCCCGGGTGGACTGCGCAGACCAGGAACGAGTTGCATGAAACCTATAAGAAAAAGTTGTACTATAGTCGCGAATACAGAACGAAGAACAATTTTTTTTTGTGTGTGTGTGCCAAAATCACATATAAAGTTAGATTTTTAAAGTCACAAACCCTATCGTTTTCATGGGTTCATTTATGAATTCGTCACTGCAACTTGAAACGAATGTTTGGTGAAACTCATCCTGGTCGCAGTTCGTGGTGAAGTATTGGCGCCGCTCCAACCCCGCCGGGTGGGACTTCACAGACTTCTTCCCCACGAACGTGTATGAGACGACTGTGGAGGTGGCGCCAAGGCTGCCATACGTGTTTCAGGTACGAAGGTCAGCGTAATTAAGAAGTAAAAAAAAAGGATGTCCTAGAAGTACCCGACCAACACGCAGCGCATAGAACCGAGCATATCGTGACACTTTATTAGGGCAGTCCTGTAAGAAAATACGTGCTAACACGTTTCTGCTTTTTTTTGCAAAGGTGATAGCGAGGGAGGACAAGGGGTGGCGAGGCGCCGAGTACAACAAGTCCCCCACCGTCGCCTTCGCCACCTCCAGAAACAGTGCCAACGGCAACGGTAACGGCAACGGTAACGGCAACGGCAACGGCGGCGACGCCGACAGCCTCCTCATTCACCCGGAGGACAAGTGGAGGAACCGGACGCGCTCGTCCCGACCGGCCACGGTCGATTTCGGCTCCGCCAGCTGGTTCGTCTGGGCGTTGGTGGGGGCGGCGGTGGTCGGGTCTGCGATGGCGGGAGTCGCGGCGTGGAGGATCTGCAGCTACGTTTACGGAAGCGGCGGCGAAGAGGAGGAGGAGGAGGACCACGAAAGTTGTAGCGAGAGAAGTGGTGACGACGGCGAAAAAGAGAGAGAGTTGTAGTGCGTGGCTGCGATTGTGTGCCCTTTTAGACTTTTAGTACTACCGGTACATGTACATTATACCGGCACCTATATTTTATGAGCGACGTACGACATTTCGTCCCGATTATCACAATCAACTGAAGTAGCAGGCCGCCTCGACCGACTGGCTCTCGAAGATGACGTACCAGGCGCCCTGCGGCACCGACAGCGCCACCGACGAAATCCGCGTCGACCTTCCCTCCACCATCTCCAGCTCCAGCTCCATGTCCTCCCTCCTCCTCCTCTTCCGCCGCCTTTTTTCCTCCCGCTGTTGCTCCCTCCTGATGCAGTCCTTCCTGGTCGGGTGCCTCCGCACGCAATAGCCGTGGCGGACGTGGGCGCGGAAGCTGCGGGAGGCGACGATGTAGATGAGGAAGTTTACGGAGCTGGAAGGGAAGAAGAAAAAAAAATGTACTACTATTAGTACTTCCAGTTACAACAGTCAGCCTGCTCCCATCCATTCCCACTTAAGAGGGTTTGCAACCAGCTTTGGTATCGAGTTTCCTTATGTCGTATACCTCTCCATGATCATGGCCATCTTGGCCACATCCTCCATGACGTATCCAGCCGCGGGCTGGCTGTCGCACTCGAACTGCTCGTCGTGGTAGGTGAGGTTGTAGATGTTGTTGGCCATCTTGGTCAACTGGCAAAGGACGAAGAGGGTCGCCATCCCTAGGAAGGTGGCCAGAAAGTTGCCCGTGGGGCGGCGCCCGCAGTGCCGGCGCATCACGAGGAAGATCCTGAAGCACGTTCATTAAGTGGTTCATGGACTAGTACCTACTACGCAGGTTGGGGATCGACATGTCCTGCCGGAACCTACTTGATGCTGGTGAAGCAGAGCACCGCGATCGGGATGGCCATTCTGACCACGAGATCACACGCGATGGTGTACAGCTACAGTTGGCACAGGAGGAATATTGACAATGGAATAAAGGACGAGGAATCTCTTGGGTGTGCAGTATAAGTTGTAACAAGCAATATTTACTTCTGTGTACAGCCTGCTCTGCCTGAGTTCCGTGGGCTCCACCCTCAGATCCCCTGTGTCGTTGTCCCTGCCCACCGAGTACTCGAAGAAGTGGGGCACGGAGTAGGCCACGGAGAAGGCGAGGACGGCGGCGGCGTTCAGCAACACCCGGCGGATCTCCAAGGACGAGGAAACGTTGTTGCTCAGGGGGTCGCTGGCCTTGCACGCGCAGCCGCTGGCTAGTGAGAGGAGGTCCTTCCTGCAGGGGGAGGAGGAGGCGGAGACGCGCCTCAGGGTCTTGGTCTTCAGGACGCTGATGCTCTGCAGGATCTTTCTCGCGTTCTTGTCGTCGCCGCTTCCATCGTCAGGGCATTTTACCATGCCGTTCTTGTTGTTGTTGCAGTCGCCCTTATTGTTGTCGTCGTCGTTGTCGTCGTCGTCGTCGTCAATGTCAGCTTTTTTGCTGTGGTCAATGTATCTTTTGCTGAGTTGCCGGACTTTCTTCTTTATGCTCTTCTGGAAGGTGACAATGGAAGCTGGACACTTTGGCGGCCTCAGATAGTCGAACGGATGCAGGATGTAAAGGTATCTGCAGAAGGAAGATTTTTTTTATGCTGGTAGCAGAGTTAACGTGCAACTTCAAACCGGCTCATCATACCTGTTGACCGACAGAGCAACCGTCATGTAGATCGACGCGGTGGTGAAGATCTGTCCCAGGGGGTAGAGGAAGCAGGGGAACAGGTACACGAAGAGAGGCCTTGAAAAGGGGGGGTAGGCATTAAAGGAAGTAGTATTGTTATACTGCAGTGGACCTTTGCTTCGAGTAAACTCCACTACAGTCAACTTCCTCACCTTAGTAAAAAAAAAAAGAATTGCCAAATTTGTGTTTTTTCTGTGTAACCATTAGTAAGAAATAGCAAAAAAAATAGTCAACTTTTAGCTATGCTATCTAATGAGTTCACTATAGGGCATATCTGAGTTATGTTGTGACCACTCCAGATACCCACGTATGTACAAGAACGTACCTCTGAGGGAACTGTTCCTGCGGGCTGTCAAGCTTCCTCTTGTCGAGCGCGAGAGCGTCCGTGAAGACGCTGATGGAGAGGAGGAGGGCGTCGTAGACGGAGAGCGCCACCAGGAAGGCGTGAAAGGTGCTCCTCATGTCCTCCAAGGTGAAGACGCGGACGGCAACCAGGTTTCCCAGGACGCCGAGCACCCCCACGCAGCAGTAGAAGACGCCGCCGAACCAGAAGTCGAACCGGGCCAGGAAGAGGGCCGTGTCGTAGTTCTCCCACGGGTGCGGACAGCCTTCGCGAGACTCGGAGGAAGGAGGAGGAGGAGGCTGGGTAGTCGTCATTGGGGGAAAGGCCAACAACACTCTCTGCACCATGACTTTCCGATACGCACTGACATTGTGCTGTCCGTACTATAGTAACCTGTTAAGTGGAAAGGCTGGAAGTCCCACTGTACGAAGAATTGCAAGATAATGGGCTGAAACAGATTTATGGAGCTGTTTGACGCACGCGGGAGAGAGGGGAGCTGGGGCCCGTTGTGTCCACACTCGAAGATTGACGGGCCATTGTGGGTCCCGATCATCATCCAGATCCTGCCTGGAAAGTCGATCGAGGGGACTTTTCCTGTATTTTTCCGCCTGAAGAACTGATTAGATGAGTGGATTGAAAAAGAAGACCTTGCATTTATTTTGTAGTGACGGATCCAGAGAGGACTTTTCGGCACCTCAGCGGGTTGTTTGTCGCCGATCTGCTCCACTTTGGATGCCAGTATTCAGAACCAAAGTTTCTCCGAGAGTTTTTGCCGGATCTTTTGAGATCTTAAAATGATTTTAAGAAAGAGGAATTAAGGACCGTTTAGAAAATACTTGAAGCAAGCACATTCAACCAGGTCTTCTCCTTGTGCACTTTGCATGCGAGACGAGAGTTTTGAGTCCTCAGACGAGGAGGAGAAGGAGGAATAATGACTCAACGGCCCCGAAAAGGAAGAGGCCTCCTTGAACAGAAAGAAGGAGAAGAATGGAAAAGGGCTTGTGATTTATTGTGTACGGCGTCACGGGAAAAGCAAAGCGGTTTTTTTCTCCTTTGCCAGCATCCATTATGCAAAGCAAATTCTTCCCTGGGGCTTAAAAAAGAGAATTTGGGCTCGTGTACAAGCATGCAAAGGAAGAGAACTTCCGAGCTCAAAGTAGGTGTGTTCACTCGGCAGAGTGTTCCTCTCTCCTTGCCTTCTCACCACTTTCCTTTGTCCAAGAGAAAGACTTTTTAAAAGCAGCGGAGATTCTAATGGAAGAGATAAATTAATCCACCCTACTTTTCTTCTACCCTCAGCTTTCTTACGGGGAAACTCCACCCACCTCCTCTTTTTGCTGAGTCCAGCAGTCAACAACAGTAATAGAAAGGGAAGAAGGAGAGAAAGACCCAAAAAAAGGGGGGAGGAAGAAGAGCCTTTTTTCTTCCTTCCCCCCATTGGACAATGATTGCTCCTCCTTCTCCTCCTCCTCCACTTTGTCAGAGCCACCAGAGAACAAACAATCCTCTTCTTCTTTTCCAAGAGTGGCGGCGGCTGGTGGTCTGTTCGGCTGCCTCTTTTGTTTCCGGCTCTTTTAGCTTCCAAAAAGAGAGAGAGAGAGGCAAAGAGAAAATTGCTTGTCTCGCTGAGAGAAAAAGTAATACAGTAACTTTAAAGCAGAGCAGAAAAAACTGGTAGCAATTTAGCAAAAGGTTACTGCAACAGAGAAGTACCTAAAATATATACCAGTATCCTTACAATTCTCTTACATCCAAAAGAGACAACAAAGAGAAAACAGTGTTGGGAAAGCAGCATTTTTCCAGTATCACAAACAGTAGCAGCAGCAGACAGAGATTTGTGCAAGAGGATGTGTGGCTGTGGGAAGATGATGGCCAAGAACAGAGGCAGAAGAAGGAGGAGGAGGGATTGAGAAAAGAAGGGAAAGAGAGAGAACGAGAGACAAAAAAACTGTGGGACATCCATCATAGCCTTTTTCTCATCCTCTTCTCTCTGGATGTCATATTTTTCTCCCCAAGCAGTGTTTTCTTCTTCACTTTGGGACAAAGAAATAAGACGAGTGGACCAAGATTGGTGCGTTTGTTGCTGGATTGCGTTATGTAATAACCTGAAAGCGAGACAAATTGTTGATTATTTCAGTTTTTAGCTCACTTGAGTCGCGACTTTTTTTCATTACATTCTACTGCTACTAGCCAGAAAAAAAAAGTTGGAACCGGAGCCATTTTTCAGGTCTTTCTCTCCCTTTCTTTCCTTCTCCCACCCCTCTTTCTCGGTAGTTGCGAAGCCCATTTCAGAGATAGTAATTCCGACGGAGAAAGTCAACTTTTGCCAAAGTCTTCTTGGTAACGTCCACCACTCACCTTTCCACAGTCCCTTAAGGGAGCTAAGAACGTGGGAAGGGGGGGGGGGAAGAAGAAGAAAAGTAGAGACAACTTTAACAAGGATCTTCCTCCCTTCTTCCCTTCCTTTTCTTCCTGGCCAATTTATGACCCAAGGGAAGAAGAGGAAGACTACTAAGCGCTCTCTTTCTTTCCCCCCTACCTTCATCGTGAAAACGTCCCATGAAAGTTGTGGAGGAGAAACCCACCACTACCCAGTAAGAAAAAAGTGGAGCAGTCACTTCATGAAAGTGTCTCTCTTGCTCTACAAGTCACACGAACATCAAAGGATTTTTTTGGCCTTTTTTCATGTGGCCTTGGCTCTTTTGCTGTCCTCCTTGCTTGATTGCCTCGGGGGGGGGAGAGAAGAAGAAAGGCTTTTTTGCTGATGATCTCGCTCGCTCGCTTCGCCTCTCGCATCCATTTAGCATCCCGTCCTACTACCTAGTAAGGACAGGCCTCGCTTTTGCGCCAGAAGGTTGCTCGATTGTTGTCGCTTGGCGCCGCTAATGGCCTGGAAAAAGGGAGGAAGAAGAAAGGAAAGAAGAGGAGGAAGAGGAGCTGCTACCGCACCTATGTATGTATAGGCTTGTAGCACAAGATCGGTACGTACGTGTACGTAGTACGTACGTATATAGGAAAGCGAAAAACTAGACAGGTTTTCGGACGTCTCGGTCATATCGTACGTACACTGTAGTTTTTTTCCTGTAGGGCATGCCCGAATAGTATACAGCACATTAAAAAAACCGGATTACGAATTACACGGCTTTTCAAAACCATCTGGATAAAAGAAGAGTATTATCCTTTCTTTTTAACTCGTTTTACGGAAAATTTGTAAAAACTGAATATCCGATTCGGTATTACTTAAATGGAGGGCACGCCCTATTTTCCCGGTTAATTGTACTAGTACAGAAGTGCGAAAACTGTTATCTACTACTAGTAGCAGCGCGATTTTTGACCGAGAGATAAAAAGACAGATAGGTCCCGAGTCCATCAGTGGTCCTCCACAGACGGCCAGTTCTTCTTCTTCTGTGATCCTTCCCTGATGCCCCTCCGCCTCGCCATGGACGCCACTGCCTTCGCCGTCCTTCTCTGCCTGGCCGGAGTCGGCGTCGGCACACTCGTCTCACTGGTCATGGTCAGTCAGCTTGGTGAAGAAAATGAGTTATACAGTACGGTAAAAGCCGGATATATATTCATGGAAAGAAAAAAAAAAGCAAATTTGGGATTACAGCGATTTTGCTATAGTGGAATTTATTAAGAAACGTATAAAGATGGAGGTCTGCTAGATTGTGACTGGTTGTTTCATCTGACACAGTTTGTTTGTTTGGCCATCTCCAACCTGGCTTTGGACTGCTGCGGAAGTCATCCAGCTCAACTGCCAAAGAATGGCCACTCTTGTCACCGAGATTATTACCAACCTCAACAACCACTTCCAGACCAAGCAGATCCTCCGAGTTTTCAACAAAACATCAGAAGCGTTTCTATTCTTATGAAATCGATGGTGTAAAATAACATGTACAGTAGACAATTACACACTGAACTCTGAACTTCTGTAGTTTGACGTGTTTCCATATCAAGCAAATAAAAAACTTTTTAGATTTAATAGTTTCTGGGTTTTTTAAATGCTGGACTCAGAGTCTTTGAAAAGCACAATGCATTAAAATTGAAGTTGAAGTTTTTCTCACGAACTTGATCAAGGCAGAAACGCTTTAGTCTGTCCTACTGCTTTCCTCCCATCCCAAGTTTAACTAAGAGGTGCCGATGTTATCTTTCCTTCACTGTTCAGGTGAAATTAGACCCGGGTGAAAGAAATTCATCAGAATTAAATCCGTCAACTTGATATACATAGGACATACCTATATAGTATTGTATACGTCTCAATAGGTATAGCAGCAGCATAGCAAAAGTTGTTTATAAGTTACACTTAGTCAAGTAAGTTTCTTTTAAAAATTTAGCAAAACTTGAGCCAAGTGCGCCTTTGCCCCTTTTGTTTCTCTCGCCTTCCCACCCTCCTCTCCCCAGGAGCAACTTGTCTTGGTGACAAGGTAGTCGCCATCAGAGAGTCCAAAGAGACACACCGCTGAGCGTTTGTTCCAACGTCGCCTTCTTTCACAATGAGCGGTATCAGCGGCAGCATCTATAGCAACCCCACGGAGGAGGAGGAAGAGAGCCCTTTCCAAGCCACCGACTGCATTGTCGTCGTTGTCGTCGTCGTCGTCGTCACTGCCGTCCTGACCGTGCTTCTGGCCGTGCTCCTGGTCTGCGTGCTGAAGCGCCTCGGGAGGTCCCGCAGGAGCGGCGGCTCCGCGTCCTCTGGCGTAGACGTGGATATGAAGCAGGGGCAGAAGAGGAGGAGGGTCCTCCTTTTCTCAGAGGTGCAGACGAGTACCCCGATGTCGGCCCAGCAGGTCCACTTCGTGCTCACCAGGAGCACCGCCGACGCTTCCGACGCCACCGCTACCGCCACCGCCACCGCCAC
>JAAUYM010020904.1_pt1 | contig 16304 bp, 14 predicted proteins | sample 7278001 | NCBI WGS metagenome assembly JAAUYM01 (sample SAMN14350224, study PRJNA611818) | marine sediment metagenome | isolation source: surface marine sediment (1.8m) | place: French Polynesia: Moorea | collected 2018-08
AGAGAGAGAGACAGCCGATACACGATACGATATTCGACTTGCCGAGTCGATACACGATACAGGCCTGACTCGTGTATCGCGATACACGAGTCGAGTATCGCACAGCCTTAACTAGTACCCGACCAGACATACCCTAGATCACGTTGGATTACGACAGAGTTGTAGCAGGATAACATTTGGTCCAGTTATAGTAGAAATAACTGTCTGGTCGGGTAGGATAAGTTAACTTGTTATTCAGATTTTCCACTCACTTATCTCGCACTGGCACAGGACGTGCCGATTGGCGTTGTCGCAGTCCTGGTTGTCAAATATAGTGATGCCGGAGAAGTGATACCCCAGGGGCAAGCACCTCTTTTCTCTGGTGCGGTCGAAGTCATGGTAGTCAAGGTCGCCGGACTGGAAGACGTAGTCTCCGGCCCCACCGTCCACATACCACTTGAGGAGGCCGTTGCAGGTTGACACGCCGCATTCCACCTCGTCGGGATTGTACAAGGCCGTCCAGGCCTGCTTGGGAGCTATTAAAGAAGAAACAAGAATACATAGCAGACTCTGATCAAAGACCTGCGGCAAGACTATGAAAGTACTATGTCAGTACAATAAAAAAAAGTACTTTCAATACGTACTAGAAAGCATTACTTGTTAAATTATGCTGCAACATATCGGTGTGATCTTTTTTTTCTTCTAGCTTGCCATACACCAAAGTTCCAATGATTGTACCAGTAAATTTTAACGTGAGCCGTAATATTTTGATTGTTGAACGCACAGGTCAGATCGTTGTTGAGTATGTCGTTGATGGTGTCCAGCTCCTCCTGCGTCTCGAAGGTGGCCAGGCGAGTCCCCGCGGGGCAGGCGGTGACGGCGGTGAGGAAGTCGTAGTTCTGGTCGTCCAGGCCGTAGTACCGCTTGATGCCCACCGTGCGGAGCTCGTCACCGGGACAGGAGTCGATTACTGCCGGCAAGAGATGAGAAGGAGGATAAAGTAAGTGGGGTTTACAAGTTCCCCCCCCCAAAAAAAATGACTATGGTATACTCACTGCCTGGTGGCAGCCTGGTCCTCCTGACGTGATCCGGAGGGATGGGCAGCTGATTCACCGGGCAGGTCTTGGCTGAAAATGAAGACGAGAGAAATGAAACAAGGCCAGCATGTTTTAAGACAGGATTTGTTTCACGTCCTCCTCACTCTTGACGCAGCCGGTGAAGTTTCCCTCCCACAGTCCCGCGTTGCACGCCAGGCTCTCGCTCTCCTTCTCCGCGTCGTCCTTGAAGAAGTAGCCGTCCTCGCAGAAGTAGCTGACGGTGTCGCTGAAGGCGAAGAGCGCGGACTGGTTGACGGTCGGGTCGATGTACATCTTGAGGGAGGCGTCCGGGAGGAGCGGGTTGATGCAGTGGGTCCCTGAATTTGGGGTTGTTTTTTTTTGACGATTTACATGTACTACACAAAAAAAGCCATGAACGCGCTCACATTTGCAGGTGGGCATGGTGGCCCCGTCCCACTCCGAGTTGACCAGCGCGGTCGCGGCGGCCGGCTCCTCGTAGATCCACTTCTCCTCCGCGTTGCACCTCATGGCCATCTCCTTGGGCAGCTCGCTGACCCAGCCGGAGATGTCGAAGCCCCTCCCGTAGCCGCACTCGTACTCCACGACGGCGTCGTAGTACTGCTGGACGGCCAGGTCGAACGGGGGCGAGTCCCCGACCGACCACTTGGCCGTCAGCTCCTCCGCGCTGGCGTAGTTGCAGTTGATGTCGTAGACGCAGAGCTGCTCTTCCGGGTAGAGGGAGGTAAACTCGAGCTCCAACTCCAGCACGGCCTCCCCGTCGTAGTCCACCTCGGCCCACAGGTGGTTGGCTCGGACCCCGGTCACCGTGGTGGTGGAGGGGGCGACCCCCGACACGTCCAGGAACCGGGAGGCGGTGATGTCCTGCGCGAAGGTCATGTTCAGGTAGTAGGTAGTGCCAGAGACCATCCCGTCCGGGATGAGGACAAGTGAGCCCTTGAAGCTGGTCCCCGTGGCCGTCCTCTGGGTGTAGTGCGTGCGCGCCTTGAGCAGGGCGCAGGAGGCGGGGGCCTCCCCTCCGGCGGTGCCGGCGGCGCCCTTGGGGTCCCACAGGTAGCCGAGGCAGGTGCCGTGGAAGACGGCGCCTGGGTAGCGCAGGCGGACGTCACCCTGGTAGAGGATGTTGGTGCCGGGCTGGTTGGGCGGTTCCGCCGGGAGGACCGGACAGAGAGAGGCTGCAAAGCAACAGGGAGGATAGCGTTGCCACAGGGGTGGACTAATATTTCGCCAAGAAAGGAAGAAAAAAATCGCAAAATTGCTCCAGAAGGTGTTACTTTTGACGCATGATTCTGACGCTGCAATCGGGGCGATGGTGTCGGTGGCCAGGTCGCAGGTGGTCTGGGTCTTGGTCTTGGGGAAGTTCCCGGGGAACTTCATCCCGAACTGGCAGTGGAACTCCAGGGCCTGGACAGGGAGAAGAAAAACTCAAACTAGTTTGCAATTACTATACTACTAGAATGGAAATATGGGAAAGCCTCATGAGGTGCATTTTTCCCTCCCACCTCTCCGTCGGTAATGAGCCCTCCGTCGAAGTTGTATGGCACGAGGCCGGAGTCGGCCGGCACCAGGGAGGTGGTAGGGAGGGTGCAGAAGGTCTCTGTACACAAAGAGAGGGATCTAGACCTCTCTTAAGACTGGAAAGGGGATGACGGCAGCACTCACGCTCGCATGTGCCCGAGGCGTCCCCGTCCACGTCCCAGGTGGCCCCCCAGGTGCAGGTGTAGTTGGCCAGGTAGGTGTCCCCGCCAGACTTGGCGAAGCCCTCCTTGCACTCGTACCTGGACAAGGTCATCATCCATGATCACAAAGCTGCTGTTTTAGCACAGAGCCGTTTCTCACTCGTAGGTGGTGCCAACTTCTCCGGTGACGAAGTCGTTCATGTACTCGTCCGCCTTGGTCTGGTCGGCAAGGGTCACGGTCGGAAAGGTCCCAGAATCTGAAATCACGATAGTCATTTTTGGACTAGTTATAGTGCGCTTGTGCTGAATCCTCACTGGTAGGGTCGAAGCCTGCCGGCCTGATCTTCATCATCTGCTTGCTCATGGCGTGCCTCGAGTCCCTGAAGGTGGTCCAGGTGACGCCCATGTACGCGGTGGCCAGGGGGTCTTCCGCCTCATCGGCGAAGAAGTTTGCAAGGGTGCACCACTCATGGGCCTCGAACGTCGCAGGGGGACTCTCCATCCTGAAAAGTGCACTTTTGTACCTAGTAAATCTTCCATAGTAGACATACAGTATGTAGTACTGCGTACAGTAGTTAGTATGTACTATGTACGTACTACAGTATGCGTACGTAGAAAACGAAATAATAATCTTGGATAAAACAAATTACCATCCAGGATTGTTGGCAAACTGGCAGATGCTGGCGCTGTCGGAGCTCTCGGCTATGAGCGGCACTCCCGGGCTGGCGTACTCTCCGTCGCCGGCCCGAAGGGCGTCACCGGCCTCGGGGACGTTGACGTTGTCGAGGGAGGCGTACCCGGAGACGTACATCTGGTACGAGTTGGCCCCGGTGTCCACGAAGAAGCCGCGGTAGAGAGCCTCCCCGTACAGCCCGTCCGCGTCAAGCATTTCCACCTTCAGGTCGTTGGTGGCCGCGGCCGTGATCCTGAGCGGCAGGGAAGAGGACGGAGGAAGGGAGGCGTGTGTGGCAGCGAGGGGTGACGGGTTAAAAAAAACAAAAAACATTCACTTACTTGTTGAGAAGGTCGAAGCTGACGACGAAGGTGTGCGGCTGCTCGTACTCGGTCTGCGGATTCTGCGTCCGGTAGTACCGCTTTCCGACCCCTAGGTTGTTCCTGACCTTGGTGCCGAAGCCCTACAACGTGAAGGAGAAAAGGAAGCAGGAAAGTTTGCTGGTATCGCTTTGCAAAAAAAAATCTCGATTTTTTTTTTTTGGTACGGTGACGTAGTTCCCGTCGTCGTCCTTGTCCCTGGCGAAGATGGTGGTCCAGCCGTCCTCGCAGTAGTGGAGCACGGGGATGTCGCCGTCCTCGCTGTCCTCGACGTCGTCCAGGAGGTAGTAGAAGCCGGGCTCGGTGCCGCCGGCCGCGTACACCTCCGCGCAGTCCAGCAGGGGAGGCAGGAAGGCTGCGTAGGAAGCAGTGGAAAGTATAGCACACAGTGACAATGTGTTAGTAGATAGTACGTAGATGCGAGTAGTAGATAGTAGATGGTACTAGAAGATGCAGCTCACGTTTCTCCGTGACTTTGATCTCGAGCTCGCTGACGGCCAGGTCAGTGGGATCGTTTTCGTTGCCGACGGCCCTCCTCACCAGGTAGAGGTACCTGGCGACCGGAGCGCCGTAGTCCACGGCGTAGGTGTCGATGGTGTAGGGGTTGTCGGCGTCGGGGACATCTGAGCCGCCGTCGTTGTGGTCACCCAACATGTAGCCGAGCTCTTTGTTCCAGTAGTTTCCCGCGCCTCCCCAGACTTCCAGGCGCTCGGCGGTGTCCCCGTAGAGGCGCATCCTGGCGTTGGTCAGTGGGCTGAAGTTGGTGTCGTACCAGACCGTCACGCTCAGGATGCCCAACTCCTCGGCGAGATCGACCTAGATTCAGAGCAAAAAAAATAAAAAGGATCGGTAAAGTATCCATTAGTTCGACGTTTTACATCAGGAACAGTGTTTTCAAAACTTTACGTACTATCTTGGTACGTATTTTAAAGTGGATATCAATTGGTGGCATAGCAGTCCTATTCCCCAGAGACCCGGTGCGATCTAACTGCAGTAAGATTAACATTGTCTAGAACGTGGCATGTCTTTTTCTAACCCTTTTTTCAGCAAGAAAATCTATAATTGAAATCGTTTCTTTCCAAACCAGTCATTAAAACACAATATTGCACTGAAAGCGAAGGTTTGCCAGTTTTCATGATGACCCTGGTCCCCTTGGTCCATGCACCTGAAAGTACGGCTTTTTGACCGCGGCGATGACGAGACCGGGTGACGTAGTGACCCTGTCGAGGATGTCCGCGTAGGTGCCCGTGGTGGAGGCGACCAAGCTCGAGGGGACGTTCACCACCCACGTGGCGTCGTCCGTGTTCCGGACGGAGCCGCCTGGAGGGGATCAAGTGCTTGCACGTTAAGTGGAACCGCTTAGTTGGCGGTGCTTAAAAGTCTTGGAACTTGCCAGGTGGAAGGTGTCGAACCCTCCGAGCGTTGGCGGGAGCCGCTGGCAGGTCGGTGGTGGTGGTGGGGCAGAATTTTGCTGGATAGGGGCGAGAGAGAGAGAGTAGTAAATGAAGAAAATTTGCCTGATTTGACCATTCCCACTTGAGGGGTGAGGGGTGATCTACTTTACTTATCTCTTCGTACTTCTCTTGCAAGTGGGCCAGGTGGGGTTGTAGGAGCCGTCGTTCTCGCAGGTGACCTCGTAGGTGTTGACGTTCTCGTTGCCGTCCATCTTGCCGCCGGCCTTGCACTGGTAGGTGGCGTTGGCGTCGAAGGCGATGATCTGGCCGGGCGTGTAGTTGACGAGCTCCAGGTCCGACGCCGTGGTCGGGTCGGGAGGGGTGCCGCACCCGATGACTGCAATCAGGAGAATTCATGTTGGAGATTAGAGGTGACAGAGCAAAAAATTCGGCATGTCCCGTTCCGGTCGGGCCCACTTACATTGGCAGGTGTACCCGGACGGATCATTCTTCCAGGTCTGGTTCCACAGGCAGTCCACGGTCACTGTGAGATGCTCACCGGGAAACAGTCTCTTGGCAAAGTCGTCACAGGTAAACCTACGCATTTAAAAATAGCAGAGAAAAGGAGATAGAGAAAGAAAATGAGACAAAAGTATAGTACGTAAATAACCCATCCTATACTGAATATTTCACGTACGTGAAGGAGTCATAGGAAAAGTCAGCACGGGCATAGTAGGAAAGTACACCATTGTAGGTGCCGGATGCTCCTGCTGGATAATTGACTGCATCCGTGCATTGCAGCTTGTCTGTGCAGGGCGGCCAGGTGCCCGGCTCATCGTAGCTGGCGTCAGTTTTGCACTCGACATCCACTGTGTTGGAAGTCTGGTCTGACACCAGCTTTTCTCCCGTGTCACACTGGTACGTAACACTGGCGCCAAAGTCTATGACTGTGCTGGGTGTGTAGACTGCTGTGAGATGTGCTGATGGAGTTGCTGTTGGTGGAGTTCCGCAGCCAATATCTGCAAAAGAGTGAAGTAAGAAGAAGAGTGAGAACAGAAACTGTTTACTCACTCCAGAATTCACGAGCTGCTTTCTCTAGGTACAGTACTTACGTTGGCAGTTGTAATCGGAGGGATGATTTTTCCATGTTTGATTCCACAGACACTCAGCAGTGACCGTTGTCACATTGGGTGGGAAAAGTCTCTTGGTAAAATCATCACAGTCAAATCTAGTAAGTATCACAACAATAACATATTTTCTATCAAAACTAATTGTCTGTTGTAAAACATACGTGAAGGTGTCAAAAGTAAGATCATCATAGGCATAGTATTTATCTGTAGGACCGTTGTGAGTGCCAGAGATTCCACTTGGGTAGGTCATGGCTTCTGGGCATTCCATCTTGTCTGTGCAGGGTGGCCAGGGGCTTGGTTCCTCGTAGCTGGCATCAGTTTTGCACTTGACATCCACTGTATTGGAAGTCTGATCCGACACCAGCTTTTCTCCATTGTCACACTGGTATGTAACATTGGTCCCAAAGTCGATGACAGTGCTTGGTGTGTAGACTGCTGTGAGATGTGCTGTTGCAGTTGCTGTTGGCGGAGTTCCACAACCAACATCTACATAAAAGCAGTGGAAGATACGAGTGAGTTTCATTAAATCACAAAAATACTTCAAGCTATGCTCATTCATTAAAAAAGTAGAATGTCTTTTCTACTTACACTGACAGTTGTAATCAGAGGGATGATTCTTCCATGTTCCATTCCACAGGCACTCTGCAGTGATTGTGGTGACATTGGGCGGAAAAAGTCTCTGAGTGAAATCATCACAGTCGAACCTAAACATGACAACAATAAGAAATTTTGTTTTTTAAAAAAAGAAAAACACCTAGCTCTGCTGCCATGGAACATACGTGAAGGTGTCAAAAGTAAGGTCATCACGGGCATAGTATTTATCCGCAGGACCGTTGTGAGTGCCAGAGATTCCACTTGGGTAGGTCATGGCCTCCGTGCACTCCTTCTTGTCCGTGCACTGCGGCCAGGGGTTTGGTTCCTCGTAGCTGGCGTCAGTCTTGCACAGAACATTCACGGTGTCAGCGGTCTGGTCGTCCTCGAATTTTTCGCCGTTGGTGCACTGATAGGTCACATTGGTATTAAAGTTTATGACCGTGCTGGCCGTGTAGCCCGGATCCAGGTGTGCCGCCGTCGCGTCTGGAGGAGTCCCGCAGCCAGTGTCTGGTGGGGAGCAAAATGATTGTACTACAGTCGACGGTCCTAAGTTGCAAAGGTTTTCTTACTTTACAGATACGTAATACTAGTACTGCAATTTAAAAAATACTCAAGCAAGAATACATGTACATAATTCATTTTCAAAGTATGCTACTGTAATATAAAAACTCACACTGGCAAGTGTAACCGGAGGGATCGTTGACCCACGCCGTGTTCCACTGGCAGGTGGCCGTCTCTGTGGCCAGGGAGCCAGGCATCAGCTCCTGGTTGAAGGCCGTGCACTGGAACCTGTTTGGGAAGAGCGAAGGGCAGGACGAACTGATCCTGACCTGACCAACTTTGTTTTCCCACATGCAACTTCGCAAAAGTAGCAAAGATATGCATTAGTGCTGTACCTAGAAGCAGCCAAAAAACTCACTTAGAGGTGACAGCGACAACAGCAGCAGTAACAACAACAACAGCAGTAACAACAACAGCTGTAGCAACAACAACAGCAGTAACAACAACAACAGTAGCAACAACGACATTTTGTAAAAAAAAAAAAAAAAGAAAGCCTCACGTAAAGGTTCCATCGGCGGGCGTGGCGGCCACGTAGTTGAAGTAGTCCGTGCCGGCGTTGTAGGTGGCCGTTATGTCGGCGGGGACGCTGATGGGGTCTCCGCACTGCTTTTTGTCCACACAGGTCGGCATTCCCCCGAGGGCCGTCAGCTCCGCAGTGTCCTCCATGACGGCGGTGCCGGCGCCCGTGTCCACGTTGCACTGCTTGGCGTTCACCGTCGTCTTCGTCTTGTCGTCCTCGAAGGCGTGGTCTGTCTCGCAGGTGTAGGTGACCAGCTGGCCGTGCAGCAGCTCCTTCCTGGAGAAGGAAAAAAGACCAGGCTGTGTCTCAGCAGTGCTCCTCCCATACAGAGAAAGAAAAAACTGCAATAAAAACTTCATAAGGTCATATAACTTTAAGTTTAGGTTATTTTTGTAGTTTTTTTACTCTCTCTTATTGAAACCAAATTTTGTAACTTCTCTCCATCTCTCTTTCTCACTGAGTGTCCGTGTATGGATCCATGTCCACCCCGTTGGCTGTGCCTACGAAGTTGTTGCCCGTCTGGTCCCAGTCCGTCTCGGTCAGGTCCAGCACGCAGGCAGACACTGAAAAGTTTTACTTGAGGCGAAGTCGACAAGTCATACATAGAATTGTTCTTCTTCTTCTTGTCTTTTTCTTGTAGATGACAAAAGTTTGTCATTGGAGTTTAATTCGAGGTACACCTCCTTAACCTCTGTTCGAGATGGGTATCCCTATACTTCAAACTCTGTTCAAGATTAACCACTTCTATAATTAGAAACTCTATTTTTGCGCCGCAGATTTTTGAACAGACTCTGGTCTTGATGTTGTTGTTCTTCTTCTTGAGACGAAGTTTGTCACTTTTGGAGTACCCACTGCGAACAAAGTTGTCGAGTTACTGAAGTGTAATTTGGTCCAGTGCACACATCCCAAAATTGCACTTTTTTCTCTATAACATTGTCTCGCCATACTAGTAGGTCTTTCACCAGACACTCACCCTCGCAGTCTCCGCTAAGCGCGGTCCAGCTGCCGGAGGCCAGGCAGCTGATGATCTCGGAGCCCAGGCTGTCGTTGCCGTTGAACCCGTAGCCAGGGTCGCAGGTGTACCTGTGGGGGTTCGACCAAAGGGGGGGGAGGGGAGAGAAAGGAGAGAGTGAGGGAGGGAGGAAGGGAGGAGGTGACGGAGTCATGCTTGAGCACGCGACACCCCTTCACGTGCTGCATGGGCCTCCGGGCTTTGCAAGAAAAATGTGCCTTAGGTTACTAAGTCCTTAGGTCTAAAGCAACGAGCAAGCAGCACTTAGAGTCTAACGAGCGGGTTTTTTATGCATGCTCTGAAAGGTACTACTGCTACAATATGCAAAGAGCGAATATGTCAAGAAAAGGAGCAACAGATTTCTTGGGTTCCTGGAGTCCAAGCCCAAGACCAACGTCAGCAGATGAAGATGGCCCTCTTCAGCCCTCCCACCTGAAAAATAACTGTACTATGTCCCGTACAGCAAACTGTTTGTGCCCTTCCTCCGCCCCCGCTGTGGAGGCGGAGCTGGAGTCAAGGCGACTCCACAGTCAGGTTTTGTTTTTTAGCGACCCAGCCTGCTTTCTCCTCTCTTCTTCGCCCCTGTGTAGTACATACACCTGCCATAGTGGGATCCTGATCAAGTTTTCTTTGGGTGGGTGCGTATGGGGGTGGCTGGACGTCTCTTTCTGGCCTCCTCTCTTTCGAAGTGAGCAGGATCCTTGCTCCTCCTCCTTCTCTTCCGACCATTAAGAGACGATCCGTCATTGCGCAATTCGGGCTCTTGGCCATAAAAAATGTGGGCGGGTTTGGGCCATTTTGGACCTCGAGGTCGACAGGGAGAGAAAGAAGCCTATAGCAAACGTTCCTGGTGCTGCAGGCAGCGCGCAATAAATTGTTTTTTGAAAATGGAAAAAAATATTATGTAGACAAGCACCTGTGGGTCAAAACAAAGGAAGGCCATTCTTGGTTTGCAACAGACTGGGGAGGTCTTACTACGTACAAGAGTACAAGATTTTTTTCGAACTTTTACCATTGTAGTAAAACCTGGGAATTTCTCCGACATTTACTAAAGTGATTTGAGTTTTGGCAATTTTGACAGTTTTCTTAGCAATTGAGAAAAATGGCTTGTACATACACGTGGACGTGACGTGATGAGTGGCCGAATAGTCTTTCTTTTTCACAAGAATTCAATATTTTGTGCCGCGGGACCACAATGGCGCAGCAGGGTTCTGATTTCCCAAGAAGCTCCCGTCACAATTGAGCACCTAATGATACTGTTTTCTTACTTATCCAACAATAACGGCCCATTCCTCTTCTCTCTTCTCCCCCCCCCGCACACCCACACTCACACCCACGGCTTGATGTTTGATTGGGCAACGCTGTCAAGAAAATTGGAGGCGTGTTTCACCCGTCCGCAGTGGCATAAATCGGCCTCAACTCGATCGCCAGTCCGGATCCACCCGGAGGAAGGAGGAAGAGGGAGGGCACATTTGTCACAACGTTCAGAAAGTCGTCCCCATAAGGAAGTCATTATTCAGGCCACATCATAACTCTCCTCCCCTCCCTTTATAGGTGCCACCACTGAAGTACGTACAGAACGTAGAATGCAGATACATTTTTCATACTAGTGCTCGATTTTTTTTTGGTGGCAATACTGGCATTCCTCAGCTTGGATTGAGCGAAAAACACATCGTGAAAAAAAAACAACCTGCTGAGACGAAGTTTGCTTTACAGTACAGTACGGTAGAAGGCTTCTCCCTTGTTCAAACCTAACAGATGAGAGTCGCACTTAATAACTGAACCAATTAAAAGCGACACCAGCTTGTCTAATTAACTTTTGGTCCAGAATAGGAGAGAAAACTGTGTAGTCCCTGCTACTAGATAGGTACAGTACGGAGAGATTGCGAAATTCTCCAGAGAAGGTGGGGAGGAATTATTGATTGGTGGGAGGAAGGGGAGAGGGAGGAAGGAAAAGCAGTTTTCACGCTCAAAAATCAGCCCAAAAAAATGGTCTCCACAGCATAAAAGTTGTATTATTAGTGTCGACAGCGATTGATTCAAAACCCTGCAATAAATATGCCAATAAAGGGGCGGGAGGGGCGGATGGATCGGAGAAATAAATTCGGAACAAAAGTGTGGGCATTTTGAGAAAAAGAGGTGACCGAGGACAAGCGAACGATCAGTTATCAGTGTCTCTCAAGGCATCTTTATCTTGTCCTTTAGCCTCTCTTGACCGTCGGCGTCAGCAGTCCTTGATAGCTCCTCGAAGCAGCAGCAGCAGGAGGAGGAGGAACAATTACAAATCTCCAGGATTCTGACGTGTCAGTACGGCAAAAGTCTCTTCCAAGTCGGCAGTACTCAGTGGCAGTTCACACTAGTAGTTGGGTTCTGCTTCACCGGGGTAGTGGACCGATCTCCAGTGCTGTGCGTGATGTGAAGTGAACTTTTCTTGAAAGCGTCACCAAGACAACAACAACAGCAAAAGAAAAAAAACCATCATGAAGTTCCACTCCGGTTTCTGGGCGGCGGTGGCCTTTGTGGCCATCTTCGCAGCCGCCATCGCCACCATGGTCGTCGTCTCCCTCGGTGTGAGTTTTGTAGTAGTACAGTACAGCTCTGTCTTTTAGAGCGGGGGGGCCTAGAAACGCGATCAGATTTGACAAAGCATCTTGCCATTGTACACTAGAATGACGGCGAGATTGAGGAGGTTGACACGAACCGCGGGTACGCGTGGTGGCAGAAGACGCTCATGTACCACACCTACGTCCCTTCCTTCTACGACACCGGCAGGGATGGGTACGGGGACCTCAAGGGTGAGTGACTGAAAGGGTCAGGACCCTGAGGCGGCGGTGAGTCGTGAGTACCTGGACTTTTTTGATCTCAATTTCGAGAACGTGCGTAGTGGAAAAAAAAACCGTTTAAAAGGCCTTAAAAATAGCCTTTCCAGTGGAAGCTTTCCTCAGCAGGAAAGTACTTGTACAGTGTAGAAAAAGCAGATTTTTGTTGAGATGAAAGGAAAGTCTTATTGCAAGTCCTAGGAAAGTCTTTGCGAAGAGAAAATCGCTTCAGTAGACACGTACTGCACGTATCGTACGGCAAATGTGGCAATTAGCAGATATCCCATTACATGAAAAAAAACTTTTTTTCATCAAAGAAGACCTCAAATTTCTAAATAAAGATTTGGAGGAGACCGACTGCTGGTTGTTCCAAAGTTCTAGGGCATGCCCCAATGTCAGCTTTTCGCGAAAAGAATGCTTTGAATATACAAGTTTTTTTTTACAACTTTCCATATAAGAACTGATAATATCCCCTTTAAACATTAATGAATTAACCAGATTTTGACAAAAACTGGATATCCGGTTTGGTTTTTTAAAAATCGGAGGGCGTGCCCTACTACTTCAAACTGGAAGAGTTCGACAACACGGAAGAAGGAGGAGGACGAGTGAGTACCTTTCCTCTGTTGGTTTTTCTTTGAATCGTCCATTGGTGGGGAGGTGGGGGGTGCGTTTGCGTTTGCGTTTGCGTTTGGACAGTCGGTGGGATATCGCACACGCCAGAGAACGATCCCGAGGGAGGACCAATCTTGGCACGCACCAACGACACTCCCGTGTGTGTTCTGATTAAGCGGTCCGCTTAATCAGAACACACACACACACACACATTTTCGGTGTGTATGTGTACGTACATATGTACGTACTGTACTTTCCGTACCTTCCGCCGTCGTCGTTAGCTATTATCTACTGAACTTTCAAACGATGTTAATTGCGCCAGTGTCTTCTGAAGCGTGTATGTGTGTCTAAGCTCGGGGTCAGGTTGGCCCGATTAAGCGGCGCGCCAAAACGAGATCACATGTTCCTCCCCCCTCCCCCTCCACCGAATATCTGACGGGGAGAAGTTGAAGGAGCTTCAAACCCCTTCTCCTCCTCCTTCTCCTTCTCCTCAATCGCCCGGTGAACCTGTACGAAGTAAGAGAGGATGGCCCTCACGGAGAACGACGTGGCTCTCATCTCCCAGACGTGGCACCAGCTGCTGAAGAAGGATCCCAGGACCTACGGGATACAGTTCTTCCAACAGTGAGTAGTGGATAGTGGATACCGTACAGGTACAGGATGTCCTCAAATAAAAAAACTGACATTTGTCCCCTTCAATACCTGTGTGTATCATGATTACATGATTAGTGGAATCTTGATATAGCGCCTCGGTTACCAGCAAGCAGTTCACTGCATCGATGCAACTCACTACTGCTATACTACATCGATGCACGCATTTCTCTGTAGTCAAGAATCGGTCGTCAGAAGTACGAGTAATTTTCACTGCATTGAAGCATTGAAGAAATTTGCTTTTTCAACGTATACTAGTTACATGAAACATAACGCTACATAGACCGCAATAGAGGTGTCAGTTTTTATTTGAACATTCTGCACTACACTACTACGTATGTATCTACTGGTTGCACAAAGTACCAGCAGCATTTCTCCTCCTGATTGCAGTGTCTTCAGCCAGCACCCAGAGATGCAGAAGAAGTTCTTCCCCTTCATGGCCGCCAACGACATCGTCCGCCTCGGGACGCACGGATCAAAGGTGAGTCCGAACCAGAGATACTCCCCTCCCAGCTCTATTTACCATTAAAAGGCTCTTAGCCGCATCATCAACAAACAGCCCACCTAACAACTCCGTAGGTCTGAAACAGACTTTCATAACTATTATCTAGAAAAACTATTAGAGTGTTGAAAAAGCCATCTGCCCTCTCCCTTTACTTGAGAAAGGCAAGTCTGGTCGGGTAAGGACATCCGTCAGTCTTACTACAAGACTTTAATTTCTCTTTTTTTCACCTGCGGCGAAGCCGACAGGCCATAGAATTCTCCGAGTTGTTTCTGCTGCCTTCTTCCGTCAAACTTTCTGATTATTTTTTGTCTTCTTTTAACCCTGGGATTGTCACTACCTTGCCGCACGTCTTTTTGAACAGACTTCGTTTTTGTTTTCGTTTCCTTTGTCCTCCTATTCAAACATACCAGACGGGGCAAAGTAAATGATAAAGAGAAGGATGAAGGGATAAAGAGAGCTGAGAGATGAAGCCGTATTAAAGTTACTGTGTACTACTGTACTGTACTGTACTACGTCCTACCTACTTCTCCAAAGGTGGTGAATTCAGTGGGGCTGCTGGTGACCAAGTTGGAGGAGGGCAAAATGGAGGAGCTTGTCGAGGAGATCAATGAGGTGAGAGAGAGATGGCAGGAAATGAGTGCTTTTGTGACACAGTCAAACTCGGTATATCTATACAGTATTTGTACCAGTATGTATATGGAAAATATCGGTTAATTGAGAAATTTTCTAGAAAAACTGAACTTGCAGAATGTGGCGTGGTTCAGGTTTGAGTTAGGGGGAAACTTGGATGACTGGGGAAGGTGGTCCATCTCCCGACCTGTCCTGATTATCCAAGTTCGACTGTATCCGCTGACCGCCACTGCTCAGTGCTCTGCTACCTTTTCTCCTTCATCTTGACAGTGGGTCGAACACCTCCCACTTCGCGCTCGCCGCCTGTCAATCAAAACTAGTACTAGGTACAGTGGACCTTCTACATATACGAGCTGAACAGATTGGAAATAAAAATGGAAATTTTGTAATCATAGGTAGCAGTTTTTATTATAGTGGAGTTTATGGCCACAGTGCGGCTTTACCTCCATATAGTTTAAAATAAAGCACAGATGAACTGTACTGGAAGATGGAAGACAGTGTCTTCCTTTCCCTTCTTGGCACACACCACACCACACCACACCACACACACACACACACACACACATAAAGGCAAGGGGAAGGAGGAAGCCAATGTCGTGACCGCCTCCGTCGAACACAGATGGAACCAGCGGCGAGAGGCCTCTCTCTCATTCATTCGGGTTATCGATCCCACTCCATAAAGGATGCTGTTTTTAAAGTTGTCTGCAACACGCCAAAGGACAGGAAATTCTACTAGTTAACACAATCGTCGTCGTAGGTAGTAGGTATTAAATTTATTTTTACGCACGCATCTTTTTACAAGAAAAACACACTTGATTTTTTTTTCTGGACAAGCTCATCTGGTTGCATCCAATTTCGCTCTGCAGTTCCTAGTGTCCAAATATATTTTTGGAATGCCCCCTTCATTCATCCAAGCACCCTTGCCCTTATTGTCCTCAACGACTCCATTTGTCATTTCAGATTACTCGCTACCACGCCAACTTGCAAGTCGGCTTGCCCAACTTCAAGGTGCAGACAAGATAATGATATGCGAAACCACGTGCATTGCAAAGTTACCCTACCAACAGCAGCCCTTAAGTATCAGCCGCCGTACTTTCTTGCTACGCAGACCATGTGCGGCGCGCTGGTGGACTTCCTGAGCACAGTCCCGGGCAACGAGCTCAGTCCTGCGGGCGTGGAGGCGTGGAGGAAGCTGATGGGCTTCCTCATGAAGACCACGGAGACGGAGCTGAAGAGGATAGAGCATCAGAAGCAGCAAGAGCAGAAGTAGCAGTGCTAGAAGCTGTAAAAGTCGACTCCCAAACGTGGGTTGTTGGTCCTGTGCCCGTTTAGTGTGTGTTTCTAACTCATACGCATTATTTCTGTCCTACTGTTCCGTGGGGGGATTAGCACAAGCTTGGCTTTATGGTGGGTGGATGGATGTTCAAGTACACTAACAAAGTTGCGTTTCACTTCAAGTCTTTATTTTTCTTATTGGATTCCTTTCCTTCCTTTCCTTTCACAAAAGTCGTTTCTCCCCCAAAGAAACGGGTTATCGGAAGATGAAATCTTGAAGGACGACAATAACTGAAGGACAGCCAGCGACGTGACGACGGGCGACAGAATAAAAAGGACTCCTACCGTTCTGTCGATCGATCCGTGAGCGAAACATTTGGCTTCCCCGGGCCGCGCCAAGTCTTGAAGGCCAAATCTGGCAACATGCAATGATTTACTGGAAAGCGTAGTGGGGGGGTGTACTATCATATTCAGAGAGTGAAAAATGTTCTTGCCAAGAACCTTAACAGCCAGGGGTCTGTATTTGGCCTGCATTTGGGCCGCATTCCGGCGATTTTGCGCCCGCTCGCACCCCTGCCTCTTGAGTGGCGGTTCACTAAGATTCTGGTAGGCGCAGAGAACGGAAGAGAGAGAGAAAGAATGGAAAGGAGAGAAAAAAGAGAGAAAGATGATGCGTCGATCGGCCAGACATGACTTGCCCAGCCTCTCTCTCTCTCTCTCTCTTCTCACTTGTTGCTCTGGTGTGCACAAGCGCATACGCGGCAAGCACTAGCGAGCAAGACTCGTCCAAGGATATTGGCAAGCGTAGTGGTAT
>JAAUYM010015601.1_pt1 | contig 16302 bp, 12 predicted proteins | sample 7278001 | NCBI WGS metagenome assembly JAAUYM01 (sample SAMN14350224, study PRJNA611818) | marine sediment metagenome | isolation source: surface marine sediment (1.8m) | place: French Polynesia: Moorea | collected 2018-08
CACCCCCACTGCCCAGCCCCCCTCGGCCCCCCCCCCCGCCCCAGCCACCCCCCCCCCCGGCCGCCGGCCGCCGCGCCGAAACACACGACAATTTGACAGTCATCACCTTAGGAAGTCCTTCACATTGGTGAATGCGCAGGATCCCAAGTCGTTGTTTGCCATGAGTTTAAGCAGTTGCTTGGTGTGGCATATGGACGCTTCCAGTGGGGCACTACCCTGGAAACCTCTGGACTCCAGAATGGCAGAATTGAGCTTTGCACTCACAAGCTCCCTCTCTTGCGTTTCTAGCTGCCAACCCACAGGGCTGGACTGAGGGTCGGCATAGGCAAGCAAAGAGAAGGCGTCTGCCAGCATCTTTGCATTCTGGTCACTTTTGATGCCACTGATGTGTTCCATCTCATTCAGCTGGAGCTGCAGGCTCTGTCCAAACTTGATGAGCTTGTCGAACCGAGTTGGATTGGATATAATGGGCAGTTGACTGCTCTCGGGATGCTGGTCTACATCCATACTGTTGTCGTCATCTCCAGGAAGGTTAGAGAAACTGTTCTTGTCCATTGCTCCCTCTTCTTCAGTGGATATGCTGTTGCCATTCGTCGCAATCTGACTGTCGGCATTGTTCACATCAGACGAGGCTTTGTCTGCCGCTGAGACAGAAGCATCTACAGCGTTCTGTCTGATGGCACTGTTTCCATTAGTCATCATTTCGTCAGAATTGTTGGAATCGTCCAGAGCAGCTGCAGCACCACCACCAGCTTCTGCAGGATCCTCCTCTTCGAGACCCTCAATCTTGACATTCTCAACAGCATCACAGCCACTGACCATCTCAATAAACTGACGGACCTTGAGCATGAAGTGTAACTCTGGCTTGCCGCGCAGTAGCTCTGGATACAGTTTCTCCGTCATCCGAATTGCCTCTCCCATTCTGCCAGCCAGCACGAGCTGCTGGATTTTTTGTCTGTTGCAAATGCTCTCCAGGTCCTCTTCAGTCTTTTGTCCAGTGGACTTGTTGAAGGATTCAGCTGTGGCACTAAAGCAATGGTGAACAAGGTAGGTAGAGACCATGTGGTGGAGGAGGCACTGCCAGTCACCGTGGCGTCCAGGCTCGGAAAAGGCCTCAATCTGGCGAAGTATTTTTGTGCGGTGCTCAATCATCTCTCCCTCGATGTCAAACATGAAAGGTTCCTGTCCAAAGTTGGCATCCACAACTTCTCCAGGCGTCTGCAGCCCCACGGTGGGGTACAGCTGTGCAGGAAGGTCCGTGAAGGCCACCCCGAGGTTGTGTCCATTCTTGGTGTAGAAGCAGGACCCGTCCACCAGGTTGATGCCGCATCCGATCACGTCCCCGGTGGTGAAGGTGGGACCGTAGGCCTGGCCGGTGCCGGAGCTGCAGAAGCTGTGTCCGTCGTCGCCGTGGTACCCGTACGAGTGCTTGTCCCACCCTGGGAGCCTGTTCATGTTGACCCCCTGCGCGGACAGCCCCACGCCCATGTACCCGTCCCTGCCCTTGGACACGATCTTGACCTCGAAGTAGTAGATCCCGCAGGAGGCCGGGACCGGGTGGGTGGCGCGGACGGAGGAGGCGTCCTTGTGCGTCTTACCGTGACCCTTGTACTGCACGCGCAGGTTGTTCTGCGACAGACCGATGTAGTTGAACTTGTCCTTGGTGGACCAGCACCTGGGCAGCGGGGTCTCGGACTCGTTCACCATCGGGTACAGGATGCGCAGTCGCTCGTCCAGCGACAGCGAGGGGTCCTGGCTCCTGCTCATGCTGGTCGTCATGCTAGCTCCTCAAGCTGGCAGCTCCACCCTTTGGAGGAGCACTAACTCTTGCCGGAGCCCCCCTCCCCTTTTTTTTTTTCAAGCAGGCTATCTGGGTCGCCAAGTCCGGAGTTGGAAGGAACCCCCTCTCCGGCACAGGGAGAGGGAGGTCGCCTGCAATGGGGACGAGGAGGGAAGGAGGGGATTAGTATCTCAGATGAAGAAAGAAAGACAAAGGAATGTCATGCTAATGGCGGACAACGTGGGGCTGAGAAAAATCTTTGCCCCTCCCCTCTTTCTCTGAATGGCACTCACCGGGAGGAGGAACAAAAAAAAAATGGACCTCTAGGCTGTGGAGCCTTCTCCGGCCTCCCAGGAGGGTGTAAAGAGACCCCTGTGATCCTCTCTGAAGGCCAAAAGTAAAATGTTCAGACTAGCTGAGCTCGCCCTTTTCTTGCCTTTCTTTCTTTCTTTCTTTCCTTCCTTCCTTCCTTCCTTTCTTTCTTTCTCTACTGCGTTTTTTCTGGCTTCTGCTCCTCGCTCGACTCCCTCCCTCCTCTCCTCTCCTCTCCTCTCCTCTCCTCTCCTCTCCTCTCCTCTCCCCTTCTCTCCCCTCCCCTTCCGTCCCCTTCCTTGCTAATGCTGCGCTGTTTTGCAGCTTGGCAAGCTGCGGCGACAGCTTGAGCTTGAGCTTGAGCTTGAGCTTGTCAAGGGAAAGAGAGAGAAGAAGCCAGGAAGAGAAAGAAAGAGAATTCTGCCGCCGCCTGCCAGGGCCAGGGCCAGAGCCAGTGCCATCTCTCTCTTTCTCTTTCCCTTAGGCAGGAAGAAGTACTAGAGTTAGGACCGAGCCGGAACCGAGACCGACGGGCCAGCTCTCGTTTTGCTATACCGCACTGAACGCAGGAAAAAAAATCCACAAACTGGGTCAAAGTTTGTCCAAAATACTAAAAATCTGAGGCTAAAAAAAATACGAAGTTAAATAAATGTTACGTGTAAATGCGCTGGTCATCTTACAGTCTTTTTTTCTACAGAAAATTTTAAAGCAAACTCACCAAACTTGTCTGCTTTCTGTCACCACCACTTTTGATAAGCTGTAAATACTGACGGGGGAATATAGCATCAAGCCATCAAGTTAAATAGTAATTCCAAATGCAAGGTTCAATGCTTTCTTTATGTGAGTTTACAACAGAGAGATTTGGTATGGGATGGGGAGACGTATTAGACACGCTTATCAGTAGCATACTACCATATTCACAGTTCTCCGCACAGGACTATGAATATTTCAACCTGATGATCTTTCTGCAATACTTTAGTTTTACCTTACCTTAGTTTAAAAGTGTGAAAAGTGTGCTAAAATCTGAGAATGAAGCAAACACATACTTTACTGTTTGAAAATCATTTTTTGCTAGTGTCAAATAGATAACATGTAGATAACAAAGATAACGCAGGACAAGTGTACAAGATCAGCAGATTATTATTAAGAACATTGAACACGGGTTTAAAAAAAAAGAGACTTAACCATGTGCATGATTTATGTACGGTATGTACGTATACACACACACACACACACAGACGTTGTACTTTTCTTCTTTTAGGTAATCACGCCTGCCAGTACTCGAATGTGCTTTCTCACGATCTTCTCTGGTCGGCCTTGGCTCTGGCCGCTCTCTTGAGGCACACGTTCTTGGTCTGGTGGTACTTGAGACACGTCTGGTCGCGGAAGCACTTCTGGCACTCCGCGCACCTCCACAGCTGGTGCTCGGTGTGCGTCAGCTCGTGTCGCTCCTTGGACGTCACCTTGAAGAAGGACTTGTCGCAGAAGCGGCAGCAGTGCTTCCGCTCTCGGACGTGGACCTCGCGGATGTGACGGTTCAGCCTGTAAGGCTGCGGGAACTCCTTGTCGCACTGGTCGCACGGGTACAGGGTTGTGGAAAGACCTTCTCTGCCTTGCCTCTCCCCGCCTCCGCCTGCGCCTGCGCCTCTGCCTCCGCCTCCACCTCCGCCTCCGCCACAGTTTGAGGCTCTCCTGGGCCTGATGGCCGCATAGCTGTGTCCCAACGCCCGCACAGACTGCCTCTTGGCTCTCTTGGAAGTCGCCGCCGTCGCCCCCGCCCCCGCCGTCCCCGCCGTCCCCGCCGCCGCCTCTGCAGCTGCCTGGTGTGTGCCAGGAGACGCCGGCGAGGATGGACTAGAGTATAGGTGGTCGATCTTTTTCAGCCTCACTTGGAGCTGCTGCTGCTGCTCCTCCCTTAAAGTCTCTTGTGGCACTGGCACGTGTGACTTCTCGGGCTCAACGGGGGCCTCCGCCGTCGCCGCTACCTCCTTGGTGGTGGAGTACGGATGGTCGCTTCTGCTGGAGGCCGCCGTCGCCTCAGAAGCTGAAGTTGCATAAAGATGATCGCTTGCGGAAGAAGGGGGCAGCCTACTGTCGACTGAAGACATCAGTCTTCGCTCCTCTGCGTAGGCATGGTCCGGCGTCGTCATCTCCTGAGCCTTGGCTCTCACGGCCTTGTGGTTCAGGAGGTGTTGCCGCAGTCGCCACATTGACGGCAAGACCTGAAAATAACAAGAGTTTATTATACGATAAGTATCATCACCACCACCACCACGATAATTATTATTATTATTACTATTATTATACTATTATTACTCGTATTGTAGTGCTGACCTTTTTGCATTGCTGGCACCTGTGTTGCTTCTTCTTAAATCTCTCTCCTTGGTGGACCTTTACGTGACTCTTCAGTTGAGCCATGTCTTGGAACGTGACGTTGCAGTGCCAACAGCACAGGGGCGGGGGAGACGCCAAGGGATCCTCAGTCTCAGTCACGACCCCCTCTTCGGACAGGGTACGAAAGGGCAAATCCACGGACACCCCGAGGGCGTCCGCCAGGTCGTGGAGCTTGGGCACCACGCGTGAGGGAACAACCACCTCGGCTCCATAAAGGATGTCCAAGAACGACCTCAGTTCTTCGGCTCCGGCGTCAGGTATGATCACCGTGTACTGTTAAGAAATTTTGTTTCTGTTTTTACCTGCGGGGAAGCCAACAGGACATACAGTAGACTGCAACAAGTTGTTGTTGTTGTTGAGACAAAGTTCGTCATTTTAGGGTACCCACGGTTGGCACCTTCAACTGAACTACCGAGGTGCACCTCGAACATTGCACTTTAGTATAGGTACTCTTTTTGCTCTCTAGCATCCTCTCATCGTAGGTCTTTGAATAGATCTGTTCTTGTAAAGGTTTGCAATCCTGTAGTGGTACCTATGAAGCAATGCACAAGTTGCAATTTCTAACCAATATTGGTAGCACTAGGGTCACAACGCCACTAGTGGAAATTAGTGACGGGGTCGAAATTTGAGTTGCTCTAAGGTTTTACTTCACTATTTTAACATGTGCTCTGGCGTTAGAACAACCCATCACTAAATGCACACTAGCGACACTGGTTGGGAAGGAATGGTGAGAAGGCTGATCTGCAAAGAGCACTTACGTGTGCCCCCTGCGACGGCGACGGCTTCGCCTCGGTCATCCAGCTTCTGAGCAGTTCGCTGCATGCGCCGAGTACGAGACCGTGCACTCCCTCCCTGATCCTCCTCTCTCCGCCGCCAACGACCATCTCCACGTCCGCGAAGGCGGCCCCCTCCTCCTCCCTCCCGTCCTCCTCACGGAGCCTGCGGAACCCGGCCATAACCTCTCCGGCGCCACCGGTCCGCTGCAGTCGCAGGAGTGGCGGGTGCACGACTAGGTGGGGAGAGGAGTGGGCCTGGGGGCACGGGGGCAGTTGTTGCTGTTGATTTGGTGGGTCCTGTCGCAGGTACAGCGGACGTAGCAGCTCCATCGCTCTGCCCTGCATGAAAGACATTAATAGCATACTGTACGATATAAAAATATGTGTAGGTCCTTCTGTATATAGAGAAGGTGAGAAGTACCTACATAGTATATTTCCCCTCTCTTTCAAAACACGATTGGTAACAATGCACTCACAATGATAAGGAGATCACAGCTTAATAAGAAGAATTTTCTCGAAGAGCAGTTCTCATTTCATGGGGCAATCAGGGTGGAGTAACAATGGTCCTCGACAGAATAGAGGACGACGACAGAGCAGTCCTTCTCAAACTTGAGCTCTTGGATTTGGCCGCATATGGACGCTAGTTCCTTTCTGTGCCTCGAGTGTCTCTCGACAAGGTTCTGCACGCTCCTGGAGAGGGCAGCCTCGTCCTCCCCGAGATCCAGGTATGCGGCGATTGATCGAACCACTGCCTTCGGCAGCGGAAGCGCCATGGCCTCCAGCACCGTCCCCGCGCTGAGGAGGGAGAGCAGCGGGGTCATCTTGGCGCTGATGGCGGACTCCAGCCGCTTGCGGGCCGCAACCGTGTACTTGCTCTTGTCCAGGAAGCGCAGGTTGTAGTTGACGTGCGGCGCGCCGCCGCCAGCACCCGACGCCACAGAACTGGCCCCGCCGCCGCCGCTGCCACTGCCGCCGCCGCCGCTCGTTGCGCCACCCACTGAGCCGCCGGACGGGGCCTCTGACGGCTGGTGCCGATGCTGCAGTAAACCGGTCACCAGGCCCCCGGAAGATGTCGAGCTCGCCGCCACGTCGAGGTCGCCGGAGAACTGCTGCTTGAGTTGCCGGTAGAGAAAGTCTGGCAGGTCTGCCAGTGCAACCTTCCTCTCCTGGAATCGATCTCTCTCCAGACTGCGCACCCGCGCGGGGCCTTCCGTCTCCCGGAGGACCACGACGAAGCTCGCCCCCATCTCGTGCGCCACCTCCAGCGCCCCCTCGAACGTCCTCGACGTACCGACCTGCCCACCCGGCATGAGGACGCAGCGAACGCCGCCCGACCAGAGGCGCCCAGCCAGCTCTGAGGCCGTGTCCTCGATCGCCCCCGGCGGACCGAATCCCGGCTCGGTGCAGATGACGGTGTCGGCGGTGGCGAAGTTGACCTCGCCGTCCGCCGACCCTGCCGCCGCCAGCCTGTCCATGGCCAGTGAAATGCCCACTGCCGACGCCTGGTCGTCGCCGTCGCCGCCACCGCCGCCGCCGCCGCCGCCGCCGCCGCCGCCGCTCCTTGGCTGCGCTTCGGTGCCGACACAGAGAGACATGTTGGAGGCGAAGGACGACACCAGCCGGTCGTACCTGCCTCCGGCTGCGAGGACCTCGTGCCCGCGCTTCTTCTTCCTGACGAGCTGGCAGATGAGCCCAGAGAAGTGTCCAGGGTTGTACACCAGGCTTGGCGACACAATCATGGGGTACCGCGTCCCCATGGCCCTTGCCCTCTTCATCACGGCTTCCAGCTCGGTCAGTGCCTGCTTGATCTGTCCAGCGACAGCGCCCCTCCTCCGCGTGACGTGCCTGAGGACGCCGGCTATCTTGGACGGTGAGCCTTCGTGCTCGAGGATGCCGAGGAGACCCTTCACCGTTTGCTCCCCAAGTCCTATGTTGGCCAGGCGGGCGGCCAGCTGCTCCTTGGACAAGCCGCCCGCCTCGCGAACGGCGGCGTGCACGTCCTCGTGAGCGTCTTCAGTGACCCCGCACCCGAGGAGGATGCCGCGGAGGAGCTCTGCGTGGTTCAGCCGGAAGAAGACCTGGGCAGTCCCCTCCCTCCTGAAGGCGGGAAGCTCGGCCAGCAGCTCGTCCGTGGCGTGGAGAACCTCAGCGTCGGCAGCCAGGCCGGCCACGTCGCCGTGGACGGAGGGAGTAACGATGTCAAAGGCGCATTCGACCTGCTCACGCGGATGGTACCCGAAGATCTGAAACTCACGAAAGACCTAAAAAAAAACACACACACACAAGACATTATTAGCTACACTAGGTGGTCAACACTAGTAATTTGTTGAGATCCTTACACTGTCATGAATGGTACATGGCTGATGCCTTTCTTAGGTTCATTTTACAACTACGGTAGTACGTAGGTATACTTACCGGCGCAATGCAATACCGCCTGAGGCTTGTTATCTTTGAGCGAGCAAGGAACCTTGCGAAGCCCACCCTAAGGTCGTAGGGCAGCCTGACCACCCTCCCTCCCTTCGTCATGACTTCAACTGCGGCTGCCCCGGGCCTGTCGTAGGCGCTGATGGCGTCCCTGGCCGGCAGGAGGTGCCCCAGCTGGACGTGGACGGCGCCGTGGCGACGGAACACGGCCTCCGCCGCGCAACGGACGTGCTCGTGAGCCAACAGGGCGCGACGGACCGACCTCGTGCCTCCTCCGGAGTTGGGCTTCTTGGTCAGGTCGCGGAGGCTCTCCAGATCGTAGCTGATGTCCTGGGCTAGGCTCATCTTCTGCCCCAGGCACGCTTCTACCAGGTGGCGATAGGCAGAGCTCTTTGCATTCGTCAGGGTGTGCCTTACCAGCTCCTTCAGCTCTGCTTCTTCTACCTGTAAAGAGTGCGTAAGGTAAACTGACACCACAAATTTCTTTATAGGCTTTACCTGAGGAGGAGGAAGGTAGTCGGACGAGAGCAGCTCCTGAGAATTTGGCCTTTTCGTCGGGTCGTGATCAAGGAGCCATCGGATGATGTGAACCTGTTGCATCAGGAGCCTCTCGTCGAAATCTCCGGGGAGTTTTATTTCTGAAGAGCGCAAAGCCGTCAGGACTTTGATCCGTTCCATCCCCGTGCTGAGAGGAGGGTAGCACATCTCGAAGAAGATGACTCCTAAACTGTACAGGTCAACCTATAAAAAAATTCTAGCGTATCATGCCGAACCTGTCAGATATGCAAACGTAAAAAGGCACGCTTTAACTACATATGTAAAATAAATACCAAACTACCAGACAAGAAGCTTTTTTTTTATGAGGAAACTCTAACCTTTTGGCTGTAGGTGATGCTTTTCCCCGCTGCGAGTTCTGGAGCGACGTAGAGTGCGGTCCCGATCTGCCCCGTCATGTCCTCTCCCTCCCTGCAGGCGACGGAATCGCTGGCCTCGACCGATGAATCCGCCAGCCTGGCCGTCCCACCGGCGAAGAAGCTCGTGGTGGCGAGACCAAAGTCACCGATCTTGACGTGGTCCATGGAGTCGATGAAAACGTTGACGGGCTTCAGATCCCTGTGGATCATCCCCTGGGTGTGAATGTGCACCAGGCCTTCGATAATTTCCTTAAAGAAAAAAATAGGCGAATGTACCCGATCGATATTTGCTAAATGTAGAGATCGCAAAATATTGAATCAGACCTCAAATCCCTTTGCCGCCCTTGTTCGCCTAAGCATCCTGCCTCAAATTGACCTGATTATCTTTAATTCTACCTACTGGGGCAGAAGTACTGTAGAATAAAGTGGAAACAAGAAAAAGCTGTTGGTCTAATGTCAAAATTTACCTCAAATTTCCTAAATATTGGTCAGGTAGTAGGTACACCGGTATGTAAGTCAAGCATACTCCCTGGTCACTCACCCGAAACATTCTCCATCCTCGTTGGGTGTCCTTGTACAAACCAGAGTCAATGGCGTTTCTCAAGGTCTGCTTGTCGCAGTACTCCATCTGAATGTACATCAAGTGGATCTCCTTCACCGCCTTCCCCTCCTTGTTCACCTTCCCCGCCTTGGCCTTCTCTCCGGTGCTGGTTTCACCAGGGCCTTCGCTCTCCCCTTCCGTCTGACTGCACTCGAACACGACTCCCGAGTGAGAACTGTCCTCTCCTCCCCAGTTGTCTTCGCTCTCCGGAAGGAAGGAGGTCCCGAAGAGGTCGTCGCTGTCGTCTTCGTCCTCATCTCCATCAGACGGTTCGTCTTCATCCTCCCCCCCGTACTTGGAGGTAAAAGAGATGCTGATCTCCTTCTCGGAAGGACTCTCTGTCTGAAAAGCGGGGAGAGGCAGGGTATCTAAGCGAACGTTCAGCTGGTCAAGGAGAGAAGTCTTCTTCGGAGCCAGCGTCTCTTTTCTTGGCCTATATTTTTGAGGCTCCTCGCTCGATGCAGTCTGTTCCTCTTCGTCGTCCTCGTCGGCCACGGCCGTGACTTCCATGGCTTCAATCCAACTCGTGTAGTACCGGACGACGTTCTCGTGGTTGAGTCTGGACAGCAGCTTCACCTCCCTCATGAGCTTCCTGGTCGACGGCTTGTCGGCCCGATTCAGCTTGATCTTCTTGATGGCGTACACCTGCCCGTCGAGCCTGTTCTTGACCTTCATCACCTCTCCGAACCCCCCCTTTCCGATCTTGGAGATGAAGTCGAACTCGCTCTGCAGGCGCGACTCTCCCGATCCCCTCAGAAAGGGCACCGGGGCAGGGCCAGTCTCGTCGTCCGGCTCCGGACTCTGGGCGTCGTCCCTGCCCTCTGTGGTCCCGAGCAGGGCCTTCTCAGGCCTTTGCTTCAGCCACCTGTGCTCCAGCAGTTGTGCTGCGCTCCAGCGATCCCTCTCGTCCCTCCACAGGCACTTCCTCAGGAAGTCTTCCAGAACAGGGTTGAGGTCCTTCGGCAACGTGGAGTCCTGAGCTACCTCGCCCTTGGCCAGGGACAGGAGCAACAGTCCGAACCTGTAGACGTCCGTCTTTTTGGCACCTCTACCTGCCGCCTGGGGGAAGCGGTCTTCTTCCTCTCCATCCTGCTGCAGCAGGTCCCTGACGCGCTTGTCCACGCTGAAGCCGGCAACACGAACGAGGCGACCGCGGTCCAGGAAAATGGACGTGTCCCGGAGGTCCCTGTGGACAATGTTGACCCCGTGCATGTAAGAGAGAACCTGGAGAACCCCACTGGCTACGTACTGCAGCAGGTCCAGCTCCAGTGCAATGTTCTCCGACAAGACGAAGGACATGTCGGAGCCGAACACGAACTCTTCCAACAAGACCAGCTTCACGCAAGCCGGATGCTTCTGGATCCCCATCCCCAGGTAGGGGACTAGGTTTGGGTGGTTGGCCTTCTGCACGGAAGACATCTCTTGCTCAATGGACGCGACCTGCTTCAGCAAAGTGGTCTGGTCGTGGACCTTTCCTCCTCCTCCCGCAGACCCAGGTTCTCCAGGGGACCTGCGAGACTTCTTGTTGCTTCGCTCTCCTCGTATCCTGAACGTCCACTCAGCCGCTGCGACAATCCTCCTTCCAGGAAGCAGCATCCCAGCAAAGACGACGCCTCCCTGTGGGTTTCCACCCAGGCGTTCCAGTTTTTCTATCCTCAAGTTCTCCCCTCTCCACGTTAGGGTCATTTCCTCCTTTTCTTCCGCCTTTCCCCCGAGACGAATCTGTGAGCCCTGCAAAAGTACGAGCGCTTATAATGATGATGAAGATGACGATGCCAATGATGATGATACAGTACGCGTAATAAAACTGAATGAGGGTCGGTCCCACCTAAGAGGGACACAGGAACGGTTACAAGCAAGTACCTGATCACTACCACCGCTTTCAGATACTGAGGCAGAGGAAGATCTGGTCGCTCTTCTAGTAGTAGAAGTTGTTGGCGGTCCCGGCAAGACGTCTTCATTTCCCTGGGCGCCCTCCGCCTTTCCCTCCTCTTGTCCCAGTTGCCTCCTTCTTTCCTGTTCTTTCAGCCTCTGCCTCTCTTCCTTGATCATCTCCAAGTTTTTTGCCACTTCTTCTCTCACGGCTTCCTGCTCCCTTTTCTCCATAAGCGACGTTAACTGCTTCTCCCGAGCCAGATCCTCCTGCTCCTTCTGCATCTTCTCCCTCCGATTGGCCTCCATCTCCTCGTGGAAGGACGTGAAAGCCGGCTTGTTGTACTTGCTCATCCAGGTGGCAGCGTACTGCGCCAAATCGGTGGCCATGACCTCTCCGACCAACTCCTTCGATCGCGCCACCAACTCCGCCTCCAAGATGCTGATGAGGTCGTCCGAAAGGCCCTTGGACCCGACGACGGCGATAACAGCAGGGGGGTCTTTCGGGTAGTTCTCCGACAGCTTGACCCTCAGCAACACGTGGCAGTGCTCCTCGAGCACGCCCCTGGAGTCGTGGTTCGGGCTCAGGTGGAGGGTGAACTCCGGAGGCCGTTCCACCTTCCACACGTCCTTCTCGCGGAGGTCGACGAAGTCCCGGTCGTAGATCGCCCTGAGGACTTCCACCTCCGCCTCCTGCCTCTCCCGGGGAGTCTCTTCATCCGGCATCTTGCAGCAAGTTGCTTCAGGACTGGAGGCGAACGAGAGACGTCCTAGAAATGACACAATCTCACCATGAAGGACAGGGGCTTCCTCCTCCTCCTCCTCCTCCTCCTCAATTATGGCTTCGGTGTCCGTTCATAAGTCACTCTCGAGGTTGGCATGACTGTGGGTAGCCTGACGTCGTCCTGGAGTTGTTACAAACGGGCACCGGAGGTACTAGTGCATAATCCCCGACACCAACCAACGTCAACTTGGTCGCAGACACGGAGTGCTCCGTTGGAAAGTTACATTTTTGAAAGCTCGACTTCGCCCCGGCGAGGAGTGTCTTGTGTATCCACTATACAGGAATTTGCAGTTCGGACAGCTCCCAAGGTATCAACAGGGCATGAGGATCGAGGAGGAGGAGGAGGAGGAGGTTGGTGCACTGCGTTTCCAGTTCCAGTGGGTCCTGGATGGACGCCATCATCAGCGCCTTCTTTCTTTATGCACTGGGGGCTGGAGCCCGGTCAGGGGGGGGTTGAACCACAGAGATCTATGGGTCGAACCGAGGTTAGTTCGGAAGGCAGCGGCCTCTTCTCTTGGGGACGGTTGCGTGAATTCTTCAGAGTTGCCATGCTGTGCAGGTATCTGACTGTTGCAGGTCTATAAAACGCTTATTGCATAAAACATGGCTAGAGCGACAACAAACGTTAATGCTCCACTACAAAGCTACTGCTAGTGATATTAAGGCATGCTTTTAAAAATGCGCAAAAAGCGCGCATTTCGCAAGAAATTTTACCGTCTGGCAACCTCGCATCCACAGCTGACGGACGTCAGAAATAATGGTGTAAAGCGTAAACTTTCGGGCAAGCCTGCAGGGCAACGCAGTCGCAGATAGGAAGGGTACCTCGCTCACTTCGACCTCGCCCGCACTACGCTAAGGAAAAAGCGACCGCCGCCTTCGCATTTTTGACCTCCAGCCGACCGGACGACTCTCTCCACGATGGCGCGCGGACACCAGAAGATCCAGTCTCAGCAGAAGGCGCAGGAAAAGCAGGCCAAGATGAAGAAGCAGCAGGGGCACAACGCCAACGAGCAGAAGAAGGCGGCGGCGGCGGCGCTCAAGGCGGTCTGCTCCGTCTGCAAGGTGAGGAGGGAGCGGGTGTGTGTGCGATGGTGCGGACTGGCGGCTGGTGGTGGAGGTTGGCCCTTGGTTGTTGGCTTAACATGAAAACGTGGCTGCAGTAAGCGGAAGCAAGACTTGCTCCCTCCTTTCAATCGATATCTCTTTTTCTTGCGCAATCACTCCTTCCCCTTTGCTAGGCCGTGTGTGACGTGACAAAGCCGTTTGACGTTGTCGCACGCTGAATTTATCCCGAAAAAGTGCTGCACGCTATAGTTATTTTGTTCTATTTGTTTATTAGTTGTAGTCAGCTCTATACTAATATCTACTGTAGCACGTTTCTTTTCAAGAACCTTTTTTTGGCATACAGTATTACTCAACTGGAGGATGACTGATTTACTTTTGCCGCGCGTGCAACTGTGCAATGAAACCAACTGTGGGCAAATGATGCCCCAATTGCAACAAAGCAACAGCAAGTTCAAACAACCAAAGACTCAGCGCAAATCTGACTGAGAAGAAACAAATGCTTCCAGGTCGGTTGTGGTTTTCCAACTGATCCAAGGGGGAGAGGAATTTCACCTCTCTCTCTTCGCGTCCACCTGCCTCTACTTGTTTGTTGGGGGCTACTCTACTACAGCAGCAGCCTAGCCAGGTCTCACAATATTGGCAGGGGAGGGAAGAGGGGTGAGGGTGAGACACCTATCTACACCTAGAAGATGAAGTGTAGTGTCCTCCCCCTGGGTACCACCACAACTTTTCATCTTGCAGAGGAAGACTTTGCAAAAGTGGCAGAAATAGCAGGGAAAACTTTGCTGGACTAGGACAGTCAAGGACATTCTGATTTTAAAGAATGAGATGGAAAATAACTGCCCTTTTTACCTTTATAAGTATTGTACAGTAAGTACTAATCCGTCTCTTTTTGAACCGGCCGATCTAGCAAATTGCAATTTCAAAGCGAAAACAAGTTTCGAAATGAGTGAAAGTCAGTCTTTCTCCCCCCGTTTCTATTCCTTGACAGGCCCAGATGCCGGATCCCAAGACGTACAAGCAGCACTTCGAGAACAAGCACCCGAAGAACCCACTCCCGGAAGAGCTAAAGGAGATACAATAGCCAGGGGAGGGGAGGACGGCTTCAGCAATGAATGAGCGCATGCCTCTTTACCTTCTGCCTAGTACAGTACTACCACTGTTTGGGTAACATCATCGGTTTTTGCTTTCACCCTTCCCCCTCCCCCGTTCCACATTATTTTCTACTTTCCGTATTTCTTACTCAAATCGCATAAAGAAGATATAACGACTGGGCCACCTTTAGAAGAAAAAAAAACAGAGAGAGAGAGAGAGATCGACCTCGCCTCATCATTGGTTGTTGACTTGCACATGCTGTTGCACCAAACAGTCATTCCTTTAATGAAGAAAAGATGAAATACAAATGAGTCCAGCAAGTATTTTGCGGTTGCATCGTTTTCAATATGGCACAAGTTGGTTAGGGCTCATACCAATCCTGACTTTGCTCCCTGGAGACGCCTGTATCTTCCTGCGCATCATTGATCCTCCGGCCATCTCGTGTGCTTGTAGAGCCACCTACCTAAATTTGTCGTAGAGACAGGTGGTTGCAAAGGAGAACAGGAAGGAAGGAGCGTCTGTGGCAATTGTGGAGAAAAGAAAAAAACCATGAGCGCCCAGGAAGGTTCCATCAACTGACTCCATACGTTGCTCCTTACAGCAGGAGGAAGAGGCTGGGTCAGACTTGTCGCCACGATGAACCTGCCCTTGGCCATCATGGCCGCTGTGGCGACATTCCAAAGCTTAGTAATAAGTCCTGCTGGTAAGCGTCGTAAACCGCTAAACTGGTATAAGCATATCTAGCTAGAATGGTGTCAAACCTCATCCTTACCTTTGCAGCCGCCCAGGGACGAATTACCAATTGCTGTACAGTGCATCCCCATTTTCGACAGGCCGCAGTACAACTGCCCGGTTCCAACGATTATTCAAGTGAGTTTGCTTGCTTGTCCTCACACTTTCACCAACAGGCAGGCAGTGCCATACTAGTTAAACCCATAATGACTCATCTGGCACCCGTCCACCCAGAGCGAGTGGTACTCCCGCGAGACAAACCTGGACACGGTGACGACCATCGACGCCACCCACATGCAGCGCAGGGGCCTTTTGATGGAGGTGAGACATTCGTGCTCGATTAACCGTGTAATTGGAAGCAAATAAACGTGATCTTGTTGCTCTTCCAGTGGTGGAATACAGCTGCCTAGGCGATTGGTTTGTTGGGAAGAACCACTTCTTTGCGGTGGCCAATACCAGGGAGTCTCGCAAGGACAAAAAGTACAGGTGCTTCCTGAAGAACAGGGAGAATGACTACTTTCTTGGTGTCTCCATCACCCCGGAGTGCAATGTCCTCAAGACAGTAGAGAAGGCCCCAGAGAGGATGCGCTTGAAGCCTGTGCAGTCAGAACGGGTGGAGCCAGGGTGCCTGCTCCCAGAGAATTTTACTAGCGAAATGGGTCAACACAACTAACATTGACGCGGACGTCACCATCAACTCCACCCACATTGTTGAGCTCTGGCACCCGGATGTGTCCCGGTGGCACAAGGTGGTCTACATATGCATGGAGCAGCGAGACTCCCGTTACATGATGGCTAGGTTGACCATCGATGGGTGCCAGGTGGACTACCAGTGCTTTGACTTTATTCCCAGGCACCACAACATTATCCGATTCATGAAAGGAGTTGCCATGATCAAGAATGACTTCCACACGGTCTGCTCTTGGGTCCAGTTCAAGAAAGATCCTTGATGGAAATACGACCTAATGCTCAGTATGGCAACCATTTTTTCAAAGAATCCACATTTATCATCGCCCTAATCTTCCACTCTACAGTACTACTGCAATTAGCATAGCACAAAAAAGAATGCGGTACTTTCGGTTTGCCAATTTGCACACAGGTGTATCAAAGAGCCGACCTGAACAAGATGCAGATGTCCATGTCTGTGGGGTCTTATTGCGACCTGGAGCAGCTCCAACTGGACGCAGCGGGCAGTGGTCAGCCTTGTCATGGACGAGAATGAGAGAGAGTGTGAGTGAGCTGGAAATCTCAGTGAAATTGGTGTCCCACATTACTTTCAACTTTTCTTTTACCACAGTTGATCGCTGCCCAATGCGCAACGCCGTAGCCTCGTTGACACACCAGTTCCCGTGAGATCACTGAAGTTAAGCAACGTTGGGACTGGTTAGTAGTGCTTGGATGGGTGACCGGCCATGGGACAGAAGGAAAGGAACGAGAATTTTTCCATTCCTTCCCTTCTCTCTTGTGGGGTTGCTCTGAAGAGTGCTAGCCGGTCGGTGTTGTGCTAGGCGGAGTATCCAGATCTGAAAGAGGTGACAGGGCCGCTGAAATGC
>JAAUYM010039484.1_pt1 | contig 16297 bp, 22 predicted proteins | sample 7278001 | NCBI WGS metagenome assembly JAAUYM01 (sample SAMN14350224, study PRJNA611818) | marine sediment metagenome | isolation source: surface marine sediment (1.8m) | place: French Polynesia: Moorea | collected 2018-08
AAAATCAAAAATCTGGCTTCCAGTGCACCTCAGTATTCCTCTAAGCTCTTGTTTTGGCTTGTAAACTCTGCCAAATTCTGCCTTTTCAGCCAAAAAATTGAAAAAAAAAGTGTTGCGACAAAATTTTTGAACTGTGGGGTACAGTACTGAACTAAAACCATATAACTAAAAGGGTCAATTTGTTTTTAATGGCATGCTAGTGGTTCATTGCATGCTGTACCATCTGTTGCAGGAGCTTTCTTTAGGCACTAATCTCCACGGAAGCGAAAAATTGCTGTTTGACTTTCCCACATAATTTTTGAACGAGTAACATTTTTGGATAGGGCAATCCAAAATGTTGGTGAAAAAGAAAAATACCACACAATGCAGAGGAAATTGGAAAACGCTTTCTTAACTACAAAGCACCAGATCCAACTCTGGACGTAGGAAAGGGACACTGCAGATTCCAGTTTCAGTCAGTGTGGTGACCGCCCGACTTGACCTTGGAAAATTGGAGAGGACAAAAAATGGCTCCAACTCTCTAGTTCTCCAAGAGAGTGTCCTCTAGCAGGAAAGAAGGAGAATGGCATCCTAACTTTCAGCACGATCCAAGAATGGCACCCGTTAATGGCGGCGGCATCCAGGTCCAGACTTTAAAGGTCTGCAACAGTTGACATTTGCCATAGTACGTACGTATACTCCAATATACATAGAAAAAACTACTCTCAGTACTATAGATACTGTGACTAATCAATTTTCCACTATAAACGTAGCCACGAAAAAAACACTCTGCTATAATAACTTTCGGCTGTAAGCCACCGACTTTGCTAAAAAAATAACCATTTCTCTGACATTAGAAAGCTCTTGGGAGTGCAGGAATTTGTGGTACGGAAGAGGACCACTTGCAAGCCGAGGCAGGTCGCCCATGGAGGTGGAAGGGGCCATAAAACACATTGATTTACGTGGAAAAGGCCCTCTGCCTACGTGTACCATGTACTACTGTACATTGGTACTACTACAGTACATGAGTAGTTTGTGGTACTGCCAAGTGGTGGGCTAAGGAGAGAAAGTGACGTACGTACTTTGCTATAGGCTTTGTCTGATTATTAATCTTTTAATCTTTTCCCCTCTCCCCTTCTCATGGCTCTTCTTCCTTTGTCGCCCATCGCGTGAGTCCATCCAATTATCTTTGGGCGCGGGCAGCCATAGCATTCTCTGCCTTTTAAGTCCACGGGGGGAAAAGCAAGATAGCATACGGTACAGTGTCATAGATCACCCAACGCGGATGGCCAACGACCCAGGTGGGAATAATTATTTTTCTCCTAGTCAGTCTGCCAAGTCTGCCTCAATGCATTAATACCGCAATCCCCCCCACACATAGCGGGCCCAAAAATATCCTAGAACCTCTGATATTTCGGGGGAGAACAACAATGTAAATTTGCTGACTTTTTGGGGGGTTGGGGGTTGGGATGAGAAGACAACTGATACCCCTCTCTATTCCCAGATTACCTGCATCGCCGGCAGGTGCTCCAGGGGCCTGTTGAGGGCCAGGTGCCTTTCTACGGCCAGCCCCACCGTCATGTAGACGGACCCCACCAGCGCCGTTCCCTGGAAGATAGGCATGCTCTTCGGTTTTAAAAAAACAGAACCGGATACCCAGTTTGGGTAGCAAAAAAAATTTGAAAGTCGGGTTAAAAACATTATCCGTTTTTTGTAAAATAACTGCAAATTTTGGAGCATACCCTACCTGAAAGAAGTAAAAGAAGGGAAAAGCCCTGGTGCGTCCGGCTGCGTGGCGTCCGGCGTCGCTCACCAGGAAGGCGGCGTCGAACAGGGCCAGGAAGCCCAGGATCTTGTAGAATGCGCCGCCCAGCTCGCGGGAGAGCAGCACCGAGGCGGCCGTCACGTTTAGCTGGGTGGGGAAATAAACCGGCACAGAGTCGAATCTGCTCAACATGGGAAAGCTTTTTTTTTTACAAAATGTTCCCATTTAGGCAGGATTTTCACTTTAGAGGTTTTGACTATAGCACAGTACTATTACAGTAAACTCGGTCATAGACGTAAAGATTTTTGTTTTAGTACGGTATAACTAAATTGCCATGTTTTCTTACTAACTTACCTGTGCTATACGTACGTACATAGTTCATATGTAGTTAAAAGAGTGAAAAAGAAAACTTTAAGCTTTTGCTACCGACCATTTGCGTACCATATGTCGGACTTCTACTGTACTACTACATACTGTACTGCATTAACTTCACTCAAATAACTTGCACCACCCGCTTACCAGGGTGCCAATGGCGGCGCAGGTGATGACCACGGCGTCGATGTCCACGTGGGATTTGGGGGAGACGACGCATTCGACGGGTGGCGTCGCCGTCACGTTCTCCTCGTGCACAGAATCCTCCATCACCTTGTCTGTCCTCCCTGGTCGAACCTTGGAGCTCACCGCGTCACTCACGTGATGGATGATGATGATGGTGGTGATGATACTGCTGGCGTCGACTTTTCTTCCATTGCTCGGGATCCTTGTACATACTACCTACACAGCACTACAATGCCCTAAGATCCACAGTGCCGTACATCCGTTGTAGGTAAAAAAAAAAGGAGAGGAGGAGGGGGAGGAGGGGGGTGGTTGGAAGGTCAACCTGGGTGGGTGTGGGAATATCGGAAGAAATTAACACAAAAAGGATCCTTTTCTGGGAGGAAAGTCTTCAGTCACGACTCATGCACCAATACTCGTACGCATGACTGCTGGAATCACTGCCAACGCGGGTGGAAGGAAAAGTCCCGACTGAAAGAGGAAAGAAAGCCCTTCCGCTTCTCTCCTCGTCCTTACTACGTCCTTTGCTTGTCTGGCGGCGCTCCCTCCAACCTCCCCTCCGCCCCCCCCCCCGGACGGAGGAAATGAGGGGGAGTAGGAGGAGGAAGCAACCCACGCCACCACCCATGGTAAGAAAACGCAGGAGAGAGAGGAAGGAGTTCTCTCTCTCGCTCTCTTTCTCTTTCTCCCGTCGAGGCAAACGCGTTGTATGAAGGGCCCCTCGAACATGGGAGCAGGGATGCCAGGCTGACCTTTTTATCCAAAAATCGATTTTTTTTCATACTTTTTGACCAAAAATGTGTTAATCAAAATTGCAGTAAAAATGTAAAAGACAAAAAAATTATAGTGTTTTGGGCTGTTTACACTTGTTTTATTTACTTTTCTATACTTTGCGAACCTGGCAACCCTGATAGATAGAGACAAAGAAGGACCTCCTTGCGTGCGTGAAAGGAATGAGTTATATGGAGTGGGGAGGGGATGAGCAGGAGGGGGGGGGGGAAGGAGAGAGAAGAAGGGGAAAACGGTCGAAGAGTGCTTGGGGGGTGATTAGGGTTTCCAGACTCTTCCAATTTGCTCCACCCTCTCTCCTCCTCATCCTGTCGTGTCTGTGTCTCTCCTCTCGAAGTGGATACACACGCGTAAGCTGTGGCACCACCAGCCACTTCTAAATAGTAACCAAGAATCTCTCTCTCTCTCTCTCTCGCCCAGCTGCCAAAGCCTTGGACGGTTGGCGAGGCAAAAAGGAAAGAGAGACGCTATTTTTGGGTGAGAGGGGAGTGGGCTTTTAGATATCCGAGGCCCTTTCTTCTACGAGAAGAAAAAAAAGCAAAACAAGAAGCCGCTTCTGTTTGCGTGGAAGGGGCAGTTGGGGATTTTTTGTATGGCTGTGCAGTATGTACTGTACAACCAGTGCAGAGTACTGGCTATAGTAAGGTATGTCCCAATAAAAACTTATTTGAACTTGCCTTAATTAGTTTCTAATGTACTATCGCAAACACAAGAAGACCAAAAAAGTACATCAGTTTTTTTCTGGGGCATTCTGTACATACGGTACTAGTACACAAAGACAAGGAAGAGAGAAGGAAATTAAAAGCAAACATTCCTACATGTAATGTTGATCAATATCTACTAGATGAGGGCTTTGACAACGTTGCCTGACAACGTCATCTTTGAATTTGTTGCCAGGACGCAACGTTCGCTAATTTATTTGTCAATCATATTATTGAGCACTCTGCATTATTACGGTATAGGTTACATCGGCTTGTCTTGAAGAGAAAGGTCATTGTCGTCGTCGAAAGTCACTGATAGTAGACCTGCTGCTGCGGTTGCATGATTATGGCCTGCCCATATCCTTGTTGCTGCTGAGGTGGTGGATATTGGGGCTGCACCTGTTTGGCCAATAGGAGAAGTGAGCAAAAAAGGCCGCAAAGACTCTGACCGACTGACTGACCTGTCGCGACTCCACGTGGACCAATCCGTCCTGGGGATTGTGCTTCAGCCACTTGTAGAAGGAATGGGCGACGACGAAGAAGTAGATCTTGAAGACTGGATCAGCAACGAAGGGGGGGGAGGGGGGAAAGGGAGATCAATAGTATATATGCAATGCAAAACGCACAAAATGTTCAAGTCTTACTGAGGATGAAGGCGAAGCTGAAGACGGCCACAATAACGTAGACCCCGATGACGTTATGGAGGACGTTCCAGTTCCAGGTGTCAGATTCATTGATGTAGTCCTCAATCTGTTTTTTTTTTCACGGAGAGGTGATGGGAAAATACAAAAATTGTTGTTGAAATTGTTCCTCCTCCTGCACCAGACTACCAGTACTATGTACTCACCGTGTCCTCAGCCACGAACCAGATGATCATGACGATGATGGACAAAATGAGGACGATAATCATGACAACGATGGAGATGCCCTGTCCGACGAGGTAGACGACCACCAAGGGAACCCTACCGTCCTTTGCGCCGAAGATGAGGCAGATGCTGCGTGAGTAGGTGTTGCTTATTGGTAAGTACAGCACAACTAAGAACCTAAATCATCCAACTAATTATTTCTCGATTACCAAAAGGCTATGAAGATGAAGCTCGATACAGCCGGTCCGATCTGTCCTTGCGAGGTGCTGGAGACCCCTCCCATGAGGCTGAAGCAGGCCCCGATGGTCCCGATAGCGATGCAGCCATTGCGCAGGTTCAGGCAGAAACAGCAGTTGTCCACCCGACACATGGTCAACGCGGGGTTGCAACACCAACAGTGTTTGAAAAGGTCAAGTACTGAACTACGGAGAATAGGAGGAAAAAGGAGAAGCAGATCGATATGTAACACGCACCCCCCCCACCCCAAAAAAAGAGAGAGATCTTAGGCCTCATGCCTTGTAATTTTGGGTGCTTCTCTGATTGGTCGGTGCTTTCAAATACGTTACTAACAACACAGCAGGAGAAAGGAGTTTCAGTCCTACTACTGTAGATCACAACGAAGTGCTTCTAATTGTGCTTCAGGGGAGAGAGAGTGCAGACAGTTGCAGTCAGCTGGGTTGGCCTTATATTGCACCGAGAGTACTCTCTTTTTTTTTTCTTCCACATGCCAATTGTAATTACCTACCTAAATACAAACACTTGTTTGTTTGGTTTAAAAAATGAAGTACATTTAACAATATTCACACTTAACGGGAAAAAAGGCTGAGGGATGATGAGATGAAACGGATAATGGTTGACTCGAGGGCAGAGGGTCAGCTTTGATCAGCCAGGTCCACAGTGATGAGGGATGTCGGTCTTCTATGGCTTTCGTTCCCCTTCCAGCCTGAGCACCTCCAGCGCCCTTGCCTCCTCCTGCTTCGACATGACCCACCTTGGCCTCCATCAGCACTGCATCTGTTGCAGGTGCTGCTCTATCTCACACTGCTGCTGTTGCTGCTGAGCATCTCGCTGCTGTTGCTGGACTTGTTGCTGAAGAAGCTGCTGCTGTTGCTAGACTTGTTGCTGAAGAAGCTGCTGCTGCTGCTCGCAGACATCTTGCTGCGCCTCTTTTATCCTGTCTTGATGACGGTGCCTTGCATATACTTCTGGATTCACCATACATTTTGGCGCCGAGTGTACTAAACTTTTGTGTATAAAGTGATTATTAGCTAATTTTAGCTGTTTTTGATGTGCTTAGTCGAAGTCTCACTGAGTGCTGATGCAAGGGGCTGAGTGCCAAAGCCCCTGAGTGCCAAAGTGTTACTTATGTTATATTTTTATGTTTATTGTTGGTAAGGCTGGAAGTCTTCTACTGCCCTGGGAGATGTCTGACTGCGCCCCAATGCTAAGCTGACTTTGCAGCTCAGTGTCTGGAACCATTCTGTTTCGATCATGAACAATTCCTCATCCTCCAAAGGCAAAAGTACCTAGTACGTAGTTTAACCAAGAGGAGAAGGTTTGTTCAATCTTATCTATCGTCTTGGGGATCTTGGGGAACGCGACGATGAAGAAATAAATCTTGAAAATTGCGTTAGCAACGACAAGAAAAAACATCATCAAGAAGAAATTTAAAGGACAAAGGTTAAGTGTTTGCTTCTCACGCAGGACAAAGTCAAGCAGGAGATGGCCACGATCAGGTAGGCTCCGAGGCGGTCGTGGAGGGTGTTCTCGTTCCAGATCTCGGATTCGTTGATGTAGTCCTCAATCTGGTTTTTATTGTGGAGGTGGGGGGGGGCAGTTAATGACCTTTCTCTTCACTGGACAATTGATACTACTGTACTAACCTCGTCCTTTGCCGCAAACCGTGTGATATGGCACCCACAATGGACAGGATGATGATGACAAGTACGAGGATAATTGCAATGCCCTTCTCGATGAGATAGACAACCACCAAGATTACCTCATAAGTCATGGCTCCGAGCATGAGGCAGACACTGAACATGTCGGGATGTACGTACATGTACTAGTACAGTTACTATACGGTATACGTAATTGAAAAATCTGGGAATGGTCTGCAACTCCCTTACCAAATGGCACTAAAGACAATGCTCCAGGCGCCGGCCCCAACCTGTCCTTGGACGATTTTTGCGACTCCTCCCATGAGACTGAACCAGGCTCCAATATTTCCGATAACAATGCAGCCATTCTCCAGGTCCAGACAGCACCAGGTCCAGGCAGCAGCAGCACATGGTCCACAGTGGAGGAGGAGGAGGACGTGGAGAAACAGATCGATATGCTATTTTTCTCTCTCTTCTTTAGGCGTGTTGAAGTTTGCAGTTTTGCACTTTGCGGATGCCTCCCCCTTTTCCCTCTCCTCTCTTTCTTTCTCGGCATAACATGGGTGAGCCCTTTCAAACCCCGTAACTAACAACGCAGGAAGAGAGTGAGGAGAGGGTGCCGACAGGTTGCGGTCAACAGGATTTGATTGTGTTGGACTTTATTGTGCTTCAGTCTTTTTTTGCAAATGCTTTTGTTTCTGTGTATACATAAAAAAGTAATTTGAAAAACAAACCAAAAAATGATGGATTGTTGGTCAGGTTGGGCACGCCCAAGAAGTCTCATTAATGATAGGCTTTGGCATTCCGGGATCTGCTGTCTCGTCGTGACCTCCAGTCGTGAATCCCGACCCCTTCTCCGTCTCCGTCCCCGACCTGGTGGAGGGTCTCTCGGCGCAGCTGGTTGCGGCGGACGCTGGGCGGGAAGGGCTCCTCCGGGTCATCCTCATCCTCCTTCACCTGCCGGGGGGGAGGGGGGAGGGGAAGAGAAAAAGACAAGTAAAAAGTGGAACCCTCTCAAAAATATGAATATTGCATCTGACCGACCTCCTTCCGCTTCGGGCGGATTGTTTCTTCTTGGCCGTCAAGGGAATTCTTCCTCAGCCATTTTGAGAAGGAAAAGCAGCAGCAGCCACACATTGTTGAAGAAGACTTGAGGCCAAGACTGACGGGAGGGAGAGAGGGAGTCAACAGTCGGGAAAGGAGACAGAAATCGACGTTTCCCCCCTCCCCCCCTGAAGTCTGAGCTGCTGCCTTCTGGGGTGCATGGTGCCTCCACCATTTTCCCCCCCATGATTGATCATGTGGAGGGGTGTTGCTTGCGCAACGAGAAATCGGTTTTGGTGGTCTGCAGCTAGTCATGTACGAGTAATTATGTGCGCCAGTTACTCAAGGCAGTTTGGTGCACCTACTGCAAGTAGTACGTACATACACTAGTAGTAGAAAGCACTGTGCTCTACGTAGTTAATTCTCAACTACCCGACAGAATTTTTTTGTTCGTAAGAATGATACCAAATCGATCCCCAAAAGTGTGTGGTTTCCAGGAAAAAGTGGAATTTCCTACTGATGTACCTAGGTACTGTATAGCACAAGGAGAATTTGTCGATTGGCCCAATAATTCTGTCGGGCAAGTCCGGTTCAATCCAAAAAGTTGCAAGGATGAAATTGAGTGTACATGTATTTACTGCAGTTTAGAAAATAAAATAAAAATTTTGATTGCAGCTCAACCAGATCAGTGTTAATGAGCTTGGCCACGTTGCACGAATTGTGGGTAGATGCAGCTAGCTCCTCCTCCTTCTCCCACATTATTTCCACCTTCCCGCAGAGATGACGGCAGTTTCTACTCAACGCATCACATTAGAGCGGAGGGAAAAGTGGGGCTTTTCATCTCTCTGGTAGTATGTACAAGACTGATCAGAAACCATCCATAAGAGTTTAAAGTACTCGTACATATGTATGTTTTTTGTGCATCTCATGACATGCTCGCTCTTCTACCTCAACAACAACAACGACTTATTGCGGATGCTAGGCGTTGCTGTGCGGTTTTTGTCAATGACAACAATAACACAATATTATTCGACCTCAAAGCTTGTCGGAAGAGTAAGCAATATCTTCCTTCCCCCGTCCTCTTCCTTTCAGTGGGGCTGTGGAGGGCGAAGGGGAGAGGAGAAGGAGCCACAAAAATCCAGCTTGGTTCCGAAAGGAGAAGAGGCCGAGAGAGAGAGAGGAAAGGGACTTCTTCATCGATGGAGGCGGCGGCGGCGGCGGCGGCGTCGTCTCGCGGCCGGTCGCCGCCGAGGACGCCGCCACAGCAGCCGCTGCTGCTGTTGGCGACGCTGGCGCTGGGTCTGGTGGCGCTCCTGCTGATGGCGGAGGAGGCGGCCGCGGCGGCCCTGGACAAGAGGGGAGCGGCGGCGGCGATGACGGCGGTGCCTGGAGAAGGCCTATAGTCCCCAATCTTTTTATCATTACAACCATCTCTCTCATTTTTTCCCTCAGGCCCTGAATCCCGAGCTCGGCGTGTTCAGCCTGTACGACATGAAGAACAAGAGGCCCTTCTGCAACGCCTTCACAGGTGAGAAGGATAAATGTTTCAACCTATGCACATGTATAATGGACTTTTGGTCAGTAGACGACAATCCCCAACCAACAACGATCCCTCTACTAGTACATATAGATCGATCTATCTCGTACAATTGTGGTACAGTAGACATAAAGTCAATGGCTATTAATGTGTATGTGTAACTAGGTATTTTTTACATACCGTACTGTTTGGCTCTGTTTGGCGCCGAAATGTATGCTCAGTCGGTGTCTGTTAGCCGATTTGGACACTTTTTTGGAGCTCCTTCGGAGGGTGCCCAAACTAGCCCCGATCGTTGTTGGTTGGGTCGTTATGTTGAGACCTCGTATCCTTATGTCGAGATTTTTCTGTACTAAGGTTGTGGTCGCAAGCGGTCTGATCCGTCCACAGTCCTCGACGCTGGTGGGGAAGGCGGCGGAGAAGGAGGAGGCGAAGGAGAGGCGGTAAGTGAGCTTGCAAGTGGAGATAATGTACGTACTAATACAACAACACAGGTAAAAGTTTTGAGCATAGTACATTCTACAGCCGAATTTCAATTTAAAGTGATGTCGGCCATAATCAGAAAAAAAACTTAATCAAACGTAAAAAAAAACGTTTAATTATGCGTAGTTAAAGAAACTGATTGCCATAGAATTTTTTGCAACATAGTACAGTACAATAAATATTTTTTCTTCAAAAACGTCACTAGTGTAAGAAAAGTTGGCGGTGGCTACAACTTCAGAAGACTCTTTCCAGGACCACCTGATGGCGCTAGAGAGGATCATGATGGGTGGCGGAGGAGGAGGAGGAGGAGGGGACTTCCTCGCACTGGTGGACCGGTAACAAGCAAGTTAGAGGATAAATTAAAGTCATACATAGTAGTACACACTTGTCTCATGATCAGGATGCACGGTGGACAGCAGCGCCTCCGCCCGGACAGGCAGTTCGGGTTCTTCCCGGGATACCTATGAGAATCCACGGACACACCCCATCCCATCCCAACCCAATCCCCTGGTCTACTATATTTGATGTCAAAAATATTTTTTATGGAGTTCTAGCACATTAACTTATTGTCGTCACCGGGCAAAGGCAGACAATTCGCATATCAACGATGAACGTACATACTGACTACTGGCAGCATTTTGTGCGCGCTGGCAACCCTATCCCGTTGCCAGAAATCACCCCCTTCTCCTCTTTATAGAACGCACGTGAATTTGCAGATTTTTTATGGCAGTAACGACTCTCGTGGTGAGGAGAAACGTCAAAGGAAAAAAAATAATTACCGCTTGACATGTGGAGGCATTGTTGTTGTTGTATTGTCATTATTAATTATCAATTGTAAATTCTCATTGGGCACATTGAGAATATATAGACTTATGTCGGGTGAGATTCGGAAATACGTGTTGCACATATTATTTATTTCTTTCGTAAGCAGGGTTGTCAGGCTTTGGAAAGCTGATATACCGTACATGCTGATGTACATGTATGTGTAGTCCACCCAGTCCTAGCCCAACAGCCCGTCATTATTGCATCGCGATTTTCTTGGGTTGATTTTTCCCGGCCATTCCATCGTCATGTTCTCCATCCAGGACGACCAACATCGTCACCACCACCCCCTCTGCCATCGCCATCCCTCCTTTCATCACCCTCTGAACACTCCTCCCCCACCCCACCCCCTGCGGCTGCACGCGCTGCCCACTCCGGGCTTGCCACTCCCTCATCCTCCCCCTCCCCCTCGGAGAGGCGTGGCCCTGCACACCGCGCCCGTCACGCCCTTGCTACTGACTCCGAACAGGCCGCTGGACCGGCTGGCCACACTCAAGATTTGGCCAGTTCTCCCACAATTTTTTTATGTGATAGGTAGAATTGCATTACCTTGTAGGACGGCATCATCTTGTAAGACTGCATCATATTAAAGGACTCCATCATCTTGCACTACATGCTACACACACGAGGTACAAGATACAGTAGAACTACATGGGAAATGACGACACTTGCTCAATTATTTATTTGTTACCGAATCATCTTCTGCAAATATAACATTCACATCTGTAGTACTCTGCCATCGATTTGATCAAGAAGCTCTGTTGCCATTTCTCTGCACGGATGAAGACGACGAGACGACGACGGGATTATAACGAATGCAATATCTCGATTATACACGGTACGCGATTTCCCGGACAGTTTCAGCAGGACATGCTTCTTTTTTTTTCTTCTAATTCTACCTTGCCTTTGCATGCTTCTCTTTTCTTTTTCCCCGCCTGCAAAATAAGTCAGGGGCATAAATACCATGATGCTCTTTATAGTAGTAGTAGTAGAATCAAGTTCGTAGAAGTCGTAGTATTTTTTTTCACCTTTCTTTTTTTGTAAGCGGACGGACGCTTTTTAACGCCAAGGTGAAAGCAAAGTGAAATAGGAAAAAAAACTTCTAAATCCAGCACAGGTGGACGGGGGAGAAAAAAAAAGATTGATTAGTTCAAGCCACGAAGGCTGTCCAAAGGAAAGGGGTGTTATGACGAGGGTGGGGGTGGGGGGAGTTAAGGAGGATCAACAAATTCAAAATACTACTTCAATAGTTGGGAGAGGAGAAGTTGGATCAGGTAGCAGCACATGCTCTGCAAAATTGAGCGTGCTAGTAGTACACGGGCAAGAAAGTCACGGTTAAAAAAAAAAGACACAATAACATCTTTAAAGTGAGGGGTGGAGAGAGAAAAAAAAGGTGGGAGGGAAAAAAATCAATAACAAAGATACTCGTAAAAACACGCAAAAAAACACCACTTCCTCCAGTTTTGGCAAGGCTGATCATCATCTTTCTTCCAATCTTGTTGCTAGAAGAGGAGGATCTCCTCCTTGTGGTGGCGAACCCAACACCCGACAAAAATGTTGGGAGAAAAGATCGTTAGATTCTCTTCAGACGTCGGCTTTCAATATCCCTTTCCTCCATCCCTTGGGGGGCCGTTCTATCCATCTCCTACCTCTCTTTCACATATGATCGCCACACAATCTTCGGGCCTTTTTGTGGCTCTAGATGGGTGGCGAATGAAGGAAGGAGAAAGGGAGGGGGGTGAGAAAACACCAAAAGAGTCTGTAAAAAGTTCCAGAGAAAAGGGAGTCTTGGTAGGAGAGTACACGTCTCTCTTCTCTCTCTCTTCAGAGCTTCTCTTTGGACGGCACCCAGATGGTGTCCCCAGACTGCTCGGCGATGACGTCCTTGACCCTCTCGTAGATCTCCTCCGGGGTGTCTCCCTGCACCACCGCGGTGAAGTACTCGCCAAAGTCCTGCTCCAGCTTGATGGCGCGCTCGTAGGTCTTCCTGGCCTGCTCCTCCGTCATCCTCTTGTTCATCTCCAGGATGCTCTCCACGCTCTTGGGTTTGACGAAGACCGCGATGGGGAAGAGCTGCGCCACGTGCAGCCTTTTGATGGCGTTGGCGCTGACGTCCAGGATGCAGTGCTTCCCCTGCGAGGCCACGTCCACCACGGACTGCACGGCCGTCCCATACAGGTTGCCGTTGAACTGGCCGGCCTCGATGAACAGGTGCGCCTCGATGTCGTGCTCCATCTGCTCTATGCTGCAAAAGGAGAAGAGAAAAAAAGAGAAATTAGTATCAAAAGAGGGGGAAAAAGTGGACAAAACTTGCATCACCAGCAAGAAATATCACCAAGGCATCTGTGGTGAGCAAGAAAAAAAAAAGGAAAAGGCGATGCCAAGAAAGTTCCTCCCGGCAAAGAGAGAAAAAATATTTTCTGAAAGTCACGTCCCAAGGGGAGGAGAGAGAGAAGAAGAGGCAGGAAAAGAGAGAAGAAGTTCCCCCCAGCCAAAAAAAAGCTCCAGAGAACTTTCAATGGGCGAAAATTAGTCGGCCGCCATAGAAGCTGTCGCTCTCCCCGCCATGTCAGTTGCACCTCCACAGAAGAAGAGAGAGAAAGATCCCTCCCAGAGGGCCTTACTTTCCCCGACGCGCTGCTGACATCGAAAGAAAGAGATGGGTGATCTGGAAGTCTCGCCTCACTCTCTCTCTCCTCTCTCACTCTCCCCTCCTCCCTCCCCCCTCTCCATTGACAACCGATGCACGAACCAACCTCCTCCCTTCCCTCAAAAAAAAGGGTGTGGTGGAGGGGAGAAGGCCTCGTTTTATCGTCGTCATCTCCTTCTCTTCCCAGCATAATGAAGTGGAAAGGATAGAGCCGCTCTCTTCATGTCCTGGGGTCCCCCATCCTCCAACAAGAATCTCTAGAAAGCCGCCACTTAGCATTAATTAGGAGAAGTACTACCAGCTCATGAAACTAGAGTGAAAAAAAACCTCCTAGCGTTTCTCAAATCCACCCAAGGTTTTATACCTTGAAGGTGAGGCGGATCTGGCCTTTGAAGTTGATCGTCGGACTTTAATACGGATGGACAGAGACGCCCGTCACCGGGGAAACTCCACTACTCCTCTTCTTTCCAGGGCACAGCGGTTCCCAACCAGTGGTACGCCAAGCAATTTCTGGTGCATACACCACAGCTCTGGAGAGCATGCAGTTATGTGCTACTACGGATTGATTTTTAGTCCCAAAGTGGCACGCCGAATTCTCTTATCTGATGGAAGTGGTACGCACAAGCTAAAAAAAAAAAGAAAAAAAAAGATTGAGAACCCCTGTACCGAGGGGAGTGGAGAGAGAGTAGAGGGAAGGAGAGACTCGAGATGGAGACTGCTGCTGCTGGTGGTGCTGCCGCCGCTGACTGCTCTTGAGATAATAACTTTTCCTTTCATGCAATGGTGCCTTGAGAGATGAAAGAAGAAGAAGAGAAGGACTTCCTCTCATTGAACCAGAAGATCCACAAAGAGAGAGAGAAGAGGTCAAATGATTAGGAAGACAGGTCTTCTTCTTCTTTCCCAATTGCAATTGTGCAACCCTGCCCTAGCTTTCAAAGTATAAAAATCTCCGAGGAGTCTCGAATGGTTTCTCTCCGTTCTTGTTTTTCGCTTTTTCTCCCTCTCTCTCTCTTTCTTCGGACTTTCTCTTCTTCTACCATCCGAGCGAAAATTGGGTTTGAGAGCTTTCATCCAGAGAAGGAGGAGAAAGAATGCTGTTATTGTGCCTACAGTGGCGGTCGTTTCTTGTCAAAAGGGATTTCAAACTTGCTCATTGCCCATATGTTTAAATTGATCTACATAGGCGTAAGGTTTTACCTGTGGTCTGCACAATGAGCAAGTTATGACCTGCTAAAAAATAATCTTTTTCCTGGATCCTACTATAACACTCTTCATCTTTGACAAAGGAGCAGGAGGAAGGAGGAGAAAAAAGTTTTTGGCTGCTGACGTAAAACGGACTAAAATGAAAACGCGCAGCTTACTAGATACTTCTTTGTACGATGCGCCATTATTAATGCAATACACCTGTTTTTTGCGAAAGAAATACATGTATGAAGAAAGAGCCCTTTTTTCCCCAAAATGGCAGATGTGAATATGAAGATACAGAAAGAAGAAAATTTCTTGGAAGAAGACACTTTCCTTGTGAAGTGGCAGTACTAGATATACTAGGCAACTTTACTATGGGCAGCAGGACCGGCTTCTTGACTGACCTCTCTACAAAGTGGTAGTCCCTCCCGTGGACCTCGTGGTCCCTCCTGGTCCTGGTGGTGTGCGGGACGCAGGAGCCGAACCTGGCCGGGAACTCGCGCATCAGGTCATCGTTCAGGCGGTCCTTCAGCGGGCCCAGGATGATGACGGGGCGGGTGAACTCGAGGTCGATCTCCTGGGAAGAGTTGGGAAATCAGGTAGTGTGCTAAAATTAAAATCAAAACATACAGTACATACCTGCACTGGCTCGTACGTCAACACGGCCATTGCTCCTCCGACTCCGTTGTCGCGACCACTGAAATCAAGAGACAGAGAATATTAAGGACTTTTTTTTACAACCAAATTGCCAGTCGATGATACAGAACCATGCATATTTTGGCGTTCACTCTTAACGTTCTAAATAGACTTTCATTTTTTTTAGTCTTTTTCCCCCCTCTTTTTTCCCTCCATTTTGTCTTTTTGTTCAGGTTTTTTTTAGGAGAACCGAACTGTGTTGACCGCGACTGCCGCCCGCATCCATCTCTTCAAATTGACTCTGACAAGGCAGGAGAGTGAAAATGGGGAAAGAGGGGGGGTAGAGCGGAGAGAAGAAAAGATGGAAAAAATTCAATTTCCCCCCGTCCCCACTCACTTCTTCCAAAAAAAAAGAGAGGAGAACCTGTCCCAATGCAAATGTCGGTGAGTGGGAGGAAGAAGAGATAAACAACAACACTTGCAAGAGCGATGATGTAGTAGATTTGTTTTTTCTTGCAAGTGATTTAGGCAGTTGCAAAAAGAAAAAGGGGAAGAAAAAATTCGGGAAAATATTCAGGCAGCTGCTCTCCACACCTGTTTTTTTTGCCCCCTTAAATTCGTGCGATTTTTGCCCTCACTTATGCGCAAAGCTGGGAACACACTAAGCAATTTTTTGAAAAGAGTACACAGCGAGCTTCTAGGTATAATTGGGGTCCATTAAAAAAAATCACGTGTGTGTGTTTTGCCGGTGCGGGGCAAAAAAACGGGAATAGAGATGTTGCCTTAAGTTTTCTCTATCAGTGTGCAGCGGGTGAGTGCGTAATTCGGATGCAACAAGTGTCACTGCCCGCCTGAGTCACCGAGGGAAAGAGTCATAAAAAAAGCTGTTGGAGGAGGGGGGAGAGAGGAAAGAGGAAGGGGGAGGGCCTAGAGGAAGAAAACGAGAACGAGATAGCGGGAGAGGAACCTCGTAAAAAAAAGAGGAGGGGAAAGAACAAGCTGTCGAAGGCCACACGTCCAACAACGTGGGGCCTGAAAACACACTTCACTTTCGCAAATTATTTAGGATTATTATTATTTTTATCCGCGAAAAAGTCTGTCGAGAATTTTTTTTTCTTCTTACCGTCCGTTGGCCTCGTGCGCATCCCCGTTCATGTCCTCGTCGTCGAGCCTGTTCAGCCTCTCCCGAGACTTCATGAAGGGGAACTTTCGACTGAAAGCGATCTTCTGGCCGCCTCCGCCTCCGCCTCCGCCGCCTCCGCCGCCTCCGCCTCCACCAAGACCCTTTCCGGCCCGCCGCCCGCCGCCGCCGCCGAACTGGATGGACCGGTCCAGGCTGGTGGAGCTCCGGCTGCCGTGGAACTGGAGGCGGCGGAGGCGGCGGAGGCGGAGGCGGAGGCGGCCAGAAGAT